>Ga0208119_100026_pt1 | contig 148038 bp, 145 predicted proteins | sample LakWasMet51_LOW8_2_FD_183887 | JGI IMG/M metagenome (GOLD analysis project Ga0208119, IMG submission 183887) | Freshwater sediment methanotrophic microbial communities from Lake Washington under simulated oxygen tension - Sediment Metagenome... | ecosystem: Environmental > Aquatic > Freshwater... | reverse complement strand
TCAACAACTACCGCCCGCAGTTCTACTTCCGTACCACGGACGTGACCGGCGCCATCGAGCTGCCCGAAGGCAAGGAAATGGTGATGCCTGGCGACAACGTGTCGATCACCGTCAAGCTGATCGCCCCAATCGCCATGGAAGAAGGCCTGCGCTTCGCTATCCGCGAAGGCGGCAAGACCGTGGGTGCCGGTGTGGTTGCCAAGATCATTGCGTAATTCGCAATCAACAAGGAATTACCATGGCCACCAAGCAAAAAATCCGCATTCGCCTGAAGGCATTCGACTACAAACTCATCGACCAGTCGGCCGCCGAGATTGTGGACACCGCCAAGCGTACCGGCGCCATCGTCAAGGGCCCGGTGCCCCTGCCGACGCGCATGAAGCGTTTCGACATCCTGCGTTCGCCGCACGTCAACAAGACCAGCCGCGACCAGCTGGAAATCCGCACCCACCAGCGTCTGATGGACATCGTTGACCCGACCGACAAGACGGTCGACGCGTTGATGAAGCTCGATCTGCCCGCCGGCGTAGACGTGGAAATCAAGCTGCAGTAAGTCAAAACGGGGTTTCCGGCCTGGGCCGGTGCCCTGAAAAGCATGGGTATGGCGCGGACTTGCCTGAAAAGGCAGTTCGCGTTATACTTCTTGGCTCTATCGGATTCTGTATTGAATCTGACGGAGTTTTATTAACCCTCTTTCACGCCAAAACGCTGTAGCCAATTGAAGTTGCAGCGGTGAAAGCCAAGGAGAAAAACATGAGTCTGAGCAACTCCCTCGGGTTGCTGGGCCGCAAGGTGGGCATGATGCGTCTGTTCACCGATGACGGGGACGCAGTGCCCGTCACGGTGGTGGATGTGTCCAACAACCGTGTGACCCAGGTGAAAACCCAAGAGAACGACGGCTACGTTGCCCTTCAGGTGACGTTCGGTTCGCGCAAAGCTTCGCGCGTGACCAAGCCGGAAGCCGGCCACCTTGCCAAGGCAGGTGTCGAGGCTGGTGAAATCATTCAAGAATTCCGTGTGACGCCCGATGCTGCAGCGCAGTACAAGGCGGGTGCGGTTGTGCCCGTGACGGCTGTGTTCGCAGTTGGCCAGAAGGTGGACGTGCAGGGCACTTCCATCGGTAAAGGCTTTGCCGGCACGATCAAGCGCCACAACTTCAGTTCGCAGCGCGCCTCCCACGGTAACAGCCGTTCGCACAATGTCCCGGGCTCCATCTCCATGGCGCAGGATCCGGGTCGCGTGTTCCCGGGCAAGAAGATGACCGGCCACATGGGCGATCAGACCAAGACCACCCAGAACCTGGATGTGATCCGTATTGATGAAGCGCGTCAGCTGCTGCTGATCAAGGGCGCCATCCCCGGTTCCGCTGGCGGTTTCGTGACGGTGCGTCCCGCTATCAAGGTTAAAGCCAAGAGCACGAAAGGGGCGAACTGATGCAGCTCGAACTCCTGAATGACCAGGGCCAGGCCGCTTCCAAGCTGGAAGCCCCTGATACCGTGTTTGGTCGTGAATACAACGAAGATCTGGTTCACCAGATCGTGGTGGCTTTCCAAGCCAACGCGCGTCAGGGTACCCGTGCCCAGAAAGACCGCGAGCAGGTCAAGCACTCCACCAAGAAGCCTTTCAAGCAAAAGGGAACGGGCCGCGCCCGTGCCGGTATGACGTCCTCGCCGTTGTGGCGCGGAGGCGGTCGTATTTTCCCGAACAGCCCGGAAGAAAACTTCGCCCAGAAGATCAACAAGAAGATGTACCGCGCCGGCATGGCGTCCATCCTCTCGCAACTGGCTCGCGAAGGTCGCTTGGCCGTGGTCGACTCCCTCAAGGTCGAGTCGCCCAAGACCAAGCCGCTGGCTGCCAAGTTCAAGGCGATGAACCTGGACTCCGTGATGGTGATTGCCGACGAGATCGACGAAAACCTGTACCTGGCTTCCCGCAATCTGGTGAATGTGCTCGTGGTTGAGCCGCGCTACGCCGACCCGGTGTCGCTGGTTCATTACCGCAAGGTGCTGGTCACCAAGGCTGCCGTGGACAAACTCAAGGAGATGTTCGCATGAGCGCCGTCAAGTTTGAAGAAGGTCGTCTGATGCAAGTGCTCGTCGCCCCCATCGTGTCCGAGAAGGCCACCATGGTTGCCGAGAAGAGCAATGCAGTGACGTTCAAGGTGCTGCAGGACGCCACCAAACCCGAAATCAAGGCCGCTGTGGAATTGATGTTCAAGGTTGAGGTCAAGGCTGTTTCTGTGGTCAACACCAAAGGCAAGACCAAGCGTTTTGGCAAGTCCGTCGGCCGTCGCGACAATGTTCGCAAGGCCTATGTGATGCTCAAGCCGGGTCAAGAGCTGAACCTCTCTGGGGAGGCCGCGTAATCATGGCTGTTATCAAGATGAAACCGACTTCGCCGGGCCGTCGTGGCGTGGTGAAGATTTCGCGTGATCACCTGCACAAGGGTGAGGCTTACGCTCCCCTGCTCGAGCCCCAGTTCCAGCAGGCCGGCCGTAACAACAATGGTCACATCACCACCCGTCACAAGGGCGGTGGTCACAAGCACCATTACCGTGTGGTCGACTTCAAGCGCAACAAGGACGCGATTCCTGCCAAGGTCGAGCGTATCGAGTACGACCCGAACCGTTCGGCCCACATCGCTCTGGTGTGCTATGCCGACGGCGAGCGTCGTTACATCATTGCGCCGCGCGGCCTGGAAGTGGGCGCGACCATCATGAGCGGTGCCGAGGCGCCGATCCGTGTTGGCAACACCCTGCCGATCCGCAACATTCCCGTGGGCTCGATCATTCACTGCATCGAACTCCAGGTTGGCAAGGGCGCTCAGGTGGTCCGTTCCGCTGGTGCTTCCGCAACCCTGCTGGCACGTGAAGGCACGTACGCCCAGGTTCGCATGCGCTCGGGTGAGGTTCGCAAGATCCATATTGAATGCCGCGCCACCATTGGCCAGGTTGCCAATGAAGAGCACAGCCTGCGCCAGCTCGGCAAGGCCGGCGTCAAGCGCTGGATGGGTATTCGTCCGACCGTTCGCGGTGTGGTGATGAACCCGGTGGATCACCCCCATGGCGGTGGTGAAGGTAAGACCGGCGAGGGCCGTCATCCTGTCGATCCTTGGGGTAATCTGACCAAGGGTTACCGTACCCGCAACAACAAGCGCACACAGGTGATGATTGTGTCGCGTCGTAAGAAGTAAGGGGAACGCAAATGACTCGCTCTCTCAAAAAGGGTCCATTTGTGGACCATCACTTGGTGGCCAAGGTCGACAAGGCCGTGACCTCCAAGGACAAAAAGCCGATCAAGACCTGGTCGCGTCGCTCCATGATCCTGCCCGAGTTCATCGGCTTGACCATCGCCGTGCACAACGGCAAGCAACACGTGCCGGTCTATATCACCGACCAAATGGTGGGCCACAAGCTGGGCGAGTTCGCACTCACCCGGACTTTCAAGGGTCACCCTGCGGACAAAAAAGTCCAGAAGAAATAAGGAGGTGACCATGGAAACACGTGCAACCCTTCGTGGCGTTCGCCTCTCGGTCGACAAGGGCCGTCTGGTCGCCGACCTGATCCGCGGCAAGAAAGTGGACCAAGCCCTGAACATCCTGCAGTTCACGCAGAAAAAAGCTGCCGTGATCATCAAGAAGGTTCTGGAGTCCGCCATTGCCAACGCCGAGCACAACGACGGCGCCGATATCGACGAACTGAAGGTCAAGACCATCTACGTCGAGCAGGGCACTACGCTCAAGCGCTTTACCGCGCGCGCCAAAGGCCGCGGCAACCGTATCAGCAAGCCCACGTGCCATGTGTACGTGACGGTGGGCAACTGAAAGAGGTCTGGAAGATATGGGACAAAAAATCAACCCCACCGGCTTTCGCCTCGCGGTCAGCCGCAACTGGGCTTCTCGCTGGTACGCCAACAACCGTGACTTCGCCGGCATGCTGGCCGAAGACATCAAGGTGCGCGAGTACCTGAAGGCCAAGCTGAAAAACGCTTCGGTGTCGCGCGTTCTGATCGAGCGCCCGGCCAAGAACGCCCGCATCACGATTTTCTCGGCTCGTCCAGGCGTCGTGATCGGCAAGAAAGGCGAGGACATCGAGAACCTCAAGCGCGAACTCGGCAAGCAGCTGGGCGTGCCGGTCGCAGTCAACATCGAAGAAGTGCGCAAGCCGGAAATCGATGCCAAGCTGATTGCCGACAGCATCACCCAGCAGCTCGAGAAGCGCATCATGTTCCGTCGCGCCATGAAGCGCGCCATGCAAAACGCCATGCGTCTGGGTGCCCTGGGCATCAAGATCATGTCGGCCGGTCGTCTGAACGGCATCGAGATTGCCCGTACCGAGTGGTATCGTGAAGGTCGTGTGCCGCTGCACACCCTGCGCGCTGACATCGACTACGGCACCTCCGAAGCCAAGACCACCTATGGCGTGATCGGCGTGAAGGTCTGGGTCTACAAGGGCGACACGCTGGGTCGTAATGACCTGCCGGCTGCTGTTGAGCCCCGTGCTGAAGAAGAGCGTCGCCCCCGTGGCCCGCGTCGTGATGCCCGTCCTGGTACTGACCGTCCCGCTCCCCGCGGTGCGCGTCGTCCGGCCAGTGGCAACGCCGCCCCTGCCGATGGCAGCGACAAACCCGCAGAGGCCACTGGTGCCGATGCCCCGAAAACCGCCGTTAAGCGCGTCCGCAAAGTCGCCGCGCCAGCTGCAGCAGCTGACGGCGCCAAAGGAGAATAAACATGCTGCAACCTGCACGTAGAAAATACCGCAAGGAGCAAAAAGGCCGCAACACGGGTATTGCTACCCGTGGTAGCACCGTGGCCTTTGGCGACTTCGGTCTGAAATGTACCGATCGCGGCCGTCTGACGGCACGCCAGATCGAATCCGCCCGTCGCGCGATTTCGCGTCACGTCAAACGCGGTGGCCGCATCTGGATCCGTGTGTTCCCCGACAAGCCGATTTCCCAGAAGCCTGCTGAAGTGCGTATGGGTAACGGTAAGGGTAACCCGGAGTACTACGTGGCTGAAATCCAGCCCGGCAAGATCGTGTTCGAGATCGTCGGCGTGCCCGAAGAGCTGGCTCGCGAAGCGTTCAAGCTGGCTGCTGCCAAGCTGCCGCTGCGCACCACCTTTGTCAGCCGCATGATCGGCCAGTAATCAGGAGAATAAAGAAATGAAAGCTGCTGAACTGCGCCAGAAAGACGTTGCCGGCCTGCAAGCGGAAGTCAAAGAGCTACAAAAAGCCCACTTTGGCCTGCGCATGCAAAAAGCCACGCAACAGCTGAACAACACGACCACGCTGCGCTCGACCCGTCGTGCCATCGCTCGTGCCAAGACCATTCTTGCTGAAAAGCAAGCCGCCAAATAAGGAGCACTGAATGACGGAAGCTAAAAAATCCCTCAAGCGCACCTTGATTGGCAAGGTGGTCAGCGACAAACGCGCCAAGACCGTGACTGTGCTGGTCGAGCGTCGTGTCAAGCACGAGCTCTACGGCAAGATCGTGGCGAAATCCAGCAAGTACCACGCCCACGACGAAAAGGGCGAGTACAAACTGGGTGATGTCATCGAGATCACCGAAAGCAAACCGATTTCCAAGACCAAGAACTGGGTGGCAACCCGTCTGGTGGAAAAGGCTGCTACGGTCTAAGCTCTTTGCAGCGCACGCTGCAGGACAGCTGAAAACGGCTCACAATTTGTGAGCCGTTTTTGTTTTTGCAATCAACTTTTAACACGAGGAGCACAACATGATCAAAGTCGGTGACAAACTACCAGCCGCCACCCTGATGGAGTATTCGGAAGTCGAGGGTGAGGGTTGCAGCATCGGTCCGAATCCAGTGGATGTGAGCAAGGCGACAGCCGGCAAGACCATCGCCATCTTCGGCTTGCCAGGGGCATACACCCCGACGTGCTCGGCCAAGCATGTGCCCGGTTATGTCGAAAAATTCAATGAACTCAAGGCGGCCGGGGTAGAGGAAATCTGGTGCGTCAGTGTCAATGATGCCTTTGTCATGGGCGCCTGGGCGCGTGACCAGAAGACCGATGGGAAAGTGCGCATGCTGGCCGATGGCAGTGCTGACTTCGCCAAAGCCACGGGTCTGACATTGGACCTGACCGCCCGCGGCATGGGCCTGCGCAGCAACCGTTATTCCATGCTGGTGAAAGATGGTAAGGTCCAGACGCTCAACATCGAGGGGCCGGGCAAGTTCGAGGTGAGCGACGCCGGAACCCTGCTGAACCAGGCGGTCAATAACGAACTCTGAGCGTCCACAAGTAAAGGCCGCTTCATCGGCCGACCTGGGCGCGAAGCAGTTTTAAAGCTCGGCTTTGAGGTAGTGGGCGCCAGCTATCGGATTGTGGTAGTAGGGCGGGATCTCTTCAAAGCCCAGGTCTTCGTACAAGGTACGGGCGGCCTCCATGTCGTCCAGCGTGTCGAGCAATACATAGGCATAGCCGCCGATGCGGGCGGCGTCCATGATGGCATCGGCCAGCTGGCGGCCGAGGCCGAGGCCACGAAAGGCCGGCCGCACATAAAGGCGTTTCATTTCGCAGGCGTTGGGGTAGTCCACGCTGTCCATGGGGCGCAAGGCGCAACAACCCGCGACTTGCCCGTCTACGCAGGCCATGAGCAGTGCGCCACGTGGTTCGGCATAGTCACCGGGGAGCGTGAGCAGCTCCTGGTCAAAACCTTGAAAACACAGGTCAACCTTCAGACTCGCGGCATACTCGCGGAAAATATCACGCAAGATGTCAAGCTCATCTGCAGTGCGAGGGCTGACGATATCGATGGATTTGGTGTTCACAACAAAGCGCAAGGCATGAGTTCAAAGTTTAGCGTCAAATCAGGGTGGAGGCCGAAGGCCGACAGCTACCGCCGTTTCAGACTGGGTGTGGCGTTGACCATGGGCATGCTGGTCAGCGCCTGCCAGACCGTGCAGACCACGCAACCAGGTGCCGTGGGCATCACGCGGACGCAAAGCATGGCGGTCAGTGCGCAGGAAATCGATGCCGCATCCGCCCAGGCCTACACCAAGATGGTGCAGGAGGCAGCGCGCAAGCAGAAACTCAACAGTGATGCGGCCATGGTGGCGCGGGTGCAGGCCATCGCGCGCAAGCTGATTGCGCAGACACCGGTGTTTCGTGAGGATGCACGGCGCTGGCGCTGGGAAATCAACGTATTCCAAAGTGAAGAGATCAATGCCTTTTGCATGGCCGGCGGCAAGATCGGTGTCTATGCCGGGCTCGTCAACCGCTTGCAGCTGAGTGACAACGAACTGGCGGCGGTGATGGGGCATGAAGTGGCGCATGCACTGCGCGAACATGTGCGCGAACAGGTGTCGTTGCAATACGCGACGCAGTTGCCGGGCATTCTGCTGGCCATCACCACGGGCAGCCGAGCCTTGGCGCAGCTGGGCGACATGGTCAGCGAGGTGACGCTGGGCTTGCCACACAGCCGCGAGGCCGAAGTCGAGGCCGATCAGATGGGGGTGGAGCTGGCCGCGCGGGCGGGCTACGATCCGCGCGCGGCCATTACCCTGTGGCAGAAGATGATGCGCAATGGCGGGGGCCGGCCTCCGGAATTTCTCAGCACCCACCCCGATCCGCAGGCGCGGGTGCAGGATTTGGGACGTATCGCCGAGGTGGTCATGCCGCTCTACCGGCAGAGCTTGCTGCGCCAGCCGACCGCTCAGTAGCCACCCGGTGCCAGCTTGAGCAGCAGGCCGACGAGGCTGGCGCAGATGGCGAGAAGCACCGCGGCGAGCAGACGCGCACGTGCATCATCGCGGGAAGATGGCAGCAGTTGCTCGGTTTCCTTGTCGCCCAGCAACATGGGGCGAACCAGGTTCACGCGCTTGCGCCACAGGTAAAAAAGAATCGCCGCCACATGCAGGGCCACCAGCACGATGAGCACCAGCTTGCCGACACTATGGTGATACCAGGTGGCTTGGCTGACCCAGGCGCCAGGAACCAGACTGGTCAGTGGGCCGCTGGTGGCAATTTCATCATCGCTGATGAGGCCGGTCGCAACCTGCGCCAGCAGGAAAAATAGCAGGGCGAATACCGAACCGGCTCCCAGCGGGTTGTGCCCGGTACTTAATTCCGGACCGCCCTGGCCGCGCAGGTAGCGCAGCAGGGTGGACGGCGCGTAGAGAAAAGAAGAGAAGCGCGACCAGTGGCCGCCGACCAGACCCCAGCCCAAGCGGAAAAGCAGCAGCGTCAGCACGACATAGCCGAGGCGGAAGTGCCAATCCATGGCGGCGCCACCGATCTGGCCGGTGACCACCGATGCGATGACGCAGACCATCAGAGTCCAGTGAAATATGCGGGTGGGCAGGTCCCAGACACGAACGCGGTAGGTCATAAGAGGGCCTCGAGCAGAAAGAAGGACAGGTGGATGGATTGGTATTTTCCCTGAGAGGGGGGGAAAAGCAGAACTTTTGCGGCGACAGCGGACTCCTTAGCGGGCCAGTCTCCCCTTAACTCACGAAGGAACAACATGAAAACACTCAGCACTCTCGTACTCGCCGCCAGCGCGCTAGGGTTTGCCGGCGCGGCCTCGGCCCAGTTCGCCAAGCCTGAAGACGCCATCAAGTACCGCAAGAATGCCTTGTTCGTGATGCAGCAGCATTACGCCCGCATTGGTGCCATGGTCGGGGGCAAAGTTCCGTTCGATGGCAGGGCGGCCGCCGACAATGCCGCGGTGGCCGAGAGCATGTCCAAACTGCCGTGGGCGGCTTTTGGCGAAGGCACGGACAAGGGCGACACCAAGGCCAAACCCGAGATATGGAAGGAGCAGGCCAAGTTCAAGGCGGGCGCTGACAAGATGCAGGCCGAAATGACGAAGCTCGCAGCGGCTGCCAAGACCGGCAATCTCGACAACATAAAGACCGCTTTCGCAGCGACTTCGGACACCTGCAAGGCGTGTCACGACAACTTCCGTGCCAAATAAATCGGCGGCGCAAACAAAAAAAGGCGGTTCGATGAACCACCTTTTTTTTGCGTGGAAAGGAACTCAGGCCTGTGCCAGCAGCTCCTCGATCAGGCGGTGCAACTCGGCAAAATCCGGTTCGCCGATGTAGCGCTTCACAATCTCGCCACGCTTGTTGACGATGTAGGTAGTGGGCGTCAGGCGTACATCGCCCCAGGCTTTGGCGACACTGCCGGTGTTGTCGATCGCGACCGCGAACGGCAGCTTGCGCGTCTGGGCAAAGTTCACCACATAGCTGGGCGGGTCATAGCTCATGGCCACGGCCAGCGTATCGAAGCCGCGCGCATGGTATTTGTCATGGGTGGCGATGATCTTGGGCATTTCGGCGACGCAGGTGGTGCAGCTGGTGGCCCAGAAGTTCACCAGGGTGACCCGGCCCTTGAGGTCGGCGGTGCTTTTCTTCGAGCCGTCGAGCAGCACAAACGTGGATTCGGGGGCCGCGCTGATGGTCGTGGTCTGGAACATCATCCAGGCTGAGGCCACGATCACCAGGAATGCGGCAATATAGAAGGCGCGTTTCATTTTTAGGAGGCTTTCATGGATCGTCGAGAGTTTAATTCCGTTTGGGCTCCAGCGTTGAGCGTGTGGCTTGGGTGGTCGTCCGGTTCGGCGCATGCGCTGTCCCTGGCCGATCTGAGCCAGGGCGAAGCCGCCAAGGGCCTCAAGGCAGCACTGGAGCAAGGCGCCAAGGTCGCCGTTGCCCAACTGGGTCAACCGGATGGATTCCTCGGCAACGGAAAAGTTCGGATTCCTTTGCCCGGCTATCTCGACGATGCAGCCTCCCTGCTGCGCACGCTGGGTCAAGGCCAGCGCATTGATGAACTGGTCACGACGATGAACCGGGCCGCCGAAGCGGCGGTGCCGCTGGCACGCGATCTGCTGCTGAACGCAGTGCGTGGCATGAGCGTGAGCGATGCCAAGAAAATCCTCGGCGGTGGGGAAACTTCGGTCACGGCTTTCTTTGCCGAGAAGACGCACGCCCCGCTGACCCGGAAGTTCCTGCCGGTAGTGACGCGCAGCACCGAAAAGGTGGGGCTGGCGGACAAGTACAACCAGATTGCGGGCAAGGCCGCCGAACTCGGCCTGGTGCGACAAGAGGACGCCAGCATCCAGCAGTACGTCACAGGCAAGGCATTGGACGGGCTGTATCTGGTGATCGGCGAGGAGGAGCGCAAGATCCGGCGCGACCCGGTGGGCACGGGCAGTGCCCTGTTGAGCAAGGTGTTCGGCGCTCTGAAGTAAGGGGGCGCGTCTCAAGGACATCGGCACACGGATGGGCAGGCACCATACTGGTGCAACGATAATCGGCAGATGTTACGTTCTCTGGGTATTTTTGTGATCGGCGGGGCCTTGCTGGCAGGCTGCAGCCCGACGCTCAATTGGCGCGAAGTCCGTGTCGATGGCGGACTTCAGGCTTTGCTGCCTTGTAAGCCCGATCATGGCGATCGCAAGATGATGCTGGGCGACCAGGAGGTCGAGTTGCAGATGACCGGCTGCGAGTCCGGCGGGGCACTGTTTGCCGTGGCCCACGTCGACCTCGGCGAGGCCGGCAAGACGGCGGGGGCGCTGGCGCAATGGCAGGCGGCCATGCTGGCCAATATGCACGCAGCGACCCCTCAGCTGGCACCCTATCGCCTCAAAGGTGCGGCAGTCCAACCGCCGCCTTTGTACCTGACTGCACAGGGGCGGCGGGCCGATGGGCGCGCCGTGATGGCGCAGGGGGTGTGGTTTTCGCGAGGGTCACATCTGTATCACGCGGTGATTTATGCCGACAAGGTGGGGCCTGACATGGCCGAGCCGTTTTTTTCAGGATTCGAGTTCCAATGAGCATGTTGTCGCGGCGCACGGCCGTGGTGGTCTTTCTGGCCTTTGCCGTCGCCTATTTCTTTTCGGCCCTGATCCGAGCCATCACGGCCACGTTGTCGCCGACGCTGACCCAGGAGTTTTCGCTCAATGCGCGTGACCTGGGTTTGCTGGCTGGCGGCTACTTCCTTGGTTTTGCCGCCATGCAGTTGCCGTTGGGGAGCTGGCTGGACCGCCATGGCCCGAAAAAGGTGATCCTGAGCTTTCTGGCGGTGGCGGTCGCGGGTTGCCTGGCATTCTCATGGGCCACCAGTTTCGGGGGGCTGTTGCTGGCGCGTATTTTGTGCGGCGCCGGTCTGGGTGCCTGCCTGATGGCGCCACTCACCGGCTTCCGCCGCTGGTTTGGTGCGAACACACAGCTGCGTGCCAATTCCTGGATGCTGATGACCGGTTCCATGGGCATGGTGGCTTCCACGCTGCCGGTGCAGTGGCTCATGCCGCTGCTGGGCTGGCGCCCCTTGTTCTGGGGCCTGGCTGCCATGATGGTGCTGGCCATGGTGGCCATCGCCTGGCAGGTGCCGGCCTGGCAGACGCCGTTGCCGGCAGCAGGGCAGGCACAGCCCAAACGCAGTTATGCCGAAGTCTGGCGCCATCCCTACTTTCGCAAGATGACGCCGATCGGTTTCTTCAACTACGGCGGCATGGTCGCCATCCAGACGCTGTGGGCCGTGCCCTGGATGATCCGGGTGGCCGGTTACACACCGGTGCAGGCCGCCACCGGCCTGTTCTGGCTCAATATGGCCATGCTGGCCACCTTCTGGACCTGGGGGCTGGTCAACCCCAGGCTGGCGCGACGTGGCATCCAGGTCGACCGCCTGATTGCCCTGGGCACACCCTTGAGCCTGTTGCTGCTGGCGATCATCTGCTTTGCCGGTGACACCCTGTCTTCCTGGTCTGGTGTGCTGCTGGCGCTGTTTTGCGTGAGCAGCACCTTCATCTCGCTGGCGCAGCCGGCGGTCGGCATGGCTTTCCCGACCGAGTTGGCGGGCCGGGCCCTATCGGCTTACAACCTGGTCATCTTTGCCGGCATTTTCGTGGTGCAGTGGGGCATAGGCTTGCTGATGGACGGCTTGCAGGCGTTCGGCTGGCCGCCAGTGCGGGCGTTTCAGGGGGCCATGTCCGTGTTTCTGCTGCTGTGTGTTGCCTCGTACGTGTATTTCCTGGCGGCAAAAAGCCATAATCAGGCATCCACCGCTTCATGAACAACGGCATTTTCATCATCGCCCATGCTCCGCTGGCCAGCGCCCTGCGCCAGTGTGTGGCCCATGTCTTTCCCGATCGGGTCGGTGATGTGCTGGCGTTCGACGTGCCGCCCGATGCGCCGGCACAGCAAAGCCTGGCTGCGGCACGGCAGGCGGTGACGGAAAAATTCGGCAGTGCGCCCGTGCTGCTGTTGACCGATGTCATGGGCGGCACGCCCTGTAATGTGGCGCGCCAACTGCTGGGCAGTCTGCCGGCCCGGCTGGTGGCCGGTGTGAATCTGCCCATGCTGCTGCGTGCGGTGACCTATCAGGATGAGCCGATCGATGAGTTGACGGCCCGTGCCGTCAGCGGCGGCAGCCAGGGAGTGATGCAGGTGGCTGTCAGTGCGTGAGCGAGAAGAACCAAGAGGACAGAGGGACAGAACGAATGATCAAGGCCAGTGCGACTATCAGCAACAAGCTCGGGCTGCATGCCCGCGCTTCAGCCAAGCTCACCAAGCTGGCGGGCAGCTTTCCCTGTGAGATCTGGATTGCGCGTGGGGAACGCCGCGTCAACGCCAAGAGCATCATGGGCGTGATGATGCTGGCTGCCGGCATCGGCACCACGGTCGAGCTCGACGCCGAAGGCGATCGTGCCCAGGAGGCGATCGACGCCATGCTGGCCCTGATCGGCGACAAGTTCGGCGAGGGGGAGTGACATGCTGGCCCCCGACGTTACCCACAGTGCGTGGCGCCCTGCTTTCAAGGCCCAGTACTGGGGCGCACGCAAGCATCGCGCCGGCAGTCCGGTGGGGCAACCTTCGGCGTTGAAACCATGACTTTCTCCATCCACGGCCTGGCGGTTGCGCGCGGCATTGCCATCGGGCGTGCTGTGCTGGTGGCTTCCAGTCGCGTGGATGTGGCGCACTATTTCATCGATCCCGCTCAAGTCGAAAGTGAAATCGACCGTGTCCGCCGCGGGCGCAATGCCGTGGTGGATGAGATCCACCGCCTGCAGCAGACCATCTCGCAGCTCGGGCCGAAGGACGCGCCGCACGAGTTGCGGGCGCTGCTCGACGTGCACCTGATGATGCTGCAGGACGTGGAGTTGATCGGGGGGGTCAAGCACTGGATTCAGGATCGCCTCTACAACGCCGAGTGGGCGCTGACCACCCAGCTGGAGATGATCGCGCGCCAGTTCGACGAAATGGAGGACGAGTACCTGCGCGAGCGCAAGGCCGACCTGGAACAGATCACCGAAAAGGTGCTGCGCGCCATGCAGGGGGTGGCCTCGCCTGTCATTCCCGTCCCGGCGCACGGCGGGCGCAAGCTTTCCCAGCAGGATCTGCAGCTCGACGACACCGATGTGCCGCTGGTGCTGATCGCGCACGAGTTGTCACCCTCCGACATGTTGCAGTTCAAGCAGGGGGTGTTCGCCGGTTTCGTGACCGACGTCGGTGGCAAGACCTCGCACACCGCCATCGTGGCACGCAGCATGGACATTCCTGCCGTAGTCGGTGCGCGCACGGCCAGCCAGCTGGTGCGGCAGGACGACTGGGTCATCATCGATGGCGATGCCGGCGTCGTCATCGTTGATCCGTCACCCATCATCCTGGCCGAATACGGCTACAAACAACGCCAGCTGCAATTGGAGCGCAGCCGCCTGGGGCGTCTGCTCAACACGCCGGCCGTCACGCTCGACGGCGAGAGGGTGGAGTTGCTGGCCAACATCGAAATGCCGGAAGATGCGCTGGCCGCCGTGCAGGCCGGTGCCGCCGGTGTCGGCCTGTTCCGCAGCGAGTTCCTCTTCATGGGACGCCAGCAAAACCAGCTGCCCGACGAGGAAGAGCAGTACCAAGCCTACCGGCGTGCGGTCGAGGGCATGAACGGTCTGCCGGTGACCATCCGCACCGTGGACGTGGGTGCCGACAAGCCGATGGACGGTAATTTCCCCGAGACAGCCTACCTCAATCCGGCACTTGGCCTGCGCGCCATCCGCTGGAGCCTGGCTGATCCGGCCATGTTCGTGACCCAGTTGCGCGCCATCCTGCGCGCGGCGGCACACGGACCCGTGAAGATGCTGATCCCGATGCTGGCGCACCTGAGCGAGATCCGGCAGACCCTGGCGCTGATCGAGCAGGCGCGGGCCGAGCTTGTCCGCGATGGCCACATGGTTGGTGCGGTGCAGCTGGGTGCCATGATCGAAATTCCGGCGGCCGCCTTGATGCTCAAGACTTTTCTGCGCCATTTCGATTACCTGTCCATCGGCACCAACGATCTGATCCAGTACACCCTGGCCATCGATCGCGCCGACGAGTCGGTCGCCCATCTCTATGACCCGCTGCATCCGGCGGTGCTGCGTCTGGTGGCCGACACCATTGCCGAATGCCGCGCCCAGGGCAAAGAGGTCAGCGTCTGCGGCGAAATGGCCGGTGACATTGCCATGACGCGCCTGCTGCTCGGTCTGGGGTTGCGTAGTTTTTCCATGCACCCGGCGCAGATCCTGGCGGTCAAGCAGGAGGTGCTGCGCGCCGACACGGCCAAGCTCACGCCCTGGGCGCAGGCGGTGCTGGTGCATGACGAGCCGGCCTCGCTGCTGGCTGGCTGACGTCCTCGATTGCGCTGCATCAAGCGCGCCGCATCAGCGGGGTTGCAAACTTCGCGGGGTATCAACTTCCGGAGTTTTTCCATGAGTACGTTCGATCACGCTGGCCTGATCCAGGACATCAACGAGTGCCTGTCCCCCTTTCGCAAGGCGCAACCCGACGCCATGGCCGGTTTTGGCCAGTTGGCGCGCGCGTCCATGGCGGAAGGCGCGCTCAGCACCAAGCACAAGGAACTGATGGCGTTGGCCATTGGCGTGACGCAGCGCTGTTCAGGCTGCATCGGATTTCACGTCAAGGCGCTGCACAAGCTGGGTTGTACGCGTGCCGAGCTGGAAGAGATGCTGGCGGTCTGCGTCTACATGGGCGGCGGCCCGGCGCTGATGTACGCGGCCGAGGCCATCAAGGCTTGGGACGCCATGGCACCCGCTTGATTGGGCATGAAATTGGCCTCCAGTCCTTGCTGATCATGTGCAGACTGCTATCAATTTTGTAGCAAACGGGCGTTGCACAGCTTAACGCCTACGCAGCAGGTTGATGCGCATCGGCCGCACGAAGTGCGCGCCGTCGGCGCTCATGTGCGGCTCGAAGCGTGCGCGCACGGCGGCCAGTGTGGCGGCATCGAGCCGGTGGGTGACGAAGGTGACGCCGATCATGCGCTGCTCGAACTCGGCAAAGTTGCGGTAGTGCACCGGGGTCTCAAAGAAGACTTCGTCCACCTGCTCCCAAGCACCCGAGGCCACAGCCCGCTGCACCGCCGCCAGCGCCGCGGCACGCACCACCTCCTCGTCGTGGAACAGGCGCATCACCTCGTTGAGCGCGCCGGCAAACACCGGCTCCGACACATAGAGCAGGCCTTGCGGGCGCAGCACGCGGTGCACCTCGGCCAGCGCCTGGTCCAGCAGGTCCAGCGGCACGTGGTGCAATGACTTGAGCATCAGCGCCAGATCGAAGCTGGCGTCGGCAAAGGGAATGGCCTGTGCCCCGGCGTTGACGAAGCTCAGGCGTTCCTGCGGCCGGTCCAGGTTCTTCGCCATCTGGCGTTCATCGACCTCCAGCCCGGTGACGGTACTGGCCGGGTGGCGTTGCAACAGTTGGCGCGACAGGTGCGCCGCGCCGCAACCGAGTTCGATGATGCGCGGATGCGCCGGCAGGTCGACCCGCTCGGCCAGCAGTTCCAGCTCGTCCGTGACCTGGCGCGTGCTCATCGGGCCTGGGCGGCGGCGTGCGCCTGCTGGTCGGCGTGGTAGCTGGAACGCACCATGGCACCGACGGCAGCGTGGCTGAAACCCATCTTGTAGGCCTCCTGCTCGAACATCTTGAAAGTGTCTGGGTGCACGTAGCGCTTGACCGGCAGGTGCGAGGTGGACGGCGCCAGGTACTGGCCGATCGTCAGCATCTCGATGTTGTGCGCCCGCATGTCGCGCATCGTCGCCAGAATTTCCTCATCGGTTTCGCCCAGGCCCACCATCAGGCCGCTCTTGGTCGGCACGTTGGGGAACAGGGCCTTGAATTTCTTCAGCAGGTTGAGCGAGAACTGGTAGTCGCTGCCCGGGCGGGCCTGCTTGTACAGGCGCGGCACGGTTTCCAGGTTGTGGTTCATTACGTCCGGCGGTGCGGCCTTCAGGATTTCCAGCGCGCGGTCATCGCGGCCGCGGAAATCGGGCACCAGCACCTCGATCTGCGTGCCGGGTGACAGTTCGCGCGTCTTGCGGATGCACTCGACGAAGTGGCCGGCGCCGCCGTCGCGCAGATCGTCTCGGTCGACGCTGGTGATCACCACATATTTCAGTTTCAGAGCGGCAATGGTCTTGGCCAGGTTCTCCGGCTCGTTCACGTCCAGCGGATCCGGGCGGCCGTGGCCGACGTCACAGAAGGGGCAGCGGCGCGTGCACTTGTCACCCATGATCATGAAGGTGGCCGTGCCCTTGCCGAAGCATTCGCCGATGTTGGGGCAGCTGGCTTCCTCGCACACCGTCACCAGCTTGTTGGCGCGCAGAATATCCTTGATCTCGTAGAAGCGTGTGGTGGGCGAGCCGGCCTTGACGCGGATCCACTCCGGCTTCTTCAGCACCTCGCCGGCTTCCACCTTGACCGGGATGCGCGAGAGCTTGGCGGCGGCCTTCTGTTTGGCCGACGGGTCGTAGTTGTCGACAGTTTGTGCTTCACGGACCGTGCTGGATTCAGGGGTGCTCATGGTATGGGGCGGCGCTCAAGGCGCCAGATAGGTAACGAGCTTCTGGCTCAAAACAGTGGCAGCGTCCGTCCAGTCGACGGACACCCCGATTGTAGAAAGGTCCACGGTGGGCAGCCCGGCGTAGCCGCAGGGGTTGATGCGCGAGTAGGGTTCCAGGTCCATGGCCACATTGAGCGCCACGCCGTGGTAGGTGCAGTTGCGGCTGACCTTGATGCCCAGGGCGGCGATCTTGCCCAGTCCGGTGAAATCGGGCGCCTGGCCGAGCGTGGATTTCTGCGGCCGCTGCGGCAGAGCGGCATGCGCGGTTGGGTCGTCCAGTCGCACATAGATGCCGGGGGCGCCGGTCACACGGTGGCCGGTGACGCCAAAATGCGCCAGCGTCTTGATGACGGCTTCCTCAACGCGATAGACATATTCCTTGATGAAGTAACCGGCACGCTTGAGGTCGATCAGCGGGTAGGCCACCACCTGGCCCGGGCCGTGGTAGGTCACCTGGCCGCCGCGGTTGGTGGCCACCACCGGAATGTCGCCCGGCACCAGTACATGACCGGCCTGGCCGGCCAGCCCTTGCGTGAACACCGGCGGGTGCTCGCATATCCAGAGCTCGTCCGGCGTGTCTGCCGTGCGCGCGGCGGTGAAGGCCTGCATGGCGGCATAGGTGGGCGCATAGTCGACCCGGCCAAGGATGCGTGTGTCCATTCAAAATCCTGGAGGAGGCATCTTCAAAGTACCACTTTCACCATCGGGTGGGTCGACAGTGTGCGGTACAGCTCGTCGAGCTGTTCGCGACTGGTGGCCTTGATGGTGATGGTGATGCCGAGGTAGTTGCCGCCCTTGCTCTCGCGCAATTCGATGGTGCTGGCGTCGAACACAGGGTCGAAGGCGTGCGCGATCGTGGTCACGGCATGGACGAAGCCGTCCACCTTGTCGCCCATGACCTTGATCGGGAAGCGGCAGGGGTATTCGATCAGCGTGTCGGCACGCGGGTTGCTGCCGGGTGCGGCGGGCGAGGGGGGCTGGCTCATGTTGATGGATTCTCCGTGCGGACTGGTGGGCACTGTTCCTGGCGCGATTGGGCTTTGATGGCCTGGTAGCCGGCATACAACTGGGCATACACCGGCCCCGGCCGGCCGTTGCTGACGGGTTGGCCGTCGATGCGGCTGACGGGCAGTACCTCTTTGGTGGATGCCGTCAACAGCACCTCGTCGGCCGCCATGACCTCTGCGCGGCTGATACGGCGCAGCACCAGCGGGATGCCCTGTGTGCGGCAGATTTCCTCCAGCACGGCGTAGCGAATGCCTTCGAGCACCAGATGGTCTTTCGGCGGGCCTAGGAGCACGCCATCTTTCACCACCCAGACGTTGCTGGCGGCGGCTTCGCTCAGGAAGCCGTCGCGGAACATGATGGTCTCAGCCGCACCGGCATCGACGCTGATCTGGCGCGCCAGCACGCCGCCCAGCAGACTGGTGCTCTTGATGTGGGCCTTCTGCCAGCGGAAGTCCTCGGCCGTGACGCAGGCCACGCCGTCGCGCCGTTGTGCTTCGCTTGGCATCTTCATGGCATTGCTGAGCACGAACACCGTGGGTGTCAGGCCTTCCGGCATGGCATGGTCGCGCAGCGCCACGCCGCGTGTGACCTGGATGTAAACCATCTGATCGGTTGCCTCGATCGCCGCGCGCATGGATGCTGCGTAAGCCGCAACTAATTTCATGGCAATGTTTTGCCACTGCGCGCGCGTATGCGGGTTCGGAATGCGCAGTTCGGCCAGGCTGCGTTCGAGTCGCACCATGTGTTGTTTGAAGCGGAACGGATAGCCGCCATAGACGGGAATCACTTCGTAGACGCCGTCACCAAAGATGAAGCCGCGATCCATGACGCTGATCTTGGCGTCCGGCAACAACGTGTAGTCGCCGTTGAGGTAGCAGGGCAGGGGCGGCAGCATGGCGGGGGTGCGGGATGCGTTCAGGCCAGGAAGGTGATGGCGGCCAGCGCCAACCAGCCAAGCCAGAAATTGACGGTCACCAACTGGGCGATCTGGTTGGCGCGCCGGCCGCCTTCGGGCCAGTCGGCGGCGGCCAGCGCTGACTGCAGGCGGCGGTAGGGTACGAAATAGAGGTGGCCGAAGATCAGGCACATCAGCACGCCGATGCCTGCCATCAGATGCCAGCCGATCGGCATCGCCAGTGCGCCGGCCTGGCTCATCATGAAGCCGCCGCTGAGCAGAAGCAGCAGGACGGCCCCCCATACCAGCATGAAGAAGCGGCGCAGCACGCCGGCCAGCAGCGGTAGCCGTTGTGGCGGGGGCAATTGTTCGGCCAGGGCGGGGCGCAGGGCGAACAGCATGAAGGTCATGCCGCCGAGCCAGACGATGGCAGAAACCAGATGCAGGAACTTGATGGCGGTATACATGGCGGTGGGTTGGTGGGGGTGTAACCGGTGTAGGGCCTGAGCCGGGCACGCCGGGCAGAAAGAGGCCCGACGCGTTTGTCCTGGATCAATTCAGTCGGAAATGATCAGAAGTAGGGATATTACTTAGTATAATCAGCGGCTTTGCAAGGGTTCGTCGTTCTAACTTGGGGTGTCGTTGAGGATGTCTGAGACCACGCCGCAGCCTGGGAAACCGGCCTTTGCAGACGAGACAGATGAGGCGCTTGAGCTCGATTTCAAGCCGCTGACGGCCGAGCAGGCGCGCCAGTGGCGTGAAAGCAATCCTTCGCTTTCGCCGTGGCGGATCGTGGGGTGGCAGACGGTGGCGGGTGCCTTGGCGGCCTTGCTGGCCTGGGGTCTGAGCGGTCGTGCCGAGGTGGCGTGGTCCACAGGCTACGGGGCGCTGGCGGTCGTGATCCCCGCGGCTCTGTTGGCGCGCGGACTGTCGCGGCAGGCGGGTGTGGCGGGTGCTGCACTGGCTGGGTTTTTTATGTGGGAGCTGGTCAAGGTGGTGCTGACGGTGGCGATGCTGCTGGCGGCGCCGAAGCTGGTTCCTGATCTGAGCTGGTTGGCCTTGCTGGCCGGCTTTTTGGTGGCGATGAAGGTGTATTGGGTGGCCATGTGGCTGCACCCGGCGCGCCGCAAGTCGATCGTAAAGATTTGAATTGACGAACTGGTGATTTATGTCTGCTGAAGCACATGGCCCGACGGCCGGCGAATACATCGTCCACCACCTGCAGCACCTGCAGAAGGATTTTTCCTTCAATAGTGTGAAGCAGACCAGCATTGTGGATTTCAGTGTCTTCAATTTTGACTCGGTCTTCTACTCCCTGGTGTTGGGCGTGATTGGCTGCCTGGTGCTGTGGAATGCGGCGCGCAAGGCGACATCTGGTGTGCCGGGTCGTTTCCAGGCGGCGGTGGAGCTGCTGTCCGAGATGGTGGAAAACCAGGCCAAGGGCGTGATTCATAACGCCAAGAGCCGCAAGCTCATTTCTCCTCTGGCCTTGACCGTGTTTGTCTGGATTTTCCTGATGAACGCCATGGACATGCTGCCGGTCGACCTGATCCCCTACTTCTGGCACAGTGCCGGCCCGGCGCTGGGTTTCAAGGATTACATGCGTGTGGTGCCGACGGCCGATCTGTCGACGACCCTGGGTCTGTCCTGCTCGGTGCTGCTGGTCTGCCTGTTCTACAACATCAAGATCAAGGGCCTGGGCGGCTGGGCGCATGAGCTGATTGCTGCGCCCTTTGGTGACCATTGGGCTCTGTATCCGGTGAACTTCCTGATGCAGATGATCGAGTACCTTGCCAAGACCGTGTCGCATGGCATGCGGTTGTTCGGCAACATGTTTGCAGGTGAGCTGGTGTTCATGCTGATCGCCCTGATGGGTGGCGGCTGGGCGCTGTCGGCAACCGGTGTGGGCTTGGCCATCGGCCACGTCATCGCCGGAACCGTGTGGACGCTGTTCCACATCCTGGTGATCACTTTGCAAGCCTTCATCTTTATGATGTTGACGCTGATCTACACCGGTCAGGCGCACGACGCACATTGATGTAACTCTTTCCCCCTTTCGTTTTTCTTTTCTTTTCCGCAAACTTTTAGGAGCTTCTCATGGAAAACATTCTCGGCCTCGTCGCACTGGCTTGTGGTCTGATCGTCGGTCTCGGCGCTATCGGTGCCTCGATCGGTATCGCCCTGATGGGTGGCAAATTCCTCGAGTCCTCTGCCCGTCAGCCTGAGCTGATGAACGAACTGCAAACCAAGATGTTCATCTTGGCCGGTCTGATCGACGCTGCTTTCCTGATCGGGGTGGCCATTGCCCTGCTGTTCGCCTTCGCCAACCCCTTCGTTCTGAAGTAATCAACGGACCCCCTTCACGCTAGAGAAGGAATCAAGCCGTGAACATTAATGCAACCCTGTTCCTGCAGGCGGTTGTCTTTGCGATCCTGGTGTGGTTCACGATGAAATTCGTGTGGCCCCCGATCACCAAGGCACTCGACGAGCGGGCCCAGAAAATCGCCGATGGCCTCGCTGCCGCCGACAAAGCCAAGGCCGAACTCGCCAGCGCCAACAAGCGCGTCGAAGCCGAACTGGCAACCTCGCGCAACGAGACCGCCGTGCGTCTGGCTGACGCGGAGCGCCGCGCCCAAGGCATCGTTGACGAAGCCAAGGCACGCGCCACCGAAGAAGGCAACAAGATCATCGCCGCTGCCAAGGCCGAGGCCGAGCAGCAGACCGCCAAGGCGCGCGAAGCCCTGCGTGAGCAGGTCGCCGCGCTGGCAGTCAAGGGCGCCGAGCAGATTCTCCGCAAGGAAGTCAATGCCGGTGTCCATGCTGATCTGCTCAATCGCCTGAAGACCGAGCTGTAAGGTGAACCATGGCTGAACTTGCCACCATTGCCCGCCCTTACGCCGAAGCCCTGTTCAAGGCCGCCCGTGCGGACTTGAATGGCGCCGCCACCTGGGTGGAAGAGCTTGCTGTGATTGCCGGCGATGCCGGTCTGCAGCAATTTGCCGCCAATCCGAAGGTCACGACGAACCAGGTGTTCGATTTGATCAGCGGTATTGCCAAGACCGCGCTGCCGGAGCAGGCTAAGAACTTTCTGCGCACCGTGATCGAAAACGGCCGCCTGAACGCCTTGCCTGAAATCGCCGCACAGTTCCGTGCCCTGAAGAACGCACAAGGTGGTTCGTCAGACGCGGTGGTCTACAGCGCCTTCCCGGTTGATGGCACGGCCCTGGCCGATGTGTCGGCCTTGCTGGAAAAGCGCTTCGGCCGCAAGCTCAACGTCAAGGTCGAGCTCGATGCCGACCTGATCGGTGGCATTCGCGTGGTGGTGGGTGACGAGGTACTCGACACTTCGGTCAAAGCCCGTCTGGAACAAATGAAAGTGGCTCTCACGGCCTGAGGCGAAAGCCTGGCTGTCGGCCCAATTAAGGAAAGAAGGAAAGAGTCATGCAACTCAATCCCGCAGAAATCTCTGATCTGATCAAGAGCCGCATTGAGGGGCTGGCTTCCAGCGCCGATATTCGCAACCAGGGCACCGTGGTGTCCGTGACCGACGGCATCGTGCGTATCCATGGCCTGTCCGACGTGATGCAGGGCGAAATGCTCGAATTCCCGGCTGGCAGCGACGGTCTGCCCACCTTCGGCCTGGCGCTGAACCTCGAGCGCGACTCCGTCGGCGCCGTGATTCTGGGTGAGTACGAGCACATTTCCGAAGGCGATACCGTCAAGTGCACCGGCCGCATTCTGGAAGTGCCGGTCGGCCCCGAGTTGATTGGCCGCGTGGTGAATGCTCTGGGTCAGCCGATCGACGGCAAGGGCCCGATCAATGCCAAGATGACCGACGTGATCGAGAAGGTCGCTCCGGGCGTGATCGCCCGTAAATCGGTGGACCAGCCGATGCAGACCGGCCTGAAGTCGATCGACTCCATGGTGCCGGTCGGCCGCGGCCAGCGCGAGCTGATCATCGGTGACCGCCAGACCGGCAAGACCGCTGTCGCCATCGACGCCATCATCAACCAGAAGGGTCAGAACATGACCTGCGTTTATGTCGCGATTGGCCAGAAGGCTTCTTCCGTCAAGAACGTGGTGCGTGCTCTGGAACAGGCCGGCGCGATGGACTACACCATCGTCGTGGCTGCCACCGCTTCCGAATCCGCTGCCATGCAGTTCGTCTCGGCCTACTCCGGCTGCACGATGGGCGAGTACTTCCGCGACCGCGGCCAGGACGCCATGATCGTGTACGACGACCTGTCCAAGCAGGCCGTGGCCTACCGTCAGGTGTCGCTGCTGCTGCGTCGCCCGCCGGGCCGCGAAGCCTATCCCGGCGACGTGTTCTATCTCCACAGCCGTCTGCTGGAGCGTGCCGCTCGCGTGAACGCCGACTACGTCGAAGCCTTCACCAAGGGCGCTGTCAAGGGCAAGACCGGTTCGCTGACGGCGCTGCCGATCATCGAGACGCAAGCTGGCGACGTGTCCGCTTTCGTGCCGACCAACGTGATCTCGATCACCGACGGCCAGATCTTCCTGGAGACCTCGCTGTTCAACGCCGGTATCCGCCCCGCCATCAACGCCGGTATCTCGGTGTCGCGCGTCGGTGGTGCGGCCCAGACCAAGCTGATCAAGAACCTGTCCGGCGGTATCCGTACCGACCTGGCCCAGTACCGTGAACTGGCTGCCTTCGCGCAGTTCGCTTCCGATCTGGACGAGGCCACCCGCAAGCAGCTCGACCGCGGTGCCCGCGTGACCGAACTGCTCAAGCAGCCCCAGTACAGCCCGCTGTCCATCAGTCTGATGGCCGCTTCCCTGTACGCGGTGAACAAGGGTTTCTTCGACGACCTCGATGTCAAGAAGGTTCTGCCCTTCGAGCACGGCCTGCATGCCTACCTGAAGGACAAGCACGCTGCGTTGCTGGCCAAGCTGGAAGCTGACAAGGCGATGGACAAGGATGCCGAGGCTGAACTGAATGCCGCGATCGCTGCGTTCAAGAAGTCGTTCGCCTGATTCCGACCTGAAAGCTTAAGGAGCCAATCATGGCAGCAGGTAAGGAAATACGCGGCAAGATCAAATCGGTGGAAAACACCAAGAAGATCACCAAGGCCATGGAAATGGTGGCCGCATCCAAGATGCGCAAGGCGCAGCAGCGGATGCATGCCGCCCGTCCGTACAGCGAGAAGGTGCGCAACATCGCGGCCAACCTCGGCAAGGCCAATCCGGAGTACGTGCACCCGTTCATGCAAAAGAACGATGCCAAGAGCGCCGGTGTGATTGTCGTGACGACGGACAAGGGCCTGTGCGGTGGTCTGAACACCAACGTGCTGCGCGGTGTCACCACCAAGCTGCGCGAGCTGCAGACGGCCGGCGTTTCCGCGCAGGCTGTGGCCATCGGCAACAAGGGACTGGGTTTCCTCAACCGCATCGGTGCCAAGGTCGTGTCGCATGTCACCCAGCTGGGCGACACGCCGCATCTGGACAAGCTGATCGGCCCGGTCAAGGTGCTGCTGGACGCTTACACCCGTGGTGAGGTGAATGCGGTGTATCTGAGCTACACCCGTTTCATCAACACCATGAAGCAGGAACCCGTGGTGGAACAGCTTCTGCCGCTGTCCGCAGCCAAGATGCAGGAAGAGGCGCAAGCCAGCGGCCCGCAGCACGACTGGGACTACATCTACGAACCGGATGCGCAGAGCGTCATCGACGAACTGCTGGTCCGTTATGTCGAAGCGCTGGTGTACCAGGCCGTGGCTGAGAACATGGCGTCGGAACAGTCCGCCCGCATGGTGGCCATGAAGGCCGCCACCGACAACGCCGGCAGCGTGATTGGCGAACTCAAGCTGGTCTACAACAAGACGCGCCAGGCTGCCATCACGAAAGAGCTGTCGGAAATTGTGGCGGGTGCGGCTGCTGTGTAAGCGGCATCTCCAGTCTGACCTTTGTTACGTTAAAGATTCAAATTTTTGGAGCGAAAAATGGCTCAAGCAAACACGCAAGTGCAGGGCAAAATTGTTCAGTGTATCGGCGCCGTGGTGGACGTTGAGTTCCCGCGCGACCAGATGCCCAACATCTATGACGCCCTGAAAATGGACGGCTCGGCCCTGACGCTCGAAGTGCAGCAGCAGCTCGGCGACGGCATCGTCCGTACCATTGCCCTGGGTTCTTCCGACGGTCTGCGCCGCGGCATGGTGGTGCAGAACAGCGGCAAGCCGATCACGGTGCCGGTGGGCAAGGCCACCCTGGGCCGCATCATGGACGTGCTGGGCAACCCGATCGACGAGCGCGGTCCGGTGGACCAGGCCCAGACGGCTTCCATTCACCGCAAGGCCCCGGCTTACGACGAGTTGAGCCCCTCGCAGGAACTGCTGGAAACCGGCATCAAGGTGATCGACCTGGTCTGCCCGTTCGCCAAGGGCGGCAAGGTGGGTCTGTTCGGTGGCGCCGGCGTGGGCAAGACCGTGAACATGATGGAGCTGATCAACAACATCGCCAAGGCGCACTCCGGTCTGTCCGTGTTCGCCGGCGTGGGTGAGCGTACCCGTGAGGGCAACGACTTCTACCACGAGATGGCCGACTCCGGCGTCGTGAAGCTCGACAACCTCGCCGAATCCAAAGTGGCCATGGTCTACGGCCAGATGAACGAGCCCCCGGGCAACCGTCTGCGCGTGGCCCTGACCGGTCTGACCATTGCCGAGTCCTTCCGCGATGAAGGCAAGGACGTGCTGTTCTTCGTGGACAACATCTACCGCTACACCCTGGCCGGTACCGAAGTGTCCGCCCTGCTGGGTCGTATGCCGTCCGCCGTGGGCTACCAGCCGACGTTGGCCGAGGAAATGGGCCGCCTGCAAGAGCGTATTACCTCCACCAAGGTCGGCTCGATCACCTCGATCCAGGCCGTGTACGTGCCGGCTGACGACTTGACCGACCCGTCGCCTGCCACCACCTTCGCCCACCTGGACTCCACCGTGGTGCTGTCGCGTGACATCGCCTCGCTGGGTATCTACCCCGCTGTGGACCCGCTGGACTCCACCAGCCGCCAGCTCGACCCGCAGGTCGTGGGCGAGGAACACTACACCGTGGCCCGCGCCGTGCAGGGTACGCTGCAGCGCTACAAGGAACTGCGCGACATCATCGCGATTCTGGGCATGGACGAACTGGCACCGGAAGACAAGCTGACCGTGGCCCGCGCCCGCAAGATCCAGCGTTTCCTGTCGCAGCCGTTCCACGTGGCCGAAGTGTTCACCGGTACCGCCGGCAAGTACGTGTCGCTGGCCGAAACCATCCGTGGTTTCAAGATGATCGTCAGCGGCGAGTGCGACCACCTGCCCGAGCAGGCCTTCTACATGGTCGGCACGATCGACGAAGCCTTCGAAAAAGCCAAGAAGATCTAACGAACGGCCCAACGGAGCTTCATCATGAACACCATCCACGTCGATGTGGTCAGTGCCGAAGAGTCCATCTTCTCCGGCGAGGCGCGCTTTGTCGCCTTGCCGGGCGAAGCGGGCGAGCTCGGCATCTACCCGCGCCACACACCGCTGATCACGCGCATCAAGCCCGGCTCGGTGCGTATTGAAAAGGCTGACGGCAGCGAAGAGTTTGTCTTCGTGGCAGGTGGCATTCTCGAAGTGCAGCCCGACTGCGTGACCGTGCTGTCCGACACCGCCGTGCGCGGCAAGGACCTGGACGAAGAGAAGGCCAACGAGGCCAAGCGCGCCGCCGAAGAAGCCCTCAAGAACGCCAAGAGCGATCTCGATCTGGCCAAGGCCCAGTCGGAACTGGCCATCATGGCCGCGCAGATTGCAGCGCTGCGCAAGTACCGCCAGAAGAAGTAAGCAGCTACTGCAGTCCGGCCTTTCTGGCCGGCTGCACGACACAAGCCCCGCCGGCAACGTGCGGGGCTTGTGTTTTTCTGTTGGGCGGATTCAGCGCGGTTGCCCGTCGAGCAGAACCGCATCGGGCAACTCGTTGGGGTTGGGGCCGCCGGGGTCGAGCGGAAAGTGCTGCACCAGGACGGTGGAGATTTCTTCCAGCGCCTGCGTCAGTCCTTCTTCGAAGTTCCCCTGACGGAAGGCAGCACCCATGTGCGCGATCATGGCCTGCCATTGCTGCGCGTCCAGATGATGATGGAGGCCGCGGTCGGCCACGATCTCGATGGCGCGCTCGGCCAGCAGCAGGTAGATCAGCACGCCGTTGTTGTGTTCGGTGTCCCAAATGCGTAGTTTGCCGAACAGGGTGAGTGCTCGCTGTCGAATCGCTTCGGAGATGGCGACACGGCGCAGGAGGTAGCTGGCCGGCAGGCCCGCTTCAACGTAGATGCTGATTTCGCCGCTGTGGCGCTGTTCGCTGGCACGCACACGCGCAAGCAAGCGCTCACGCATATCTGCCGGGATGGTGCGACGGACCGTCCCCTCATCGAACCAGCGGTGGCGCAGCAGTCGCAGGAATCGCTTCATCATCACCAGTCTCCCGAGGCGCCGCCGCCGGCACCGTCACCACCGCCACCCGAGCCGAAGCCACCACTCCCCATGCCGCCACCAAAGTCATCACTGCCCCAGGAGCCGCCGTGGTGCTGACGTTGCTGGCTGGCCGCCAACAAGGCAGTACCCAGCGGCGTGCCGGCAAGAAAGGTCAGCAGCATGGCCACGAGTGCAGCCACGGCGGCCATCAGCAGGCTGGCGGTGAAGGCAAAGGTGAGCGCAGCGATGGCACCGCCGGTGGCCAGTGTGCCGAGTTTGTGGCCCAGGATGCGACGCGTCAATGAGCCCAGCACCGGCAACAGGATGAACAGCAGCACGCCCAGATCGAGCCACTGGATCCCGTCATCGACGTGGCGGGCCGGGCTGGCCGTGGGGCTGGGCAGACCTTCGCCGCGGATCAGCGCCATCAGCTGGTCTGCGGCCAGATCCAGGCCGCCGGCAAAATCGTTCTGGCGAAAACGGGGTGTCAGAACGGTGTCGATCACCTGCTTGGCCGCCAGATCCGGGATGGCGCCTTCCAGCGCCCGCGCGACTTCGATGCGGATCCGGCGGTCCTGCTTGGCCACCACGATGAGCAGGCCGTCGCCCAGGCCGGCGCGGCCCGGCTTCCAGGTGTTGAAGACGCGGTTGGCATAGGCCGCAATGTCTTCCGGCTGCGTGGTCGGTACCAGCAGCATGACGATTTGCGAGCCCTGGGCCAGCTCGAAAGCCGCCAGCTTGTCTTCCAGCTGGCTCAGCTCCGCGCTGCTGAGCGTGCCGGTGTGGTCCATCACCCGGGCGGTCAACGGCGGCACCGGCAACACGGACTGGGCGAACACGGCCCCGACAAGCGTGGTGCACAGCAGAAGCAGAAGACCGACGCGGTGAATCAGCTGCAGCAGTGCCATGGCCACTTGAGGCAAGCGCCGGGACTTACTTATTGCCGAAATCGACGGTCGGTGGCGCCGAGATGGCGGCCTCGTTCTGCGGCGTGAAATTGGGCTTGGTCTGGTAGCCGAACAGCATGGCGGTCAGGTTGCTGGGGAAGCTGCGCGCCAGCACGTTGTAGTCCTGCACCGCCTGAATGTAGCGGTTGCGCGCGATGGTGATGCGGTTTTCCGTACCTTCGAGCTGCACGCGCAGGTCACGGAAGCCCTGGTTGGCCTGCAGGGTGGGATAACGCTCCGACACCACCATCAGGCGGCTCAAGGCGCTGCCCAACTCACCCTGGGCGGCCTGAAATTTCTGCAATGACTGCGGGTTGTTCAGCGTGTCGGGCGTGACCTGGATGGCGGTTGCCTTGGCGCGTGCCTCGATCACGCGCGTGAGGGTCTCCTGCTCAAAGGCCGCCTCACCCTTGACCGTGGCGACAATATTGGGCACCAGATCGGCGCGCCGCTGGTATTGATTCAGCACCTCGCTCCAGGCCGACTTGGTCTGCTCGTCGAGCCGTTGAAAATCGTTGTAGCCGCAGCCGCTCAAGGCCAGGGCAGCGAACAGGGTGAAAAGCCAACGCATCATGGAGAACTCCTGCAACAAGAAGCGGGGCTTAGCATACACCCACGCCCCGCAGCAACGGGTAATGGCGGAAAATCGCTGCTGCTCATTCGAATGCTCACATGAATTACACCGCCCCGCCGTGGCTGCCCGGCGGCAATCTGCAAACCATCTGGCCTGCCCTCTGCGCGCGCCAGGTGCTGGGGCCGCGCCCACAGTTCCGGCGTGAGCGCTGGGTTACGCCGGATGGCGATTTCATCGATGTCGACTGGCTGCAGCCGGCGCAGGGGCAGACCCTGCTGGTGCTGTTCCACGGGCTGGAGGGTTCCTCACAGAGCCACTACGCGCAGGCCTTTGCCGAGTTTGCGCGCGAGCAGGGGCTGGCCTTTGCGGTGCCGCATTTCCGCGGCTGCAGCGGCGAAATCAATCTGGCGCCGCGCGCCTACCATTCGGGCGACTTCGAGGAGGTGGGCTGGATCCTGGCGCGTTTTCGTGCCGCGCACCAGGGACCCATCGTGGCCGTGGGGGTTTCACTCGGTGGCAATGCGCTGATGCGCTGGGCCGGCGAGATGGGGACGACGGCAGCGCAGGTGGTCGCTGCGGTGGCTTCGGTCTGCGCGCCGCTCGACCTCACCGCCGGCGGTCGGGCCATCGGCCGCGGCTTCAACCGGCTGGTCTACACGCGCATGTTTTTGGGCAGCATGAAACCGAAAGCCATGCAGAAGCTGGCCCAGCATCCCGGCCTGTTCGACGGCCAGGCCTTGCAGGCGGCGCCCGACCTGTACACGTTCGACAATCTGTTCACCGCGCCGTTGCATGGTTTCCGGGATGTGGACGACTACTGGACGCGTGCCTCGGCCAAGCCGCATCTGGCGCGCATCCGCATTCCGGCGTTGGCGGTCAACGCACAGAACGATCCGTTCGTGCCGGCCTCGAGCCTGCCGCGTGCACCGGCGGTGGGGTCACACGTTACGCTGTGGCAACCGGCCCAGGGCGGCCATGTCGGCTTTGCCGGCGGGCGCTGGCCGGGGCATGTGCGTCCCATGCCGGAGTCGGTAGGGCGGTGGCTGTTGCAGGCGAGCGGAAAGGCGGGAGGCACTCATGGATGACATCGTCAAGCAGGCCATGGCCAAGTGGCCGAATGTGCCGGACTGCTATGGCTGGCTCGGGCTGGACGCTCGCGGCAACTGGTACATGCGCGATGACCGGGCGCAGGCGGCCGGTCCCTTTGGCAGCGGCAATGCGCTCGCCAAGGGTTCGCTGTTGCGGCACGACAAGCTGATTGAATTCATCCAACGCAATTACGCAGCCGATGCACAAGGACGCTGGTATTTCCAGAACGGACCGCAGCGGGTCTTCGTGGAGCTGGAAGCCACGCCCTGGATCTGGCGCATTCAGGCCGACTTCACCGTGTTGTCCCATACCGGCCGGCCGGCACAGGTGCAACAGTGCCTGCTGGATGATCTGGGGCGCGTTTATCTGTGCACCGATCTCGGCTTCGGTCTGGTGCACACGCAGGACGTGGCACTGGCAGCAGACGCCGTGCAGGCCGGCGTCTGGGCCTTGCAGGAAATGGCTGCACAGCAGATGCCAACCCGTTTTGGCTATGTGATGAGCCCGCAGACGCTATCAAAGCAGTAGCATCCAAGGCTTGAATTTCATCGGCTTGAGCCCGATTAAGCATAAAAAAACCGGTCAGTGACCGGTTTTTTTAGGTGACGTCTGAGCTTACTTGGCTTCGGCAGCAGGTGCCTTGGGCTCTTCAAACTTGGCGCCGGCCGCGTTGGCCATGAAGGCCACGGCACGGGCGATCTCCACATCGGAGTGGTCGCCGCCGCCTTGAGGCGCCATGGCGCCCTTGCCCTTGAGGGCCGAGGTCACGAGGGCATCCAGGCCGGTTTTGATACGAGGACCCCAAGCCGCAGCGTCCTGGAATTTGGGAGCGCCGGCAGCACCGGTGGCGTGGCAGGCCGAGCACTGGGCCTTGTAGACGTCTTCGCCGCTCTTGAGCGGACGGTTAGCATCACGGATCTCGACGGAGCCCACCTTCTGCAGACGCTCGGATACGGCTTTTTCGGTGTTCACGGCACCGGCGGCCGGCTTCTTGTCGGAGGTGACGAAGAACACCAAGCCGATGATGATGAACACCGGAACCACGAAGGCAAAGATGGCTGCCCACAACAATTGCTTTGGGTTCTTGATCGGGCCGGTGTGGGCTTCTTCGTGGCTGTTGTCGCTCATGGTGTCCTCAATAATTCTGGGGGCTTGATATAAATCAGCAAACGATTATAGCGGCCGCCTTGGTCGAAACCCCCTACAATGCGGGGTGCTCGGCATTGCGGCTGTAGCTCAGTGGATAGAGTATTGGCCTCCGAAGCCAAGGGTCGTGGGTTCGATCCCCGCCAGCCGCACCATCCCTTACTTATACGGATGGCAAAGACTCACTTTGAACACATCCCTCTTTTCAAGAGTTGATGACTTTAGACCATGAGCCTGTTTCTGGCTCATGCTCACTAAGCCTCTACCGCATACCCTAGCTTCGGCTGAGCCAGCGCTTCAGCTCATATAGCTGCGACGCCTTCAAGCCAGTCGTTGGGTTGCAGAGTATCAATTGTGAAAGCCCGACGGGGAATTCCCAAGCCGAGTCATCGAGACTGCGCCAGGACACGGGTTCTTGGCAGTAGGTATCCTGCAAATGCTTCCGGATCTCCTCGAAGCGGGCAAACGGACCAACATAGGCATCACCGGTCGTGCCAACTATTCGTCTCTCGAGTTCTCGTGGCAGACGAGCACACAGTTTCGATACGCTGTATTGAAATCGCCAACTGGATGAAATGACGATATCGCACTCAAAGGGGCTGATGTAGGCTGCAAGATCCTCGGCATGGACAAAGGGCGTTGTTGCGTAAGCCGAGGCCGGATGGAGAACCCCATCGAAATCCAGATATAAGACGTGTTTCACGGTGCCAGTAGAAGAGTGACAAACAACTTGATGATCTTATGAGCTGCGTCATCTGATGTCGCATAACAGCGTGCGGAGCGGGCTACACGCCCTACCGCACCCGAGAAGTGGCCCGCTCAGACGTGTCCGACTACATCGAGCGGTTCTACAACCCGGTGTGCAAATGATCCAAGCTAGACTCCCACAGTCCGGTTCAGTTGAAGAAGGCAAAAGGGCTAAGCAAACCGTCCGGGATACTGGGGAAAGCCCCGATCACTCCTTGCGACGGCTGATTGGCGTATCAAGACAGCAGCTTTGCAGGCATGACTGATTTCAGATCCTCGCCGAATCCCCGCAGCCATCGTTGGAGTTGCTCTGTAGGTGCTACCGTCGCAGTGATTTCGTAATATTCGCCTACTTCTTTGACAGCCTGGTCAGGCGCCAAGGGACTCTCAAGCAAATGCAAGCCGGCATTCTTTGTGACCACTATGGTGAGCTTGATGGGTTTGCCCAGACTGACGCCGAACCGTCCTTCGTCGTCATAGGCTTTCAGGTCGAACTTCGCTGGTCGCTCGAACGGCATGCCCGTTAACGTCGCCTTATTTAGCCGATGCAAAGCCAGGCTGCGTTCGTTGTCGTAGCCCATAAAGCGACACACCAGAAACAGCCGTACGCCTTGTTGAGCCAGCCCAAGCGGCATGATGCGGTTCTTGATAGTTCTGCCAGCTGCGTTTGAATAATCCACTTCCAGCCACTGGTTGGTATAGAGCGCCTGGCTGACTGTTTCAAAAATTCCCGGCTTGATCTTCGGGGGAATCAAGGGCTGGGAGGTGCTGACAACCCGAACCTTGCTCAACCACTCTCGTTCTGTTTTGGCAGCCGTATGTGGCGCCAGGTTTGTACGTGCCTGTTCAAAATAGGCATCCATGGATCGCATTACTGACGGCGGAAGTAAGGAGGCCAGATGCTGCTCAGCCAAGCTCAACACCAGTGACTGGTGTGGGGTCAGTCCTGGCAATGAAAGTGCTTGCGCCTTGTCTTTCCAACGGTAGCCATAGGGCTTGCTGCTGTCATCGCGCTCAATATCGAAATGCTGCGACAACTCGTCCAGTTGGCGCTGGATGGTCCGCAGATCACGTTCTAATCCGGATTCACTGAGCTGCCGGTGCAACTCCGAAGCAGATACTTTGCTTGTACGTGGAATACGCCGCAGCAGCTCCAGCGTCAGGCGAACTGTTTCCAGGGTATTGGGCTTGCCAGACATTGCCGTTGAATCAATTCAGAGGATGCAGGTGATATTCCTGCGTTTCGAAAAAAATCTCACCCTCAGGATAGGGAAGCTGCGCATGTTCCACTACAAGTCGAGCCCCTTGCCAGAAGCTGATGGCACCCAAGATCTGCTGGCGCAACGGGGCAAGCACCGTGGAGCTGAATAGCTCTTCCACTTCCTCAGCCAGCAAACAAGGCGCCCACAGCGGTGAAATTTTCTGTTTCAAATGGCTGGGGCCATTTATCCAATCGGCGCCCAGCTTGGCATTCAGTAGTTTGGGTAGAGCCTTCACGTCCGGGTGGTCTTTGGCATCCGGTTGAGAAATTTGGCACACCTGACCATCTTGGGATTTCACCTCGACCCAAAATACTTGACCATTTATCGTCCCACCCGCACTGCGGGCTAGTTCCGGAGTAGGCGATGCATAGATCGAATGCCTACGATTCGGGAACGATGAAGGCCGTGCCCACTCCCACAAGTTGTCCACAAGGTACGGAACATTGCCCGGAGGACGTCGTGTTGGGAGTTTCGAATATGGATTCTTGGCATCCGCCCTGGCCGCGTCCAAACGATACAACTTTGGCATGAAGGTGACCTTTTCAGCAATGGTCCGGATCTTACTGACAAATGCGACACATGGTGTCGCATGACCAGCTATTCTCGAAACTCTACATAGAGCGTCCCTTCACCGACATTCCTGGTCGATGACATAGCCGTTAGGATGAGATCAAGTCCTGCCCAAAGGAGACACACGAATGGCATCTGCCCGCAAGTACCTCACCAAGAGCCGCTTCAAACTGGCCACCGAATGTCCTGCCAAGCTGTACTACACCGGCAAGCCCCAGCAGTACGCTGATGCGAACAAAGACAACGAATTCCTGCAATCGCTGGCCGAGGGTGGCTACCAAGTGGGGGAACTGGCCAAGCTCATGTATCCCGGTGGCATTGAAGTCGAGTCGGCAGGTCATGAGTCCCCGTTGGACGAAACGAAATCTTTATTGACAAGAGAAGACGTCACCTTGTTTGAAGGAGCACTCAGCCATGAGCGCCTCTTTGTACGGGTGGATGTGCTGGAGAAGAAGGGTACGAGACTGCGGCTGATCGAAGTCAAGTCGAACTCCTATGACCCGACAGATGAGAATTTTTTCCGTAGCAAGCGCGGTCAAATCAGCTCCGACATTAGCCCCTACCTCTTGGATATCGCATTCCAGACTTATGTCGCGCGCCAAGCCTTGCCCGGCTATACGGTGACGCCCTACCTCATGGTGCCAGACAAGTCCAAGGCTGCCACCATCGACGGACTGAACCAGATGTTCCCCATCGAGCGGCTGGACCGTGTCAACGGCCGAATATCTGTAAAGCCTCGACCTGGATTGACATTGGCCGACATTGGCCAGTCCGTTCTCACCGAAATCAATGTTGAGGAATACGTCAACGAAATCCTCAGTAGTGCCCTGGAAGTTCCTGGGGCTGTCGGCATGTTGCCTGACTTGGCCAGGCAGTGGGCACAGACCTATGAAAGCGATATCCGTATCGATCCACCAGTCCAATCCCAATGCAAAAGCTGTGAATTTCGCACGGCAGATAACAACGGCCTGAAAAGTGGCCTGAATGAATGCTGGAAATCGGCCCTCCATCTCAGTGATGAGCAGCTGTCGAAGCCTTTGGTGTTGGATCTATGGGATGGGCGTCGGACTGAAACGTGGATCAAGCAAGGGATCTATCTGCTCGAAGACCTCACCATGGACGACATCGGATACACCCCAGATGGAAGCGGGTTGAGCCGCACGCGTCGGCAGTGGATGCAGATTTCAGGGGAGGGAGTGGAGAAGTCCGACTTCATCTTTGACAGAGCGTTGGTGAAAGAGGAGATGAGAAAGTGGCGTTATCCCCTCAACCTGATTGATTTTGAAACTTCTCGGACGGCCCTGCCTTTTCACAAAGGCGGAAAGCCATTCGATCTAATCGCCTTTCAGTTTTCTCATCACCTCTTGTATGAGGACGGTCGCATTGAGCACCAGAATGAATTTCTGGCCACGCAGCCCAACCAGCACCCCAACCTGGAATTCTTGCGCGCCTTGAAGCAGGCACTTTCAGCCAACGATGGAACCGTACTGATGTGGTCCCCGTACGAAAATTCGGTACTTAATGGCTTGGTCGAACAGATCGAACATGCGGGTGACCGACCGGCCGATGCGGAGGAACTGCTGCAATTTGTGAATTCATTGACGGTCAAAAAGGAGCGTGGCGAGCTGGTTCGCGCCGGCTCTCGGGCTATGGTAGATCTTTGCGACATTGCCAAGGCCGCTTTTTTTCATAAAGACACCAGGGGTAGCAGCTCGATCAAGAAAGTGTTGCCGGCCACGTTGGCTGCATCGGACTTTCTACGGAACAAATACAGTCAGCCCATATATGGTAGCGGACAAACCAACGGCAAGAACTTCCCGAAGGCAATGACATGGTGGCAACTTGGAGATAACGGCAAACCGCTTGATCCTTATCGCTTGCTGCCACCCGTTTTTAATGACTTACCGCTGGACAATAGCTCAGAGGATGAGACCTTGCTCAATCAAGGTGGGGCCGCCATCATGGCGTATGCCAGACTTCAGTTCGAGGAAATCTCTGACAGCGAGCGCCAGGCCTGGGAAAACGCATTGCTGAAATACTGCGAGCTAGACACCCTTGCCATGGCAATGATTGTTGAGGCGTGGCGTGACTGGATCCGCGCTTAACACGACACATCTTGTCGCATGAAAACCGACACTCTCACCATGCTAACGACATGGAGAGAAAACAATGCTTGCAGCCATCTGGTACCTCGGTTTTCCATTCTTCTTTCTATGGATCATTGGATTCAGACGCGCCGGTTTGTTCGGAATCGGTGTGGCTGCAGTCTTGCTGGTGCTTTTGCTGGGCTTCATCACCGGACTACTTTTCACCTGGTTCATTGAGTCGCCGTCCTATTGGCGCGCCTACTCCATGCCCGAGTCAGTCACAAATACCTACACAGACAGTCTGAGTTGGGAAGGCCCCATGTACAAGACCTTGCTCATTCCTTATCTTTTCGTGTTTGACCTCTTGAGGATCTATGTGCATTTCAGCCTGACGCATGGAACCCTGGCACTCTGGATTCCGGAATTTGCCAGTTTCTTCATTCTTCGAAACTGGTACGTGGCATATCGGTAGTTTGGAAGGTTCGCCCGCTTTTTTAAAAACGTGAGTAATCCTGCTCAGGCGATGCATGCCGTCACTGTCGTATGAACAATGGTGAGATTGAAATTCATAATTCCATATTTAGGAACGCACTTTTAAATTTCGATGGCATCCTGTATTTCGTGTTTCCCGTCGCGACATGCCCCTTCATGCAGGCACATGCTTCGGCGGACCGCCCGAAACTTTATTTCAGCGAGGTTGTCATCTCCTAAGCTGGCTGACTTCATGCTCAATAGACGATTTTTGAGTGATGCAGCGCGACAACTTGGCCGCAGTAGTTAGAGAGGTACTGGGTGGCCCACACCGGCTCGCTGGCTCAGCGTTCCGAGTGGGGCTGCCCCAAGCATCCTAAGCCACTTTGACAGACGCAAATGGCGTTAACTGAATTATTCACGCCAGGAATTTTCGCCACGGTTACCGGGGCCGATCTTGTGTCCCCGGAACAGAGAGGTTGGAACTCATTCGTTGCGCGGCTTGACGGATTTGCCGAACCGAAAGAACCTTTATGCCCTGAGGTCAGTGCACTGGATCAGGCCGCAGTACAAAAGATTATCCTTGTCATGCGCTTCGCCGATGAGCTGATGTACGCATTTATCTCGTCTGTTTACGTCATCCACTAAGCTCTTGACACTCTTGACGGCATCGCCCAGTGTGTGCAATTTTCCTCTCGGACCACTCCAGTACTGCCACCCAGCATCAGGGGACGGCCCGGATGGGCAATTATTATTTCTTTGAGGTGCAGCGATCAGATACAGGACATACGCCTCCTTTGCTTCGTATTTTGAAGCGTACTCCTGCGCCTGAACTAAAGCGCTTTTTGGCTTTTTTGCCGACCCGAGAATGCGCTGCGATATTTCGGACTCTTGTTTCGCGTAATTGAATTTGCACTCGATGACAGCCTCGACTTTCAATCGACATTGACCAACGGAGTCCCGCCGAATCAAGGCAAAGTCAATCTTGCCGTGCTCCATCAGCACCAAGAACTCTTCATTTTTTTTCTGGGACTCTAACCATTTTGTAATGGCTGTTTCGATAAGACCGCCTTTGTTATCTTCTCCTTTTCCACTTTGAAGGGATGACCAAAACTTCTCTGTGTCACGTAACAACGAATCAAGAATTTCTTGACAAAGTTCAGTTGCATTCTGGGTAGTTATTGCGGGCATGATGCGACCCTCAAAAGGAACGGTCTCAACTTCTTCAAGAAAAGACAACGGCTTTCATCGACAATTCGTTTCAAAGCGTCTGACGTTGACCGACAACGTAGGTTTTGGTGCCGTCTCGCACGACCTTGCCGACAAATACAGCGTCGTCATCGATGTACTTGACTTTACGCGGGGTTGCCTCCTCATCGAGGGCATGGATGATGAAAAATGCGGCATTACCGTTTGTATTTTCCTCGGCGTATTTCAGCCATCGTTCTTGATTGTTGACCCCGGTAGTGCCCGACCATTCGGCATCCAGTACGAGCGCGGTGACTGTTTTTGCGATTTTGTCGAAGCTTGTCTGATCACGCCATGCCGTAAAAACCGGCATATCCAGTCGCTTCGAGTAACCGCCCCATTCATTAAGATGATTCACCGGTCGTTCTTCTCCGCGTGCATTAATCGTGTTCGTTTGAAGCAGCGACCACATCTGGGTCATACTGGTAACAGACATTTTTTCTCCTCGTTTTAATGTGTTCGGCCAGCTCAGAGTGACCGAGACAGCTGACTTTAGATGAAGCCGATTCTAGAGTGAGAGCTTGACGGCTTGGTTGCGTGTTCGGCCTCAAGTTCGTCGAGCCAATCTTCAGGGCATAAATCAAGTTGCAGCGAGCGAACACGCTTCACTACATTGGCAAAATCGCCCGGCGTCAACTGATCCAGCCGGGCCAGTCGCATCAGAGAGTTGGGGTGCAGCTCCGGCGTTTTTGTACTTAAAGCAGGATCCCAGCTCAACGCGCACTCCATGAAGAGATGTGTACGGCGCTCCATGTCCAAGGGCAGGAATGTCATTCGGTACATGAAGCGCCGCATCATGGCTGCGTCAAATTCCGCGCTGTGATTCGTTGCACAGACGAAAATACCTTCGAACGCCTCCACACGGCGAAGAAATTCCGCCGTGATTGCCTTGTCGGCTCTCTGGCCCGCTGACTCACGTGCGCCAAGCAATGTGTCTGCTTCGTCCAGAAACAACACTTCATTGGCCGCATCGCAACCTGAGAACATTCGGGCCACATTTCGCTCACTCTCGCCGTACCACATGGAGTTGATGTCAGCGGCTGTTTTATAGACGAGCTCCCGGCCAAGACGCTGCGCAATTTCAGCCGCCAGTTGGGTTTTCCCGGTGCCGGGTGGACCACCAAGCAGCATGGTTCCCTGGCCGGTTCTCTGGAGTGCGGCAAGTACGGCAGTGGGGGTGACATTGCCTTTGACGTTCAGGTAGGCGAGGTCGAATCGGGTCGCTCGCGCGGGCACATGCGCCGGCAGTTCATGCCCCATGGCTTTAAGGTGGTCTCCCAGTACATTCCGCGCTACTTGGTCCACTCGATGCCCTTGCTCGCCCGAGAGACTGACGATCTTGGCTGCGGTGGAAAGAAGGGCCGGGGAGACGTGTTCGCTGTTGGCCAGGGCATCAATGGCAATGGATGTGCAGCCAACTGGCTCAAGATAAGCGCGGGCGATGTTCCGGCGCACACCCCGTGGTGTTGCAGTGAACTCGAGGCAGTATGAGAACCGCCGCAGGTATGCCGGATCAATATGTCCGATGCGATTGCTGATCCAGATGACGGGAACCCGTGAGCCTTCCAGCAACGAATTCATCCATGACTTGCTCGGTTCCGATTTGGCACTGAGCATATGCAGCGGATGGTTATAGTCGGTCTGAAAGATGTCCTCTGCTTCATCGAGCACGATGACGCTTTCCTTGGCAGGGGCGAAGATTTGGCTCAACACGAGACTGGCTAGTCGCTCCGCACGCGATGCTGGAGATTGGTCTTCGCTCTGGTCCTCTACCTGATAACCCTTGAACCCAAGCTTTCGGATCAGATGCTGTGCAAATTCGCTTTTGCCAGTTCCCGGCCCGCCATACAGCAGAATGTTGAGCCCTGATGCCTCTTGCTTGAGTGCATTGACCAGCAGACGTTCGATCAACTCAGCCTTATCTTGGAGGTGAGGCCACTCCAATGCCATGGGGGCTTTGGACTTGGCCAGCGGTTTGAGAATCGCCGCAGCCATGTCTTCGGGCTTGGAGATTTCCAGAGTGAGCAGCGCGGAGCCTTTGCGGGAAAGTACGAATCCGTCTTCAAGATCGTGCTGGATGGACAGGCCATGCTTGAGTAGGCCGCTGCGCGCTAGTGGACCGTTCGCGGTCAGCAGGCTGTGTATATCGTGCGCCGAAGCGTGGCAAAGGGCATGCTGGAGTGCCTGAACTCGTTCAGAACCCGTGGACGGATAACGAAAAAGACTTGTGCTGATACATGAAAGCTCCAGCGCACAGGCCAACGAAAGGAAAGACTGCTCAACGCTGGAGAGTCCTAGAGAACGGGCAAGAATCTCGATGTTTCTGTCAGCAGCAAGACTCTCGCGCAAGACCCGTTCCTTGAGCGTCGTTTCAATGGCATCAAAGAGGTCGTTGAATTGGCTGTAACCCTGTATCAGCGCGACGCCAATGCACGACAGCGCCTCTCGGTCGGGTGTTTCGGCATCGGTTTCTGTTGGGAGCGCTTCCAGAGCTGAGAAATCCTGCTCTGACGAACTTCTTTTGCGGCCCGATTGACGCTTGATCAGCTTCTGAGTTGCCTTGTCCAGCAACTCGCGCTTTTCTTTAAGTAACGGCCAGAACGGTGCTCCGATGTCGTCATAGTCGTTTGGAGAAACGTTGACTGATACGTTTCGAAAGATTTTCAGGAGCGCCAGACAAATACGCTTGTTAGCAATGGAAACAGGATCTGTTCCTTTGCTTGACCACTGTGAATCACGTACACCCATGTTTCGTTCTCCTAAAAAAGCCGAAGGAGAAAGTATCAATTTTGGTGCGACAAATTGCGTCGCAATGAGGCTACAGGATGGCGGCCCAAGACTAGACCAATAGTCAGACTGTCATGAAGTCGAACCCCGGTGTGAAGTCGTAGACTTTTGGTGTTGTGCTGTGACAGGCAGTCGAGATCGGTACAATGTGGTGTTTGCTGGCGTGTCAAAAACCCTTGAAAAATCAAGAACTTAATGCCGCATTGCGCCGAAACGAACGGGATATGGACGATTAATGCGTATGCATGCGCATCAATTCTTTAACTCTCCGAAGCCAAGGGTCGTGGGTTCGATCCCCGCCAGCCGCACCAGATCAAGCTTTTCCGGATGACATGGCTTTCATGCCGGCATTCCCAATCCATCTTGTTTTCCTCCCTGTCACTTGAGCCATCCATGGATACCGTGGCCTACATGGTTTACCGGCTGGCCAGCTACGTGGTCTTAAATCTGGGCGAAGACGCAGCCCTATTGGCCTTCATGTTTTGTTGAGCTGTTGTTTCATCGCCAGCGCGGCGTCGTAAAGCTCGTTGCGCGAGCCGCCGCTGATGTCGGCGGCCAGCTTGACGGCAGTCTTGAGCGGCAGCTCGGGCAGCAGCAGCTTGAGGATGTGCAGGCCGTTGTCTTCGCCAGCGATGGAGGCCGTTGCCGGATGCAGCACCAGCACGAATTCTCCGCGTGTGCGATTGGGCTGCGCCGCCAGCCAGGCGCTGAATTCAGCGGCCTCGACGGTGGCAATTTCCTCGAACTGCTTGGTCAGCTCTCGCCCGATGGTCAACGGGCGTGCGCCCAGCACGGCCAGCGCAGCCGCCAGCGACTCGATGCGGTGCGGCGCTTCCAGCAGCACCACCGCACGCGCCTCGCTGGCCAGTGCCTGCACGGCTGCACTGCGTTCATGTGCCTTGGCCGGCAGGAAACCGGCAAACACGAAGCCGTGTCCGTCGTCGCTGGCAATACCGGCGACGCTCAAGGCGGTGGTGACGCTGCTGGCGCCGGGCAGCGGCACCACCGGCAGCCCGGCGGCACGTGCCGCGGCGACCAGGCGCGCGCCGGGATCGCTGATGGCCGGCGTGCCGGCATCGCTGACATAGGCGATGCGCTGGCCGGCATGCAGCCGCGCGATCGCACTTTGGGCCGCTTCGGCTTCGTTGTGCTGGTGCAGGGCGAGGAGCTGTTGCGGGCTGCGATCGATGCCATAGGCGCGCAACAGGCTCTGGGTGTGGCGCGTGTCTTCACAGGCGATGGTGTCGGCCAGTTGCAGCACATGCAGCGCGCGCAGCGTGATGTCGGCCAGATTGCCGATGGGAGTGGCCACCACGTACAGCGTCCCTTGGGGATAATGCTGCGAGGCCGCCGCCTCATGCGAGGCGGTCAGGGCGGAAGTGAAAGAAGCGTTCAATGGTGTTCCCCAAATGGCGGGCGGCGGGCGATGGCACGACGACCAAACAGGCCGGCGACGCGGCCGAAGAACAGGCGCTGCGTCATCTGCAGCGCGCCGGTCTGCGCCTGCTGGAACGCAATTATCGGACGCCCGGGCGCGGGGGCGGCGAAATCGACCTCATCATGGGGGCGCCGGACGGCACGCTGGTGTTTGTCGAGGTGCGCCGGCGAGCCAGTTCGCACCATGGCGGTGCGGCTGCCAGCGTCAGTGCGTCCAAGCAGCGGCGCATCATCTTCGCAGCACGACACTATCTGCTGAACTGGCGCGAGCCGCCACCTTGCCGTTTCGACGTGCTGGCGCTGGAGGGGGACGGTGTGCAGTGGCTGCAGGCCGCCTTTACAGACTGAAACATGCACCCGCTCCGGCGAGGGCATGGCTTCACAGTTATCATTCGCCCCATGCTTGAGCAACGCATCCAACAACACTTTATCGATAGCGCCGACCTGAAATACCAGTCGGCGCAGTCCTTGAGCAAACCGATTGCCGATGCGGTGCAGGCCGTGCTGGCCTGCGTCACCAGCGGCGGCAAGGTACTGGCCTGCGGCAACGGCGGCTCGGCGGCCGACGCGCAGCACTTTGCGGCCGAGTTCGTGGGGCGCTTCGAGCGAGAGCGTCCCGAACTGGGCGCGATTGCGCTGACCACCGATACCTCCATCCTGACGGCGATCGCCAACGACTACAACTTCAATGCCGTGTTCTCGCGCCAGGTGCGCGCGCTGGGCCAGCCCGGCGATGTGCTGCTGGCGATTTCCACCAGCGGCAATTCGGCCAATGTGCTGGCGGCCATCGAGGCCGCGCACGAGCGCGAAATGGTGGTGATCGGCCTGACCGGCCGTGGCGGCGGCAAGATGAACCAGGCCCTGCGCGACACCGATGTGCACATCTGCGTGCCGCACGAGCGCACGGCACGGATCCAGGAAGTCCATATCCTGGCACTGCACTGCATCTGCGATGCGGTGGATGCCCAATTGCTTGGAGAACAGGAAACACCGACATGAAACAGATAGCCCGCAAACTCTGCCTCTCTGCTGTGCTGGCGACCGGCCTGGCTGCCACGTTGAGCGCCTGCGCGCCGGTCGTGGTCGGCGGCGCCGCCGTGGTGAGCAGTCTGGTGGCGGTCGACCGTCGTACCTCTGGCGCGCAGCTGGAGGATGAAGGCATCGAACTGCGTGCGGTCAGCCGCATCCGCGAGAACCTGGGCGACCGCGTCCACATCAACATCACCAGTTACAACCGGCAGGTGCTGCTGACTGGCGAAGTGCCCAGCGCCCAGGACAAGCAGCTGGCCGAACAGGTGGTGTCGCGGGTCGAGAATGTCCGCTCCATCATCAACGAGCTCGGCGTTCTGGGCAACTCCTCGTTCACGCAGCGCTCCAACGATTCGCTGATCACCGGCAAGGTCAAGGCGGCACTGGTCGATGCACGCGACCTGTATGCCAACGCCTACAAGGTGGTCACCGAGCGCGGCGTCACCTACCTGATGGGCCGGGTGACCCAGCGCGAGGCCGACCGCGGCACCGAGGTGGCCCGCAGCACCAGCGGCGTGCAGAAGGTGGTGCGCATGTTCGAGATCATCAGCGAGGAAGAGCTGCAGGCCTTGCTGCCCAAGCCGGCCGCGAACGAAAAGAAGAAGTGAGTCTTCCGCGAGCAAAAAAGGCGCCGCAAGTTATTCCCCCCAACTACAAATACATAGTTAGGATGATTTAACCCTTAGAAGCCCCCTAACCCCTCTTGCAGGGGTTTTTTCTTGCTTTGAATTTTATGTAGCTATGCCATAAATATACATAGAATGCAGAATGTGCAGGAAGATACAGTGATGTCTTTGACTGTTTCGAGTAGCCGTCTTTCTTTGAAATACGAGTTGCAGGCGGGGGCGCTGGGGGAGGTGCGAATGGGGAGGTCTGTGGACAACTTGAGTCTGGAGCGCTGGCGGGCACTTGATGCCCTAATGGGTCTGGAGAAGCTGGGGTGCTATTTGAAGGTGGCCCACACTTTCGAGGCTCTGACTGCATATAAGACTCGGCGCTATAAAGCCAACGCTGAAGGTCAGGATTTCGAATTGCTGCTTCAAAGTCCTAAGTTCTACGACACCCAGCGCCAACGAGGCGGCGGTGGTGCTGTCGATTTTGTGATGCACATCGGCCGCCTCGATTTCAAAGGCGCGACGGCATTGTTGCGCCGTCTGGCGGTATAGGTCCACCGATGTTTGTGTCCGTCAAAGCCCGAATCTACGCTGATGCCACAGGCGTCTACACCGAGCTGCCTGCGCTGCTGACACCAGCTGGGGTTTTGGAGCCTTTGCTCGACTACTGCCTACATCGCAGCCACGACCGCAGCCTGACCTGGATGACAAAGGTGAACCGCTCGGTTCGAATGTTTCTTGAGTATTTGCAGAGCAACCCCACAGAGCGCGACACCTATCGCCTGTTTCAAAACTTTGCTCAACGACTCTATACCGGCACCTTTGACCGGGAGTCTGGCCTTGACCCGAGTGGACTGTGTTGGGCTCCGCGGTCGCCCCATGATGCTTCGCACATCGTCACCCACCTCACAGATTTCTTTGACTGGCTGAGCGAGATGCGACCAGAGGCCGCCAAGGTGAATCCGCGTTACACCGGTGGGGCCTTTGACCGCCAAATAGATGAAGCGGCCTACCAGTACCGTCGCAGCAAGGCATTTCTTGGGCACACTTGGGCTGCCAACGCGTCCCCGACCAACACGGGCCATCGGGTTCGAGGTCAACGCCCACCCAAGGTCGAAATAGGAGAACCGCCAGCCTTTCCAGACGAGCGGTTCGAGGAATTGCTGTTCAACGGATTCCATGTAGCTGGGCGTAGGGACCTTCGCGGGATGCTCATCACACTCCTTCTGCACGGTGCCGGATTTCGCGAGTCGGAGCCTTTCCATCTCTACATTTCGGATGTGCTCCCTGACCCCAGCCATCCCAACCAGGCCAAGGTGCTCATCCACCACCCGAGCCACGGGGTTGCACCCGCCGATTGGCACGACGGGCGAGGACAACTGCGCAAGGGGAACCGAGCGCAATACCTCACTCAGCAATTCGGGCTCGTACCACGCACCGACCTGATGGACCGTCGACACGCCGGCTGGAAAGGGGGCATCCATGATGCCGCCTACTACAAGCAAGCATATTGGTTCCTACCCAAGTATGGCGAATGGTTCCTGCCCCTGTGGCACCGCTACCTGGAGCAGGTGGCCCGTTTTGACCGTGATCACCCCTTCGCCTTTGTCAACCTTAACCGCGAGCCCATCGGCGCGATGTACACGTTGACCCAATACAACAAGGCCCACGCTGCTGCCTGCGAGCGCATCGGGCTTACAGTGAGCAAGTCACTGGGCACAACCCCACACGGCCACCGCCACGCCTATGGTCGCCGTTTAAGCAATGCCGGTATCGACAAGGCGCTCATCCGCCGCTTCATGCACCATGCCTCACTGGAAAGCCAAGAGATATATACCCAGGCGAACAGCACCGAAGCCATGTTGGCACTTGAAGTAGCAGCTCAGCGGTTACGGGAAAAGTACCCCAGCGCACGGGCCACAGCCGAACTGTTCCTGCCCGGCATCGGGCTTCAAGATTGAGGAGTCCTCATGCCCATAAACAAGACAGAGTCAAAGTCCTCGGCTGTCCCCGCTCCTGCACCGAAGAAGAAAGGAGTTCAGCGCATGAATGACACAACCCTGGGATGGGTTGCACGCGAATACCCTCAACTCACCGCTTGGCGTGCCCTGGCGGCGGAGTGGTTGAAGGGCGAAACACTAAATTTGACTGACAGGCTAAAGAGCCTAGCCGTCTTCCTCGAACGCTACATTATCCAGCAGGGTCTGCCGCTCGACCCGGCGATGCTTCTAGCACGCGGCACGGTCTTGCCTGACTTCTACCAGACCACTTGTCCTGACTCGGCAACAGGCATCAAGTACAACAATCTCATCCATGCTTTTCTCCATTTCGTGTTGTTGCGCGAGTTCAGTGAACCCGATGACGCCGGCCAAGCCATAGTCTCTCCAGTCTTCCGCAATCCCGTGCCCCGGAAGACTAAGAGTGGCCTGCCTATACGCCATGAAAGTGTGTATTCGCCCCTTCCTTACGGTTACATCGACGACCTGAGGCAGATGCTGGCGGCAGGACCGCATTTCCGCGATTGGAAGTGGACACAAAGTGCACTGCGAGTTGAATTCAGCCGGGCCAAACGCAATGCCCCCGACTGGTTCGAGGTCAGCGAAGAGCAGATTGACCGCAATGACCCGGACTGTGTGTGGCGGGTTCGCAAGCTAAGTGGACGCAATCGTGGCAGAGAAGTTTTAGAAATGTGGAGCCCGGTGCGCTGGGTTGCCCTGCTTGTAAAGCTCATCCTGCCGTTGCGTACATTCCAGGTTCGTATGCTGGATTCAGGCGAGGCAGACACTTGGCGTTACGAGGGTGGAAAGTGGACATTGAACCTGAGCCGGCTTGCGCTGGGCAACGAGCGGCGCCCTTTGCAGCAGGGGGTGTTTCGCCGCAGCACCGCACTCGCTGATGGTGAGGCGGTCTCGACTGTCCTCTACGTAAACACCAACAAGACGGCGGACATTGCCAAGTCCGGCGCCGAGAAGGGCTACGTCATGCCATGGTCCTTCGGCGGACCGAAACATCAGGACGTTTTCTATTGGTTAGAAAAGCTGCGTAACTGGCAGGAAAAGTACAACTCTGTTGCGCGGCGCACGCGATGGGCCGAGTTGGATGGTCGCCACAGGTCTGCGAAAAGCGAGGTGCAACTGGCGGGTTATCCAGATACCTGTTTCCTGTTTCGACTCCCCGAAGTTTCTGAAGACGAGCGTCATCTCCCACTTGCCGAAGGAACCATGTTCTCATGCTGGTTTCGAATGCTTGATGCACTGGAATTGCGGCTTGCAGACCGGGGTGAAACCCATCGCAACGGCACGCCGATTAGCTTCCTTCCACCGCTGAAAGAACAGAATCACGGCCAGACGACTTTGTTCCCCCTGCACAGCCTGCGCGTCTCCCTCATCACCGCGCTGGCCCTGGAGGGGCAGGTGCCGTTTCCTGTGGTGCAGAAACTCGTCGGCCACAGCCGACTGCTGATGACGCTCTACTACACCAAGCCCGGCGCGACGTACATCCGCGATGTCTTGCTCGGCGCAGCCGAGCGGCTGGTGGCGGCCAGAGAGGCGAGCATCCAGAACTTCTTGCTCGACACCGAGCATGAGGAACTTCTACAAAAAGCCATCTGCAACAGCGTCCCCAGCCTTGCTGCCGCCATCCCGCAGCATCCGGCCGCGCGCAACCCTGCAGGCTGGATGCCGATGCATCACGGGCTATGTATGGTCGGCGGCAACACCAGTGAGGTCGAAGACAACGGCGCCGTCGGCGGCTGCTACAACGGTGGCCCGATGACCGCCAATGGCGGTTCGTCAGTGAATCCCAAGCATGGTCCAGTTCCGGGCGGTAGCCGTAACTGCGTGCGTTGCCGCTGGTTCGTGACCGAGCCGCATCACCTGCCGGCGCTGGCCGCCCACTTCAACACGCTGGCCTATCACTTCGACGAGGCGCGCAATGCCTGCCTTACCCGCGAACAGGAGCTGCAGGGTCTGAAGAAGCAGAGGGCGGACGCGGAGGACGCGGGGCTGCCGTTCGCTCGGCAGGACGCTTACCGGCAGGCCGAGCGCGTATGGGAAAGTTCGATGAAGCGCTTCAGCGACCTGGCCGAAGACCTGGTCGCCTGCTGGCGTCTCATCGAACGCTGCAAGGCAGCGCTTGAGGCCCCGCAGGGCGACGGCACGCAACTGGTCGCGGCGGGCGCGGTGGGTGACGTGCAGGTCGCCTTCGAGGAGACCGAGTCGGAGTTGCTCCAGTTGGCGGGTGTCTGTGACAGCGTCGAGGTCTACCCGGATCTGGAGCCCGGCAAGGCAGTCTTCCGCCGGAGCCAGTTGCTTGATGCAGTGCTCTACCGGGACAACCTGCCGCCAGTGTTCATGCTATTTAGCGAACAGGAGCAACTGCTCGCCGGCAACGCCTTCATGCGACGACTCGCCCAGCAGATGAACCCAGACAATCTCGCGCTGGGCCAGCGGGAAGTGATTCGCCTTATGGACGCAGGCGTGCGCCTCAGCCAGCACTTCGACCTGGACCTCGCCTCGCTGCTGTCCACGGCCCGGCCGGATCAGGCGTTCGCAGCCGGGCAACTGAACCTGAAAGGAGCCGAAGAATGAACGGCGCGACGGAGATTCACCCGGACGCTGTGCTGGCGTCGCTGCTCGACAAGGGCGGGCGCTCGAACCGGCGGGCAAACCTGGCGAAGATGCATGAGCTTTGCCGCAGGCAGCACGCTGCTGGTTCGCGCGACTTTTCGCTGCCGGCCATCGGCCGCCTGGCGGAAGCCGAAGGCATCCTGAAGGGCCGAGCACTCTACAACGCCCCATCCGCCGATTACCGCTCCCTCATCGAGGCGTGGGCGGCTTACGCAGGTCCGCCCGCGCCCAGACAGCCCAAGACACTGGCCAGCCACGATTACCTGCTGCGCATAGAGGACCCGGCCATCCGCTCCATCATGCAGGCCATCATCGCCGAGCGCGACAAGCTCAAGGCGCAACTCAACGTGCTCAAGGCCAACACTCAGGTGATCGTGGACCGCCGTCCACTGGGCGCAACCGTCTCCGCTGCTCCAGGGGTTCAGCCAGTGGCCGTGCTCGCCCTGTCTGCACAACTCACAGCGTCTGAGCGAGAAGCTCTGCAAAAAGCTGTGTCGACCGCCTATCTCGAAGAGCGCGGCCTGAAGGAAGGCAGCCATGGCGAAATCGTAAACGAGCGGGGCCGGACATTGTTCGAGGTGGGCTTTGCGCGTGCCGTTCGCAAGGTACTGGGCACTTGACCTTAGCTTAGAACGCCATTCGAGGATAGGTGCGGCTGTCTCATTTCGGCCAACAACTGTCCCTCGGATTCACGGGGCGGTTGACCGCTTCAGGCTGAGAGCGGTCAACCCTCGTTGCTCATTTGACCGGTGGCTCTTGACTCGGAGCGGACACGTGTCTCTTCGATTTCGTCGCCGGAGTGCAAACTGTCTCGGCTATAGTGGCCATCGAAAAAGACGTGGCGTAGGTACGGGGTGCCACACTATATAGGGAGCAGCCATGCAGTGGATCGACGAAAGAGCTCTTGAGACTTGGGCCACCCGCTTGAACGCCCGCGAGATGGTGATGGCCATGCTAGCGGATCTGATCCGCATAACCATAGACGATGCGTCGCGGTTTCGCTTCCCAAGCGGCGAGGTCAGCCAGTTGCGCGGCTGGGATGGCGATCTGGAAACGACCGAGGCAAGGGGCTTTATTCCCGAGGGCAAGTCCAGGTGGGAGTTCGGTACCGGCCCTGGCGCGCGGAAGGCGAGCTCTGATTACGAGAAGCGGACCAAGCAGACCCCTGAAGCGGAGATGGCGGAGAACACGCTGGTCTTGGTCAATCTTGGTTGCTGGGATACGCCGACCAAGAAGATCCCGGAGTGGGAGGATGACCGGCGCAAAGAAGGCAAATGGAAGGAGGTCCGGTACCTCGACGGTGTGTCTCTCGTCCAGTGGCTTAAGGACCATCCGGCCATCGCCGCCCGCTACGCCCGCAATGTCCTCAAGACGGCACCCCAAGAAGGCGCCTTGAGCACCGACGAGTATTGGGAAGAATTTAGCACGCAGTTCAAGCCGCAACTCAGCGAAAAGCTTGTCATCGCCGATCGACAGCAAGAGGCCGATGCGTTGATTGCCAGGCTTCGCGGACAACCCGAGTCCTTCATGCTCGGTGCCGAGACGTCCGAGGACGTCATTGCCTTCGCAGTAGCGGCGATCCGCAGCGCGGAGCCTGCCGTGCGCGAATCTTTGGAGTGCAGGACGCTGATTGTTCGCACCGAACCAGCTGCCCGGTTCCTGGCGATGAAATCCAAGATGGTCTTCATCGCGACAGGCGCCGCCGAATCTCTTGCAGGGGTACTCGCCAAGAACTGCCCCACGTTGTCGGCCGCAACCGGCGCACAGGCCAAGCGCGGCCAGATGCTGAAACGGCCGACCGCCTCGGGCATGGTGCCCGGCTTCATCGAGATGGGGCTTGATCACGGCCAAGGCTACGAGCTGGCCCATCGATGCGGGCGCAGCCTGACCATCCTGAAACGCCTCATCAGCAACGCGCCCGTGGCCGCCCCCGCGTGGGTGAGTCAGGCGACCGCGCTGAAGCCCGCGCTTCTTGCTGGCGGGTGGTCGAGCGACCTTGTCGCGGACTGCGAAGTTCTGAAAGAGCTGGGCGGTTACGCCACCTATGGTGCCCTTGAAGGCATCATCATGCCGACGCTGGGCATGGCAGATCGCCCAGTCGACAGAGAAGCCGATGTCTGGCAGGTGCGCGCGCCTGTGGATGCCTTTTACTTCTACGGCCGTCAGCTCACTGACGACGACTTGACTCGGCTGCGTGACGTTATCGTCAAGGTCTTCGGCAAGCAGCCTGACCAGCCGTTACGAGACCAGAAGTTCAACCTGGCCAGGGCAGCACCGTCCGACTACAGCCGATGGCTGCGCGACGGCCTTGCGTTGACATTGCTCATCATCGCGTCGATGCATGACGTGGCAAACCTGCACGTCAAGGGCAAGTCGCCACAGCAGTACGTTGACGAGGTGATCAACGCGCTGCCCGAATGGGGAAAATCGCACCACTCAATAATGCGCCTTGGCGACCAGACCGCGCTGTTCGCGGAGGCAGCACCCAACCCTTTTTTGAAGGCCCTCGAGTCTATGCTCGAGGGCGCCCCTGAGCAGGTTGCGCAGATATTCGAGTCAGAGTGTGAGCGCTTCTTCGGTCCGTCAAGCCCGCATGTGAACTTCCTCTGGGCGTTGGAGACGATTGCCTGGGACCCGCGATACCTGAGCCGTGCGGCGGTGGTTCTCGCCAAGCTCGGCCAACTGGATCCTGAGCCGGGCTCAAACCACGTCAACCGGCCGATCAACAGCCTGCGCGACATCTTGTTGAGCTGGTCGCCCAACACGTACGCATTGCAGCCTCAGCGCATTGCATGCCTTGATGCGATCCTGGCGTCGTGCCCAGACGTCGGCTGGCAGCTGCTCAAAAAACTTCTGCCCCGCCACATGGACTCGACCTCACCCACGCAGCATCCCAAACTGCGTGATCTGGCGCCTGAAAAGCCCGAAGAGATTACTTTCGGCTTGGTATGGGACTTTGAGACGGCCGTCATCGACCGCGCGCTTGTCGCGGCTGGCGATGACGAGAGTCGCGTGGGTTTTTTTGTCGAGGCGATGGGGCAGTTGCAGCCGCCAAATCGGGCGAAGGTGCTCGCTCGCCTCGACAGCTATCTCGTCACTCACCAAACGGCTGAGGGCAGCGCGATCTGGCACGCTCTCAAAGACGAATCGGCTCGCAATGAGTACTTCGGTGATTCGGACTGGGCATTGGCCGGCGAAGAGCTCGCCGCCGTGAAGCACTTGGTTGAGCGTCATCGTCCTACCGATCCCCTCGTGTCTGACCGCCATGTGTTCGACGACTGGACGCCGCATGTTGGCAAGTATGACGCGGGTGCCGAAGTGCTCGATGACGCCACCGACCTGCGCAAGAAGGTCCTTCAGCGTGTGCTGGCGCGAGACGGAGTGCCAGGCATTCTGAGGCTCGCAAATATGGTCAAGTTGCCGGATCTTCTCGGTCAGGCCTTGGGTCAAGTTCCGTTCACCATTGACCAGATGTTTGAGCTGATGCAGGGCGCGCTGGGCCCTGTCGCGCCACCGAGCCTTTCGTACTACGTCTCCGCATTTGGGTTCGACAAGTTTGGCGATCAATGGAAGGATGTCTTTGAGGATCGCGTTCTTTCCCTGGTCGCGGATAGCGCGGCGAAGGCCAAGCTCTTGCTCGGGTGGTCTTCCACCCCGTTGACGTGGGCTTTTGTCGAAGGCCTTGGCCGAGAAGTGAGAGACCAGTATTGGCGTCACGTGGGTTTGCTGCCGGTCGAAGGAACGATCGACGATCTCTTGTTTGCGATCGATCAGTTCCGGAGGGTGGATCGGGACATCGAAGTGTTGGGCTTGCTGCACAGGCGCCGCAAGGACTTGCCGTCGAGCCTGCTGGCGGATCTGCTGGCCAAAGGTGCTGGCCAGATAGGCGACGGTCTTAAGCGTCTGGGCAATATGCTTTCCTACTACGTCGCACTGACGTTGAAGGAGCTGCGTACTCGCAGCGACATCGACAAGCTGCAGATCGCGCGGCTGGAATATGCCTACTTGCCGCTTCTACGCCATGAAAGCGAACCGCTGACCATCTATAGCCTTTTGGGGGCGGACCCTGAAATGTTCGTAGGCGTCCTGTCCGATGTCTTCAGGGGCAAGAATGCACCGGAAGACCAGATCATCACAGATGAGATGAAGGCGCGCGCAAAGATCTCATACGACCTGCTGTCGGCATTCAAGAATGTGCCTGGCCTGCACGAGGGGAAGATCGACGCGCAGGTATTGTCCGAATGGGTGGTGAAGGCTCGAACCCTGACGGCGGCTAAAGGCCTCGATGAGATTGGAGACCAGCGCATCGGATTCGTTTTGGCTCACGCTCCTCAGGATTTCGACGAGGCCTTCTGGCCTCCTGCGGCAGTTTGCCAGGTGATTGAAGCGGTTGCATCCGACCAACTCGAGCGCGGGTTTGCGATCGAGTGTTTTAACAAGCGTGGCGTCTATCGCAAGGGCATCAACGAGGGCGGAGGGCAAGAGCGCGACTATGCAGAACGTTACAAAGGCTGGGCAGAGGCGACTCTGACGTACCCTCGTACGTCGACCATTTTGATGGCCATCTCTGAGGACTGGGCCCGTAGCGCAGAGCGCGCAGACGTCGAGGCAGAGCAAAACAAGCTGAAGACTTAAGCGCCAAAAGGTAGCTTAGGATAGACGTCAGGCGGAGAGTTTGTGCAGCTCTCCCTCCCCACCAAAGCCGCTAGAAATGCAAAATCCCAACATCGGCGAGCCCTTCCTCCTAACGACGCATCGCAACTATGCGCGCAACGTCGTCGCCCGGTTCAGACTTTGCTATCCACTGCATCACTTCCGCCTGTACGAATCTCCTGGCGAGCATCACTTCTGGGTCCATGTCCAAGATGCAGGTGAGCAATTTGCTGCTCTTGCCGAGCGGCTTGAACACGACTTCCGGCCGATCTCCCTGCCGCTTAGGCTGATCCCGGAGGTGGGTCGCCACCTAGTCCCTGTCGATGAAACTCAAGACTTTGCTTCCGAGGCGTGGCTCAATGGACATCCGCTCAGTGTCTGGGAGGTCAACCACTTGTTGCAACTGACCGCCGTCAACATGCCTGTGGGCGCCTTAGACATGGCCGAACATCGCGAGGCTTGGCTTTTCAAGACGGCTGTGGAGCTGACGCCTGAGGAGCGAGATCGTGTGACAGACGGCGTGGCAAAGTTGGGCTGTTCGGGCCCTATTGAGTTCGCGTGTGTACCCCTCCAGACGCCAGGTTTTAGCGCAGATCATCGGTTAGAAGGTCAGCAGGTCGCACCGTTGGTCATGTCCTCTTCGGCATCGTCGGCCCCCATCCGCAGGCTCATAGAACGTGACGAGGACCACTGGCGACAGTCGCTCGATGGCCGTTTCCAAGTCGTGGTCGAGCCACCCTTCGAGCCATCTGTGTCCGCTTGCCTGTTTGACGCAGGTGTCGAAGGTCCCGTTGGGCTATCTGAGCTTCTTACGCTCTACGACCGGATCGACGTGATTCCCGACCGGAGCGATCCCCGCTGGCTCTCGCGGCTCGAGCTACAGCGCGACGACTTCGTCCAACTGGTGGCCATGAAACGGTGCCGGCTGGTGATTCCCTTCTCCGCAGACCTTTGCCGGCCGGACGTCTTGGAGGCTGTTGCCGAGATTGATCCGGAAGGCGTGGTCCTGTCAAGACAGCTTGCCGCCCGTGCGCGTGCCGCCGCCATGCGCAAGGACCCTCTGCTCTACGGCCCCTTCAGCCAAGCTGAGCGAACGGCTGTCCTGCAGGCTCTCGGTCGAGTGACTACTGCGCCCTTCTACACCGCCATGCTCGGCTCCTATGCCGACATCTTCGAACGTCAGCACTGGCAAATGGCGATGCATGGCGCAATGGCTTGCGCATTCTCGGGCATCGGTTGGCACTTAGCCGAAGTCCACCGGCGCCAGCACGGTCGCGATGCATGCCTGGAGATGGGCATCGCTGGTGCAGGGATGGAGTGGGCCATGGCTCTGGGCGCCACCTGGATTCCACGTCATTTCGGTCAAGGTTATGACGAGACACATAACTGCCATATGTTGGCTAGTTTCATGGGCCGTACGTCCGCCGTGGTCCAGGACCCCGTTGGTCCTCGGATGCACCTACTCACGGATGGCCTGTTAGCCTTAAGCGGCGTGCCACCCATGGAGGTGGCACGAAACTTCGATGCGGCGGCGGTTCGTGACTTTCGGACGCTGAGCCGTCGCGTCCTGCACGAGGCGGTCACGCTTGAGGAAATGGCAGCAGCCGTGCAGCGAATCAATATCGAGACCGAACGCTTTGAGTCGCGGCTTGAGCGCCTAGCCAAGTGGAAGATTCACTCACTCCTCGCAGGGGTGGTGGCCAAGCCGGTTATGGATCTCGCTGACGAGCAGATATCCCCCTACGCGTCAGTGACGGTCGCTTGGATGGCCGACGTGATTTATTCAAAGCTCCCGCCTGAAACTCAAGCACAAGCACTTCAGATGCTCAAGTCCATGCTCGGCTTTGCATTAGCGCCCTCGGCTGATGCGGTGGTGGTTAGTCGCTCTCGCGCGGCACTGCGAAGCTGACGGCCTGTAGGCGATGCGACATAGGTCTGCTTCAGACTGGTGAGAGACTTCTGTCCCCATCGCATGAGTGACTGCTACCGCTGCGGAGCTGTCGCTCGGACCGATGCGGGGGTGCCCGGATCGGATGGAAGCCGACTGTCGGTTAGTCTCGTCGGTCACTCAAAGGGTGGACTTCAAGGTCTACCGAAAATCTCTGCTAGCCATCGTCAGGTCGCCCAGCAACTCCGACATGTCCACCAAGTGGTGAGCGATCAAATGGCAGATGTTTCCTTCTCTCTGCCACTTCCCATAGACCGCCAGCAATCTGGCAGACAACAACGTGTTGCGCTGCCTCTCCCGCAGTGCCTTCCAAACAATGACCTGGACCGTACCAGTCTCGTCTTCCAAGGTCACAAACACCACTCCTTTGGCCGTCGCAGGCTGTTGCCGCGTCGTCACCAAGCCACAGGCTCTGACGAGTCTGCCATCGGGAGTGTCATGCAGATCCCTCGATCTCTGAAGTCGTTGAGCTGCCAATTGGTCACGCAAGAGCGCAAGAGGATGGCTGCGTAGCGTCAGTCCCAGAGATGCATAGTCAAAGACGATCTCCTCTCCCTCCGTGGCTCGATCCAGCTCCAGGATGTCTTCATCCACCGGCGCGCCCTTCAGGAGCTCGGGTGCAGCGTGTAAGGCAGACGCATCCCAGACCTGCTGCCGCCTGTGACCGGACAGCTGGAGCAAGGCATCCGCACTGGCGAGGGTCCTCAGATCAGCGGCATCAAGGCCTGCTCGTAGAGCGAGGTCTTCGGTGCTTTCAAACGGCTGCTGACAACGTGCTTCGACTATTCGATGCGCACTCTCTTCCTTGAGTCCAGACACAAGCCGCATTCCCAGCCGAACGGCTGGTTCGTCTGTCTCACTCGCCTCCAAAGTGCAGTCCCAAAGGCTGCACATGACATCGACGGGACGCACAACGACGTTATGGCGTTGCGCATCCTGAACCAGTTGCGAAGGTCCGTAGAAGCCCATTGGTAAGGAATTCAGGAGTCCAGCCAGAAAGCAGGCAGGCTCATGGCATTTGAGCCATGCGCTGGCATAGACCAGCAGCGCAAAGCTGGCTGCGTGACTCTCCGGAAAGCCGTACTCGCCAAACCCCTCAATCTGCCTAAATATGGCCTCAGCGAACTCCAGGTCGTAGCCGCGGGAGGTCATGCCCTCGACCAGGCGCCGATGGAACTTGTCCACGCCGCCCTTGCGTTTCCAAGCCGCCATGGCCCGGCGTAACTGATCTGCCTCGCCTGGGGAGAAGCCAGCGGCAATGATAGCGATCTGCATCACCTGTTCCTGGAAGATCGGCACGCCCAGCGTCCGCTCCAGCGCAGGCCGGAGAGCTTCGCTGGCCAGCTCCAACGGATATCCCAGCCGCTGTCGCTCACGCTGCTCCAGAAAGGGATGCACCATCCCTCCCTGAATTGGCCCCGGTCTGACGATGGCAACCTCGATCACCAAGTCGTAGAAGCAGCGTGGCTGCAGCCGAGGCAACATGCTCATCTGTGCCCGACTCTCGATCTGGAATACGCCCACGGTGTCGGCCCGGCAGATCATGTCGTAGGTGTCAGGACACTCGGCTGGGATGTCCTGCAGCTGGAAATCTTGCCCCCGCCACTGCCCGACGTAGTCCAGCGTGCGGCGAATCGCACTCAACATTCCCAGGGCCAACACGTCCACTTTGAGCAAGCCCAGTGCATCGATGTCGTCCTTGTCCCACTCGATGGTCGTACGTCCTTCCATAGCGGCTGGAATGACCGGCACCGTTGAGGTCAGACGATCACCAGTCAGCACGAAGCCGCCGCTGTGCTGAGAAAGATGCCGCGGAAAGCGCAAGAGCGGCCTGGTCAACTCCAGCAGCAGCCGGATCTGCCGCGACTCAGGGTCAAGGCCCAGCTCCAGCAGGCGTTCGGTATGAACCTCCCTCCCATCCCACCATTGGTGAGCCTTGGCCAAGGCATCAATCACCTCGGGCTCCATGCCCAAGGCCTTGCCCACGTCCCGGATAGCTCCCCGTGCGTGGTAGGTATGGACTGCCGCCGTCAGAGCCGCCCGCTCACGGCCGTATTTGGCATAGAGGTACTGGATGACCTCCTCACGTCGCTGGTGCTCAAAATCCACGTCGATGTCAGGCGGCTCGTTACGTTCCTTGCTGATGAAGCGCTCGAACAACACGCTGGTCCTGGAGGGGTCAACCTCAGTGATACCCAGGCAGTAGCAGACGGCCGAGTTGGCGGCCGACCCGCGCCCCTGGCACAGGATGTGCCGACTGCGGGCAAAACGCACGATGTCGTAGACCGTCAAGAAATACTTCTCGTACCCAAGCTCAGAGATCAGGGCCAGCTCGTGCTCTATCTGCTGCTGTACCGAGGCTGGCACCCCTTGCGGGAAACGCCGCCCGGCTCCCTCCCAGGTGCTGCGACGTAAAAAACTTTCAGGCGTTTCACCCAAAGGAACAACTTCCTCTGGGTACTCATAGCGCAACTCATCCAAGCTGAAGTTGCATAGATCTGCGACACGCTGTGTCTCTGCCATCAGCTGGGCCGGATAAAGAGACGCCAGGCGCAGGCGTGGACGCAGGTGGGCCTCGGCATTAGGTTGAAGCTCGAAACCGCATTCAGACACGGGCTGACTCAGACGGATGGCTGTCATCACGTCCTGGAGCGGCTTGCGCGAGCGCACATGCATATGAACATTGCCGGCGGCGACCAAGGGCACTGAGCACTGATTGCCGGCCAGGCGGAGCTGTTCGAGCCAGAGGTCGTCGTCCAGCCGATGCAGCAGTTCGACCGCAATCCATCCCCGCTGGGGAAAGTGCACCCGCAGCCAATGGAGCTGCTTGACCAGCCGCTCCGCAAACTCTGGCTCCTCCGGACGCAAGTCATCTCGCCGCGGCACCAAGAGCGCCAGCACCTCGCGGCTGTCGAAACCGAGCTCATGCCAGCTCGTCTGAGCCAGGCGGTAGCGTCGCTGCCGTTTATGGTCAGGTTGTGCCCGTGCCCGGGTGATCAGTTCACAAAGCTGACCATAACCCGCTCGGCTGCGCGCCAGCAACACCACTGTGAAATAGTCGTCGTCGTCCTCACTGGTGTTGATTCGCAACTCCGTGCCAATCAGCAGCTTCAGTCCCAGGCGCTTGGCCTCGACATGCGCACGAACCACACCTGCCATTGAGCATTCATCCGTAATCGCCAACGCGCTGTAACCCAGCGCGTGCGCACGTGCTATCAGCTCTTCGGCATGCGATGCCCCCCTCTGAAAGCTGAAATTGGTCAGGGCGTGCAGCTCCGCATAGGCCGGAAGCACGCCTGTGGTGATCAGCGGCTCAGCCATAGATGCCCTGCAAAAACCAGCCTGGCTCACCCACGCTGCGGCGCCGGTAGATCCAGAGCAGACCGGCATGAGGGCTCTGGGCTACGTAGTAGTCGCGCAGCGCCAGCTCACCCCCTTCCGCTTCTGCCGATGAAAGCAGACTCCACCAGCCAGATTCCAGCCGCTCAGGGCCAGCCAGCATGACCAGTGGTCCCTGGTAGATCGGTCGGTCGTCCTTGACAGCCAGGCGCAGGGGTTCACGCAGGATCCATGGTGGGTGTAGCGCCAGATGCCGCGGCAAACTCGCCTTGCTCTTGCGGCTGGGCCTGGTCGTGCTCGCAGGATCCCAAGACTGCATGTGCTGAGGACGGTGGTCTGCCTGGAGCTGACCTCTCAACACCCGCTGTGGCCCGAGCCGAGCAGCAAGCCGCTCCACAAGCTGCAGAAGTGTTTCGCCCTGGCGAAGGTCTTCCGGCAGAAGGCTTGCGGACTGTGTGGCCAGCGGTTCGGTCTGAGTCGCCTCCAGGCGAATTGCGATCACCGGTGCCGTCAGGACGGTACGTGAGAGGTTCTCGCCCAGCAGGCGCGTCAGATGCTGCATATCCCGGGTAGCTTCAGACGTGCTCAACGTGATGCTTCCGTTGCATGCATCCCCCCGGCGCACGAGGTCGTGTTCCCAGTGCAGCTCGATGGCCGTCACGCCACGCTGGCGAGCTTGCAACCAGCTGGCCAGTTGGCCGAGCAAGCGGCGGGCTCCGAAGATCAGACCCTCGGCCACTTCGATGCGCCCATTGAATTCCAATCGAGCACTGAACTGTTCCGGCAGGACGATCCAGGCATGGGTCTCAGGCCTCAGGCCATACGCACGATCCAGTGCGCCGAGCAGACCATCGCCAAATCGGCGTGACATCCCGCCACGGGGCAAGGCTCGCATCTGTCCCAAGGTGCGGCAACCCAGACGCTCCAGCGTCGGCAGGTGCGGGTGCGTCGCGCTGAGACAAACCAGCGGTAGGCCATCGAGCACGCTTGACAGACTGCGCTCGCTGCACGAGACGGCCGGGACCGGACTCACGACATCAGGCGAAGATTCCGGAGGGTTCAGCTGACGCAGTAATGCCAGAGCCGCAAGTGATGTGGGTGCTACAGCCAGCCCGGTGCAGCCCTCTGTGACGCACTCGCTGCGCAGGCGCTGCAACAAGGCCCGCTTGCCGCCAAAGAGGCGCAGGCAATCCTCGACTTCCAGCAGCACGGCTTCTTCCACAGTGCACACCCGGGGGCTGAACTGCAAAGCCCACCATGAGAGGGCTTGTTGTTCAGGAGGGAGCGCGTGCGGATCATGCGGCGACGTGCAGGCTGGGTCTGGATTGTCGTTCAGTGCGGGGAGTCGCAGTGCGATCCACAGCATGATCGTGGTCCTTGGTACTGGCACGTTGTTTGCGCAGTGCGGCCATGACGGGCAACTTCGCAGTCAGCGTGACGGGATTATCGATGACAGGGCCTCGACGCTTGAGGATCTGTACTGACAAACTCAGAGCCGAGCCAGTCTGCACGCTGACCCGCAAGGGCGCGGGCGAGGATTCATGCATGGCCTGAATAGGACGCAGGACAAACGCCAGGGCCTGGGTTGAGTTGCTGGCCAGCTGCAAACGGCGTAGTTGCTCGGAACGAGCCTGGGGCAGCCAGGCCAGCAGTACGCCCAATTCCTTGCAACGCAGGGTCTGCTCAGCCGCCCAGAGCCGCTCCGCTGGCGTCTGCGCGTCAATGCGCAACACCTTGTCGGCGGGAATGCCAGCGTAGGCCAAAGCCGGCAAATTGGGAAGATGCGGCGCACCAACCAGCACCAGGGGGCCGTTCGCTATGGCCAAACCTAATGCCGGCAACAGCAAGCGCCACTCGTGCAGGCCGGGTTGCGCCTGCAGGATTTCCGTTAACTGGGACAGCGGCCAACCATGACCTGGTAATTCACAGTCCAAGTCAGCGTGTCCGCTGGATATGACTTGCTGGGTCTGTCGAGTCAGTTCATTGCCACGCCAGACCCCCTGCAATTCGGCAGGAGGCACCGCATGAAGACGCAAAGACGCAGTGGCTGACATGGTTCGGATCTCTTTGGCAGACCATCAACGCCAGGCCGCACGTGCGCGGTCTCTTACCAGGACAGCTGGGCGCTGGGCTTGGCCCATGCCCGGCAGTCTGTCTTGCACAGCCGCCTGAGGCCAGACCACTGTCTCAAAGCGTTTGACCATCGCCTCGGTAATGAAACGGCTGCGCGGTGCGTAAAGATGCCGGTCACCCGAAGCTGATTGTTGGGTGACGTAGAAGCGGTGCGGCACGATCAGATGCAGATGATCACGGGCGCGAGTCATGGCCACATAGAGCAGGCGGCGCTCCTCTTCGATCTCAGCTGCGTTGCCCGTACTCAGATCCGAGGGCATGCAGCCATCGACCACATTGAGCACATGCACGGACTTCCACTCCTGGCCTTTGGCGGAGTGAATGGTGGAGAGGATCAGGTAATCCTCATCCAGATGCGGCGGACCAGCCAGATCACCAGTCGCCTCGGGCGGATCAAGTGTCAACTCGGCCAGGAAGCGCTCCCGAGAGCCGTAGCCCGAAGCCATACGCACGAGTTGCTCCAGATCGCCTTTGCGCACTGGGGCATCGTCATGCAAGCGTTCCAGATGCGGGGTGTACCAGCGCATGGCCAGTTCCATGTCGGCCGGCCAGGTGCGTTGCGGGAAAGTCAATGCACGATAGAGCTGTACGAAAGATTGCCAGTCCTCGGCCACATTGGCATTCACCTCAAAATTCTCGACAGCAACAGTTGGCTCCGGAGCCTCTGAGATGAGTTCGAGCAGACGTGTGGCTGTGGCAGGACCGATGCCCGGAATCAACTGCAGCACCCGGAACCCCGCCATGCGGCCGCGTGGGTTCTGCGCAAACCGCAGGACCGCCAGCAGGTCTTTGATGTGTGAGGCCTCCAGAAACTTGAGCCCACCGAATTTGACGAAGGGAATGTTGCGCCGCATGAGCTCAAGCTCAAGCGCAGCGCTATGCGAGGAAGTCCGAAACAGTACGGCTTGGGACTTGAGGTTGAGGCCCGCTTCGCGGTGATCCAGGATTCGGTCCGCCACCCAGCGCGCCTGGCCGGCTTCATCCGGAACCATGACCAGCTGTGGCTTGGTGCTGCTGACCTTGTCAGTCCAAAGTTCCTTGGCATGACGCTCACTGGCCTCTGCAATTACTGCATTGGAGGCATCCAGGATTGGCTGCGTTGAACGGTAGTTCCGCTCCAGAGTGACGATGCGCGCTGGCTGGCTGAACTGCTGGGGAAAGTCCAGGATGTTTCGCACTGTCGCACCACGAAAACTGTAGATGCTCTGGGCATCGTCGCCCACCACGGTGACGCCTGCGCCATCGGGTTTGAGTCCCAACAAGATGGAAGCCTGCAGCCGATTGGTGTCCTGATACTCGTCAACCAGGACGTGGTCGAAGCGGCTGCCGACCTCAGCTGCCAGCGTCGGCTCCGACATCATCTCGGACCAGAACAGCAGCAGATCGTCGTAGTCCAGCACGTTCTGGGATTGCTTGGCCTCCACGTAGCCGCCAAAGAGGCGTTTGAGCTCGGCTTCCCACTGGCTGCACCAAGGATAGGTCTGCTGAAGTACGTCGGCCAGAGACGCCTGGCTGTTGACCACCCGTGAATAGATGGACAGGCATGTGCCCTTGCGGGGGAAACGATCCTTGGCCGTATCAAAACCCAGTTCATGCCGCACCAGACCCAGCAGGTCTTCCGCATCGCCACGGTCATGGATGGTGAAGGACTCGTCCAGGCCGATGCGACCGGCGTAGTCACGAAGCAGCCTGGCGCCAATGCTGTGAAAGGTGCCCGCCCAGGGCAGATGGGGCGGCTCTTTGGACGCCATGCCCATGACCTGTTGAAGCACCAGGCCGGCGCGCCGCTCCATCTCAGCCGCCGCGCGACGCGAGAAGGTCAGCAGCAGCATGCGCTGTGGATCAGCCCCGTGCAGAATCAGGTTGACCACGCGGTGGGCCAGCGTGTTGGTTTTGCCCGAGCCGGCGCCCGCGATGACAAGCAACGGGCGGGTATCACGAGCCTGGCTGTCGAGACCGTGTTCGGCCGCAGCGCGCTGCTCGGCATTAAGGGAGCCCAAGGGGTCTGGGCGGGCCTGCTGGATAGATCCGACTGCAGGCGAGATCAATGTGGTGGTCATGGTCGTGACTGTCGTGTGTGGCAACAGGCAGGATTCGAAAAAACGCTCTCGATTGGGGTCGCACTGACAAGTGCTATCAGTGCAAACGCCCGCCACCCAAGGGAGATCGGCAATTGCTGGTAAAGTATCCAGTAACTGTATTTTTAATCAGTTAAATGGTTTTTGGCAAGTACTTGATCAGATGCTGGGCTGGGTCTGCTTAATAGGCAGGCAAGCCATGGGCAGGCCTAGTGCTGGCGCCCTTTCCGGTGATGTCCCCGGCCTTATTCACAGGTTTGGGCACAATCTCTGTGGACAAGTGAGAGGAGCGGGATCCGTTCATGTGCAGTCACTACGAAGGCGTACGCAATCGCGAGAGATTTCTCAAACACTTCCGGGCTGAACCGCCAGCGGATATGGGAAAACTCGACGTGTGGCCAGGCTACGAAGCGTGCTTCATCCGTCGGCACGAACACGCAGAGGTCGGGGATGACGCTGTGCCTGAGCGTGAAGTCCAGCTAGGCCGCTACGGTCTGATCGCGCCATGGGTGAATGAACTCAAGGTGGTCCGCAATACCTATAACGCCCGCGTTGAAACTGTCGCTACCAAGCCGACTTTCCGAAGTGCATGGCGCAGGGCTCAGCATTGCATTGTTCCTGCCGAGGTCTTTTATGAACCCGACTACCGATTTAGCGGCACCCGATCAGTGCCAGCAAAGATCGGCCGTGCGGACGGATCGCCGATGGGAATCGCTGGTCTTTGGGAGAGTTGGACCGCACCAGATGGCGGAAAGATCCTGAGCATCACCATGCTGACAATCAATGCTGACGATCACCCGTTGATGAAGAACTTCCATAAGCCATCCGACGAGAAGCGCATGGTGGTCATCCTCCCTGAAGAGAAGTACGAAGCATGGCTCAGTGCTTCTGCAGAAGAAAGCCTGGACTTCTGCGGGCCGTTCCCAGCGGAGAAGATGGTTGCGACTTCCGACGTTTCCCCGGGAAGTCTTCTATGAAGGCCGCGTCGCACCTCGTCGTCGCTGCCATTCTGTGTTGGGCTTTCGCGGCCCATGCACTGAACTATGAGGGAGTGGTCGTGAAGGTCAAGGATGGCGACACGATCACCGTTCTCGATGGAGACAAGCGGCGACATGAAGTTCGCCTGGCAGGCATTGACGCCCCTGAAAAGAGACAAGCGTTTGGGCAGCGATCGAAACAGAGCTTGAGCGATCTTGCCTACATGCAGAAGGCGACGGTCCACTTCGACAAGAAGGATCGATATGGGCGCGAAGTGGGCAAGATCTTGGTAGGCGACCTCGACGTCAATCTCGAACAAATCAAGCTCGGCATGGCATGGGTGTATCGGCAATACCTGCGCGAATTATCTGAAGGGGATCGGATGCTCTATGACCGCGCTGAGGGAGCAGCCAAGCTGTCGGGTTGCGGACTGTGGGCAGATAGGGCTCCGACGCCCCCATGGGATTTCCGCAGAGCAAAGAGTCATGAGTGACATGTCATTGTCAGTAGGTGGCCAAAAGTTGACCTCTGGAGCAGTTGCGTCTGTGAGCGGCTCAGGCTGACTCCCGCCGGTCGGAATCTGTACTCCAATGGCAGCAATCGGCGGGGCCATCATTGAACGTGCTTGAACGGCACATTTTGCCCTCGGTCCAAGTGCTGCCGAGAATGATCTGCTCACTAGGCAGATCCATCAAGCTCCATCAATTCCCGCTTTACCCTTGAGAGCGTTTCGCTGTCATAGCCCTCAAGTTCTGATCCGACGTAGGACAGCGTCAACAGAGTCAGAGGGTGCACACCCATAACTCTCGCCAGATCGTCGATCTTTTTCAGAGTTGGACTCTTATGTCCACGCTCTAGAGAGCTGATATACGTTCGGCTAGAGACAAGGGCGAAGTCTTCTTGGGTTAGACCAGTTGCCGCGCGCACGCGCTTCAACGCCGTCGCAAACTGATTATGAACTTGGGGCGCTGACCGCATGCCCCAATTTCCGCATTTTGACTTCTTTAGGGCTACAATCTATAGTGTTCATTTTGATGCAATGTTCATCACCAACGACGCTCATCGATCCGCATCGCACAGCCTCTTTGGAGTGCCGGGCGAGGCCTATTGGCGCGCTGCCGAGATTGCCCTGTTCAAACCCTGGTACTTGGTCTCGATACTTCAAAAAGAGGTGCCGAACAACAAGGTGGACGACGAGGATGTGTATGAGGCCACGCGAAGCATCCTGGTTGCCGACATCCACGACCTATTGCCACTGCTAGAGAGAGAAAATGGCGATCGGACATCTCTTGAATCTGTGCATGTCGTAACTCCAGCGTATATGAACGGATCCGGTGGATGGCAGATGGACCGCCTGGTGGCCATCTGGCGCACGAAGGACACAGTGGGCGGTGAACCTGTGGATTTGAGCGTCGAGATCTTGGAGACGGTTGGGGGTAAGCTTTACCCTACCTTTCCAATGGAGAAGATCGTTGAAACGCGTGACGATCTCACACTCGTCTGCGAGCTTCCACTCGGGCATCCCTAGCGTCCTCCACCGAGGCACGACGACTCATCATTTGGGATCTGTCTACCACCAACCTATGGGTCGGTAGGGCATAGCGGTCGAGGTCCATGGACCATGGACCAAGATTACAGGTCTATCGCCAAGACGAGAAGAAGCTGCCCTACATCTGCGAGCAGTCGTCGGAGAATACGCGGACGAAACCCCACGCAAGCCTCGTCAAGAGGAAAACGATGAAACTGCTCGTACTCAGTGATCTTCACAACGAAATCCGGCCCATGCGCTGCGAGGTTGAAGGCCGTCGCATCGACAGCGACGTGGACGTTGTTGTGCTGGCTGGTGATATCCACGAAGGTGTGCAGGCGCCCAAGTGGGCGCGCCAAACGTTTCCGGAAAAAGAGATCATTCTGGTGGCCGGAAACCATGAGTTCTACGGTCAGTACTGGAATCGTAATCTGAGCAAGCTACGGGAGAAGTCGGCCGAGCTGGGGATCCATTTCCTTGAGAACGATGCGGTTGAGCTGTTGGGCATCCGATTCCTTGGCTGCTCGCTTTGGACAGATTTCGCGCTGCACGGGGACGACCAGCTTCAGGAACGAATGCGTCATGCACGCGAGCGCATGACGGACTATCGGAGGATCAAGCTGGATCGTATAGCTGGTGAGAACAAGGATTTCAGGGAATTCCGATCGGTGACTCTGGTGCCGGAGCTGACACGCCGGCGGCATCGCGAATCGGTTGAATGGCTAGAACGCGAGCTCAGCCAAGGTGATCCTTCTCGCACCGTGGTGGTGACCCACCATGCGCCCATAACGGATGCGATCCCAGTTGAGTACCGAGGTGATCTTTTAAGCCCGTCCTATGCGTCTGATCTGTCCAGGTTGATGGGGCGATCGGCTCTCTGGATCTATGGTCATACGCACGAGAGCGTGGGCATCAACATTGGCGCCACCCGCATCGTCAGCAATCCCCGCGGCTATCCGGATGCCAGCGGTGACAGCATCAATCAAGACTTCGACCCCGCACTGACACTGGACGTTTGACCGCCTCAGGTCGCCTTGATCTTTCGGCCCTTGTTCTTCGCCTTGAGTAGCAGTTGAAGACGCCTCATCACAGTTCGATAGCCGGCTTTGGTCCTGGACAGATCTTCCGGCGATTTGCCCTGCAGGTCAGTGTTCGGCGTATTCAGCCAGCGCCGCGCCTTTGTCATCGAACCGAATACCTCCGATGCAAGCACGTCCAGGGCTTCGAGCCTCTCATAGTCCGGACTGCCAAACTCTCGCCCAACAGGCGGCATGGCATCCCAGTCGGCCATTTCCTTTTGCATTGCTACACGCATGTCCTCGACGGCCACACGTACGCCAGCGGGTGGGGTAAACATGCCCTTGAGTTCGATGACGGATCGGTCCTTTTTCAGAGTATGAATCTGCCGGATCCGCGGCCTTTTTTGCTTGGACGCAAGGTGCAGGTCATACGCGACCTGCAAGTGGGCCCACAACTCGGGTGTCGTTCCCAGTGCCTGGCCTAACCGTATGGCCATGTCGGGGGAAATGCTGGATTTTCCCGAAAGCAGGCGTGAAATGGTTGCGCGACCCACGCCAAGGGCCTCAGCTGCATCGGTAACGGGCGTGTCCCCCAAGTACTCGCGGAGGACTTCGCCGGGGTGGGGTGGTGGCGGTTTGCGTTTCAGGTTCATGTGATGAAAGATACAGCGAGGAACAACCAATGAATGCCGGGGACATTGCCGTAAGGGTAGCCATTCGCTACAGTTGAAGCAACGCTTGGATTCGACCTCAAAGTCGATTCCTATCTCAGGTCGCCCGGAAGACAACATCACCCCATGAGAATTCAGCTGGCTTCAGACCTCCATTTGGAGATGATCGAGGCCTCCTTGCCTGGTGAAAGGCTGGTGAGTCCTGCTCCAGATGCTGAACTGCTGGTCCTGGCAGGGGATATCCACAAGCCAGAGAGCGTCATCCAAATGTTCGGCGACTGGCCAGTGCCCGTTCTCTATGTTGCGGGCAATCATGAGTTCTATGGGCGGGACTGGATGGCGACCAGGCAATTCCTCAAGGCCGCGTCCCAAGGCACATCGGTAACCTTTCTCGACAACAATGTTCTTCACATGGGGAAAGTCCGGTTTCTCGGCTGCACGCTTTGGACCGACTTCCAGCAAAGGGGATACTCGCAATCGTCGCTCATGGAGGAGGCTGGGTCGCGCCTGAACGACTATTTCAGGATCAAGAACGTCGATCGACCTCTGCAGCCGCAAGACACCCTGACCGATCACCTCGCTTCAAGGGCCTGGTTGGCAGACGAACTGGATCTTCCATTTGATGGTCTGACTGTCGTCATCACGCACCATGCGCCGCATGTGCTGAGCATTCATCCCCGCCACGCCGGCAGTCTTGTGAACGCAGGCTTCGCTAGTGATCTGACCCCACTGCTGCGCAAAGCAGATATCTGGCTTCACGGGCATGTTCATGACTCGTTTGACTACCGGGTTGGCGGATGTCGGGTGGTGGCCAATCCTGCTGGGTATTGCTTGAACGGGAAGAGTGCCGGCAAGGTGTCTGAGGTCAGGCTTGAAAATCAGCTTTTCCGCGCGGACCTCGTCCTGGACTCTGACAATGCCTTTGACGCCACGGGTTGACGCGTCTCTGCCCATTCGGTTTCACCTGGGGTAGCCCATCATCTCGGAGTTTTCAATCATGTCTGACAAGCCAACACGCAAGGAATTAGCCATTGACTCCCTGGTCGCCCAGATCCGAAAGATGGTCGAGGAATCCGGTAGCGCGGTTAACTTTGATGCCAGGGGATGGCTACTTGAGTGGATCGAAAAACCATTGCCTGCCCTTGATGGTCAAAAGCCAACAGACCTATTGATTTCTGACAACGGCCTCGAGATCGTGAGCAGTTTGCTTGCGCGATCACGAGCCGGAGCATATTCATGATCTTTATGGGTGCACGTGTTCAACACTCGCGAAGCATGAATCGACGCCAGTAAATCCGTTGCCAGCCAAACTGGTCATAGTGATCTCATTAAAACGGCATACGGAAGCCCTCATTCTTCCTAAAAAACCAGGATTTCTTGTCAAGAAAGTCGCCGCGATATAGGATTTCCTAAAATTTTAGGAAATAACATGCAACTTCGAATCAACTTTGCCGGCGAATTGGGGGCACTTGTGCGGGCGACCCGCAAAGACAGCAAGATCCGCCTCGATGACCTGGCTTCCCTGATTGGTGTAAGCAAGCAGTTTGTCAACGATCTGGAGCTGGGAAAAGAGGGGGTTCAACTCGGAAAGGTGCTCCAAGTTCTTGATGAGCTAGGGCTCTACGTCTATGTGGATGCACCCAAGTCCTCATTCCAGCAACTTGAACGCTCCAAGGCACTGATTGCCCGCACCAACGCCCGTCGCAGTATCCGTGAAAGCAAGAATGACGGTCGGTTACCGCTCGGCCAGAGGTCAGGCCGGAAGGACGCTGGTTGAATGACGTTTCTAGCTGGGGCGGTACAAGATGTCCTTCCTCGGACATTTTTCCTTCCCAACATGGGACACTTTCCTTTCGCCGGATGGATGCGGCCGCGGGGACAACTGCTTGCGCTAGGTACGAACTGGTACTCCCGACCAGTTGCGGACAGTCGCCGAACTGGAAAGCGGACGCTCTATGCACAGATTTGTGACTGTTGCCAGCGGCACAACGCATACGTTAGAGTGAATGCCATGAGAGCTCTCACACATTGGTTCAACGCCAAATTGCACTCACCAGCACGTGAAGGCTGGTATGACTGCAAGGAGTGCAAAACGAGGCACTACTTCAAAGAAGGCCTTTGGTACAGAGATAAGAAATCACTCCGTGACGGCCCCATGGTCATCCAAAAGATGCATTGGAGAGGTCTGGCAAAAAGGGAGGGCGCGGAGAATATGGCACAAGTGGGTATGAGGTCTGGCAGTCCAGGCTTTGAGAGGTCCCTACATGCATCGATAAATGACTTGAAGGCCGGGAAAGTAACTCCCAACAAGATTGGCAAATCCCTAATGAAGCCTTCTAAACAAGCGGCTAAAGCCTGACTGTCAGCAATATGGCGTTGACTTCGAGGATTCTGCACCGATACCCAGTCAGTGGCAGCTCGCCGCCGAGGCGGTTCAACAGTCCGCATCAGGCTGATCTGAGTCAGTCACGATAGTTGGCCTGAACGACGGTGCCGGCCGTTACCGGTCATTCGACGGTCAGTCTCTCGTACGACCGCTTTACCCCCAAGACCGGCTGCTTGGTAATCCGTCATGGTGGTCTGGAATCGATGACCAGTTTGGCGCGAGGTGAACTGGCGCTCTGTGCCCGTTGTTATCACTGTGTACAACAAGAAGCCGCCATTCGCGGCGGAAGCCTCGAAGCCCGAAGCAATCGCTGGCGAGATACGAATATGTTTTTGTCTGACTGGCGGTTTCTCGGCAATGTCGGCCGGTTGCGTTCGGCGGGGGGGGGGCCATGCTGTCGGCCAATAGGAGACGACGAAAGGATCGAGCGCGCGAAGATGAGAGGCGTACTGCAATCGAAGAGTTCCGACAGCAAGAGGTGGCGGCTAGGCTGTTGATGTGACGAGCGGCATAGACGTACCTCTTCAAAAGGAGGAAAACTATCAAAAACAAAGAAGAGTGATATATCGATTTATGAAGGATGGGGGGATGACATGTTTAAGAAATTGAGAATCCTGTTCGTGTTTCTTTTTGTGATTTCCATCACAGGCGTTGCCTTGGCCGATGTACGTGTGTTGAGGCTCGTGAAAGGGTGGGCGGCGGAGACTGCTGGCGTGCAGACGGGTGACATCATCCTCAGTGTTGATGGCCACCCCGTGAGTAACCCACAAGAATTCTTAGACAACGCAGGTGCATTGCCATATGGCGTCCACATTCTCCTCATCGAACGAGCGGGGGTCAGGCACTCTGTCCCGGTCCGTCTCCCTCCAGGACTCGGCGTGGTCATCGGCACCAGCGAGCCAAGCGCAACCGCTGCAATGGCCAGTGCGGGTGCCCCCCCTCTCCGCGATGCATCAAGCCGCGAGGCATTGGCCAACGCAATCCGTCAGGTCAGCTATTCGGCTCCGCAATCGATTAGTCAGCGCCTTGCGGCGTTCAATGTGCTGCGCTATGCCTTTCTACATCCTAAGACAGGCGATATCACCTTGGTCGGTAATTACGATCCCGCATATCCCAGCGGTCCGATTCCTTACTACGACCTGCTGGCAGATGCCATGCAGAATCCATATCCAAGATTTTCGCTGGAATACGATCCCGACAACCCAAGTTTCCGTCGTGTCGTGCAGACAATCGACAGCGAGATGTCTAGCGTCTTGCGCGATGCGAATCATGGAATAGCTTGGATGAAACGGCTAATGACGGCGGCCCTTGACCCGCGGTCCCAATCAGAAGACCGCTTGATCCTGGAACAACGACTTCGAAAGATGGGTATCCCGCCAGACGTTTTTACGGCGTATATAGCTTGGGATGGAGAGTCGGGACTGCACGACACGAAGTTCCGCCAGAAGATGGGGCTGTTCCTCGCCAAGATTCTCGCCGGAGTTGGCATAGATGAGCGTGTGGGTTACGGCATTATCGCGTTGAAGGACTGGGCTCGTGCGGCGGTGGACATCAAACAGGGCCGCGCTCCAGTCGACGGCGAGCAGCCCGTAGACAAGACAATCCGGCTGTTTAGGTACTTGGGAATTGAAAACGACCTTTTCCGACTGCGCGAAGAGATGGCCGCAGGCCGGCTCATGGAACCCCGGGCCACCACCGAGGTTCTAGCGAGCATATATAGCAGCTTGCTGCGTGGATTGCAGGTGCCGGAGAGCGAGGTCAGTTCTTTAGTTGAGCGCTATCGCGCGGGCCGCATTCCCGAGCAGGCCATCGCGGATAGAGTCAATGCACGCTGGAGCGAACTAGCCAAGAGATCGCTGTTGAAGAACGTCTTTAACTGGTTCAATTTTTCCGGCGCGCATTTGAGCCAGATGTACTCGCTCCCGCCCGTCATGTCGGGCGTGAAGTTGTTCGGTTCTCAGCCTGATTCGCCAGTCATGCGGGTTTTTTTCGACGCCGACTACACGCTCAAGTACGTTGCTTCTGCTGCGACCACGGCAAACTCTGTGCCGGGGAACATGAATTTTCTCGAGTACCAGAGCGTGGCGGCAGACCGTGCCGGCGCATCTGCTGGAAAACTGCCTGTCCAAGGAGGAAATCGTTACTGGCTCTATCCCGGCGCAGTGGAGATGGACGAGTTCTCCGATGACAGTGGCCTCCATTTCATTGCCGCGAATGTGCGTGTCGGCGCCGAGCCGCTTGAAGAACCAAAAGGAGGCGATAGCCGGGGAAACGAGTTCTACAGCCGAACGCTGAACCAGTACGGTAAACAGTTGACGAGCCAATACGACGCTTATGCGCGCATGTACCCCTCGCTTCACGTTATGCGCGAGACGGAAAAGGTGATTGCGTTGGCGCGATGGATCAAATCGCGCCGAGTACCGGCTCGTGCACTCGAAGTTAAACCTGCCCGCATGCCCATGCCGCAGCGCGTCGAGGGTTTCTGGGGATTAACTTACAACGTCAGACCTACGGGAATGACAGACCATATGTATCTCTGGATACAGGGCGGAGTCGATTTTGGCCAGGAACAGGGCGATAGCTGGATGAAAGTCACCCTCAACGTGACGGCAACGAGTAATGTGTTGCAGCTATTGACCATGAGCGCCGCTCAGGCGGAGCTAGCGGCCAGAGCAGCGCTCGACGGAGATCTGGAATTAGCACGGGCGTTGGCTGAGATTAGCGCCAACACCATGATGCAGCAGATTGCCGGCACCGTGCTTCCATCGCCGGTCGCTCTGCCAACGTCTGTGGACCTAGCGCAAGCTGCAACACTTTCGAAAGAGACTCTCATAGCGGTCGACGAGAACCTGCGGCGAATCGAAAACGCGAACGTCACGAAGCAAAAGGCATTTGATGTCGAAAAGGCTTCACCGATCGAGGCCACGAAATTACGTGAAATGGCAGAGACACAGAAACGTCAGGCGGAGGCGAACCTCAAGCGGTTAATCGACGCTATGGCTATCGCCCGGCAGGATGCCACGAAGACCACAGCGCTGGCTTTGCAAGAGGACTCATTGCTGGAGTTGGAAAAGCGCCTCATGGAAGGAGGCAAGAAATACGATGAGCAAATAGCCATGCGCAAGAAGGGATTAGCCTCCAAGGTCCTGCCCCTGGAGAATCGGCGCATTCACGAAGGCGTCATTTTGGGTTTTACCAATGATGAGACGGACGCTAATGACATGATGGAAGACGGCGTCAGTTGCTTTACCGGGGAGAGCTATGCCGCCATGAATAAGGCGGCTGAACAAGCCCGCAATGAAGGCAAAGAGATTGGTGGCGCGATAGTGGTCGCATTCGGAATTCCGGAAGAGAAAGACAAGTTCCGCAGATTCGAGTTTGGACGGGTGCTAGCGGACCATAGGCTTGCAGGCAAGGCTTCACTTGTCACACCTCAAGGTCAGAAAGTCGTCAAGCTCCTAGCCGGGACGATGTTCGACCGCCTGGTCGCTCACAGTAACGGGGCGTCCGTGGCTGAGGCGCTCATCCGGGAAAACCTTATCACAGTGGACGAGTTGAATATCGTGGGTGGCGACACGTCGTTGCTGAATGGGCATGCCTACCAGCAGTTGTTGGATTCAGGAAAGGTCAAGCGGATCGTCGTCTGGACTAACGTGAACGATCCTGTGGCAGCTATAACAAGCATGGATCAGGCAAAGCTAGCGGAACGCAGCAGGGATGAAGCAATCCATTTGGTGAACAAAATCACCGCCAACTTGGCCGGCGGTGACGTAAGTGTCAGTTATCGACTCATGTGGGGTGTTGATTACCGGAATCCGACCGCGTTAACAGCCCCCCCCGGATTAACCGAGAAGTTTCTTCCCTCATCCGACGTCCATCGCTTTGAAGCCTCTTATTGTCCAGGCATAGCCAAGGAATTGGGCGTCAAATATGTTCTTCCCAAACGGGTCATGGATCAGAAATAGTTGCGTTTTACACGCAAACCTCAGACTGTTACGGGCTACCGTAATTGGCCATACAAAGCTGATTGTGCCGATTCAAGAATTACCCGTAAGCTAACCAGAGTAACTTTGTTCAAAGCGAAATCGGTACGGGCGGTTTATAGTGAGCCGGAGCTATCAGTGCAAGAGTAAAGATCGAACCATTCTTCTTAGTGACTGCTTTTTATTTGTCGCGTCCAATCAGTATCCGCAATGGAGCAGGTATGGCTACTACCGCTCTTGGCCGCCACCGTCTGTTCAAGATTCCGTCGCCAGAGACAGCAATCGCTGCAATCCAGCCGTTTACCGGGGGTTGTCTGCTTCAGGCTGAGGAAGCCATCGGGCGAATTTGAACTGAGCGACGGTAGCCAGCCTGCAGATGTCCTTAGGCGGGTTTTCAACAATTCTGGTCTGTTGATTTGCTTCCTTTACTCGCGGCGCCCGCGATGTTGCAGTCATCTTGAGAAAAGCCATTCTGGCACGCAAGTGATTGACCGGTTTCAACAACCCTTTTGCGCTGCATCAAAATGACCAGAGCCCCGTTGAACAGCAGTTCACCTACAATTAAACAGCCAATTAATTAAAGAGGGGAATATGGCTAAAGCTGTCAGCGCTCGACCGAAGAGAAAAGGACCAGGTCGTCCCGAAGGTCTCAGCAACATCCGCGATTCGATTATGGATGCCTCAGAATCCAAATTTGCAGATCTTGGTTACGCTGGCACGACCTTGCGCGAAATTGCTGAAGCCGTCAACGTTACGCAGGCATTGATCAGCTATTACTTCGGATCAAAGTACGGCTTGTTTCAAGAGACCTTTCTACGCCGTGGTCAGAAGATTTCCGCGGAGCGCATCGAGCTCCTTGACACTCTACTTGCATCAGGCAAACCGACTGTCAAGGAGATCGTGCGCTCTTTCCTCTCTCCCACACTGGCTTTGAGGGCGACTCCTCAGGGGCGTTCATTCCTGCGCTTGCAGGCGCGCTTGCACACAGAGCCGCCCGAGATTTCGTATCCTTTGCGTACCGATGCTTATGGAGCATCGACCCAGCGATACGTCGACGCGATGCGACTGGCACTTCCCAAGCTGGGGGAACTGGATGCCTATTGGCGTGTCACGTTGATGGTCGGCACCTACCTCTATGCCTTCTCCGATACCCACCGCATGGAGGAAATGGTCCCCAAGGGGCTATACGATGCAGGAGACACGGAGGCTCTGATTGATCAGGTCACGAGATTTGTGACAGGGGGATTTGAGGCCCCCTGATCCTTCGGTTGATCAGACCTGCTGCTGCAAAGCGGCCAGGTCGATAACGTCGGCGTACTTCTGTCGCATGTCGAACAAGCTGGCTTCGTGTGGACCCCAGGCGCGATCACCCACGCAATCAGACAATACGACAGGGCGAAAGCCCCAACACATGGCGTCCACGACACTGGCTCGCACACAGCCGCTGGTGACACAACCAGCCACCAACAAGGTCTGGACACCCTGTTGAGTCAACCAGGGAGCCAGCGATGTACCGAAGAAGGCAGACGGTACGCTCTTCCGAACGACCAGCTCGCCCGGACGGGGACTGAGTTCCGTCACGATGGTACTGGCCGGCGTATGCTCCTTGAGCATCAGCATGCTGGGCACCTTCGCACAGAATACATTGGCATCGCTATCGTCATCGGCAAAGACGATGCGGCTGTGAGCCACGGGCCAACCCTTTTCGCGAGCCAGCGCCAGCAGGGGGATAGTGTTGCGGATGGCTGCCATGATATTGCCGCCGCCGAAGCCGTCTGGATCAGCGAAGCCGTTGACAAAGTCGATGATCAACAAGCCCAGCGGCGGCTTCAGCCCGAGCCTAGCACCAAAGCCCTGGCGCTGATAGACCGCAGATTCATCCTGCATGGGTATCTCCCTGTTCGACCATCAACGACTCCACAACCTTCCCGTCTGCAACCACCTGCAAATCATCAACAAAAACGTTGCAACGGCGCATCGGAATATCGATGTGGCAGGTCGTGGTCCGGTTGCCCCCGGCTTCGTTGTTCGGGCCCAGTGAGAATAGGAAATTACCGTTGACAGCCCGTGCGTCCATGCCAATCGAAGCCTCACGGTCATACAGTCCCAAGGTCGACCAGAAGGCACGCTTTTGCAGCCCCCAGCCGATGTGCGAGATGGCGTAAGCCTCTGGATCTTCGAAGGAGTCGATGTATTCCTTGAGCAGTTCCGCCTCGACACCTCCCTCAATGCGAGTGACAAACCCTTGATCGACGGTCAGCGTGATGGGCTCCGTCACATAGCTCTTTTGCGGTAGAAGGATGTCTCCTCTGTCGAGCACAATGCGCCCACGGGCCTCGCCCTCGTTCGGCCAGGTGAATACAAAGCCGCTCGGCCAATGATCCCAACGCCCGGGTTGGTCCACAAAGCCGTACTCCGCAGTGATCGGGTATTCGCCCAAGGGAAGATGGAGGTCGGTACCAGCAGCCGACGTCACGCGCATGAGGCGCTTGTTTTTCAGCAACTTCACGCCAGCCTGCACACGACGATAGTCCGCCTCGGTGGGAACCAGGCGAGCCAAGATTTCGGGTGGTTCCACCGCAAGCAGGATCTTTGTTCCAGATGCGAGGATCTCGTGCTGTTCCGGAGAGAACAACAAGGTCATCAGATCGAGGACCAGGTCGCTGGCTTTCAGCGCTGCAATAGCAGGAGGATTGCCTGTCAGGGGTGTCGTTCCCAGGTAGGCCAGTGGATCACGGCTCAGAGCCTTGTCGCCATTGACAGGCGGCAGATCGAGTCGACAGACCGTGGCACCTAGCATCGTAGCCGCCGTGATGGCACAGCGCAGCGTCTGCGGATGGGTATTGTCGCTGGTCAGAATCGTGACGGACTGACCAGCCTGAAGCTTGGACAGCGTCAGGACCTGGGTCCAGGCACGGATGAGGTCGGTATCATGAATGGGCATATTGAATCCTTTATGGAAGGAGTTGATCGATCAAGCAACCCTGGCGCCGAGAAAATCTCCCAAGGCCGCAAAGAAGCCGTCTTCGTTGTCCCAGGGAATCATGTGGCCGGCATTTGGAACGCGAATGCTGATGCAGTTGCGCATCAGGCTCAGAATTTCCTGAACATCTCGCTCGGGGACGACGTCGCCGCGTTCGGCCGTCATGAGCATGAGAGGGACCGTTATCGCTGGCAGGTTGACGTGGATGTCGTCTGTCTGAAATGCGTTGAAACTCGTCGCGATGGCGTGCTCATTGCAGGTGTGCAGCCACTGGGCACGCAGTCTCAGCTGGTCTGACGTCCACGTCGGACAGAAAACCTTCATCTGCTCCGCCGTCATGCCCAGCTGGGCTTGACGAATCGAGTCCACGTACCAGGTCAGTTGCGCTGGATAGGGCCGACGCCCCGGCCCCGACACCGGTGGATCCACAGCGACGACCTTGGTCAGCCCGACAGGCTGTTGTGAGGCAGCCCGAATGGCGATGCGCCCCCCCATGGAATGCCCCACATAGGCGTAATGAGACAGACCCAGGGTCGCCGTGAAGGCCAGCAGATCGCTGGCTTGCGCATCTAGGCTGTAGTCCAGCGCATCTTCGGACTGGCTCAGACCTCGTCCGCGGATATCCAGTACATAGGTGTCGAACTGTTGCCCGAGTCGTTCCGCCACAAAGCCCCAGGTCACGGCTGGGCTCGTGATCCCAGGAATCAGCACGAGGGCACTGCGACCGGCTCTGTCCCCCTCATTGCCTCCGTACCTCAGGTAATGTTGTCGGATCCCGTTAGCATGAACATGCGCACCGTACTTAAACGTACTCGCCTTCATACCACGTCCCGGTTCGCATAGGCCCCGGAAAGCAGAGCGCCTGCGCCCGGAACAATCTGCTCCAGGCCCAAGGCACCTAGCATGGCGTAGGTCGTGGCAACCGCGGCCGTCAGTACCGGCTTGCCCGTCTGCGCTTCGACCTGGGCGATAGCCGGTAGAGAAGGCATCTGCACGCAAGCCGACAGCACGATCACATCCACGTCATCGGTCTTCATGCCAGCCACAATGCCCGGCAGTCGCGCGGGATCGTGACGCCCGACTTCCAGGTTGTCTGGGATCTCCAACGCACGCCAATCCGTGACTTTGAATCCTTCATTCTCGATGTAGTCGATCACCAGCCGAGTCAGCGGCTCCATGTAAGGAGCGACCAGCGCGATGCGCTTGGCCCCCATAACTTTCAAGGCATCGACCAAGGCACCGGCACTGGTTACGACCTGTGCCTCGCCAGAATTTCCTTGCGTCACACCGCCCAGACGCGATTGCGACTGGCGGTGATAGCCATGCCCCATGGCCATGATGGCCACCAAACAGGCATAACCAAGCACGTCAACACGCGCATCACTGAGTTCCAGCGCGCAGCGATCGGACTCAGCGTCCATCGCTGCTAACTCAGCCTTGGTGACGTGTTTCATTCGCATGCGTGCAGAGTGAAACGTAAACCGCTCGGGCCGAACCTGCTCGCGCAAGCGCAGCATGGCGGGGATCTCGGTCTCCATCGTGGTGTTGGAACTGGGGACGATTTGACCGATGCGGAAATTTTTCTTGATAGTCATGGCGATACCTTTAGGCATTAGCTTCAACTGACGACGCGCCAAACCGCTCAACGCATTTCGTGGCGTCATACTCGTAGACCCATTCGGCCTTGATGCCAACGGCATTGGGGTTCTTGGCCTGGGCTTGCTGGAAGGCCAGATCCCGTTTCTTCTGTTCTTCTGGGCTGACAAGGTGATAGGTCTTGCCACGTTCGCGTGCCTCCAGCTGGACACGGGCAGTGCGGGGACGGCGCTCAACCTCATAGGCGTCCATGGCCGCTTCAATATCTTGGTCAAAATGCGCCAGGGCCTCGGCGAGAACGTACCCGTCCTCGATCGCCATAGCCGCACCTTGCGACAGGAAGGGCAGCATTGGATGGGCGGCGTCGCCCAGCAGCGTCACGCGTCCCTTCGTCCAGCGCTCCATCGGATCGCGGTCAAACAAACCCCACTTGAAGATTTGCTGCTTGTCCGTCCTCTTGAAAAGCTCGATGATGTTGTTATGCCAGCCTTCGTAGGCCGACAGCAGCTCTTCTCGCGTGCTGGGTTCGGTCCAGGATTCAGCGACCCAATCCGCGCTCTCGTTGACGGCCACAATGTTGACGGCTGCACCGCCCTTGACGTAATAGGTCACGATGTGCGCCTTGGGTCCCATCCAAAAGGAGGCATCCGGACTCACGAAAGGCAACGGATGTTTCTCAACCGGCACCAAGGCGCGCCAGCACATATGGCCTGTGAACTGCGCTGTGGATTTGCCCCATGTCGCATCGCGGATCACGGAATGGATGCCGTCAGCACCTACGATCAGATCGGCCTCGAAGCTGCTGCCATCATTGAAATGCGCAATTGCCGAGTCTTCGCGCTGGGTCACACCAGTGCAAACTACGTTGAACTTCACGCGCTCGGTCGGCAGCCCCTCGCAGAGGATGGCATGCAGATCGGCCCGATGGACGTGCCAGAAATCCGCACCGAAGGCCCTCGGACACACCTCGCGCAGCGGCGTTCGGAACAATTCACGTGCATCGTTCCAGTTCCGCCCCACCATGGCATTAGGCAGAAAACCAATGCGCGCCAGCCCATCGCCGACGCCCAGTGCCTTTAGTACTTTGGCAGCGTTGGGCGTCATCTGCACCCCCGCACCAATTTCTCCGAATGCCGGCGCCCGCTCAAACAGATAGGCTGCAATGCCCTTTTGATGCAGCGCACGTGCCAAGGCCACGCCGCCAATACCGGCACCCACAATACCAACTCGCAAGGTTTTCTTCATCTCTTATCCAGTTCTTCGATCTGCGATCGATTTCAAGTTAATTGGTTGTTAAATTAATTTATGAAACGAGAAAAGCCTTTCGACTCTTCCGCTAAGGACCACTTAGGCGCCCAGGTAGGCACTCAGCAACTCCGGGTCATGCTTCAGACTCTCAGAGTCGCGGTCTGCCACAACGCGGCCGGTCTCAAACACATAGGCGCGTGAAGCCACGTTAAGTGCGTTGTGCACGTTTTGCTCCACCAAAACCACGGTCACGCCATGGCCATTGATCTCGCGCACAAACTCGAAGACCTCATCGGCCATGCGCGGGCTCAAACCCAGACTGGGCTCATCCAGCAAAAGCAAGTCCGGTTCCGACATCAAGGCTCGGCCAATGGCCAGCATCTGCTGCTCACCACCACTCAACGTGCCAGCCAGTTGTCGGAAACGCTCTTTGAGACGCGGAAACCTGTGATAAACCACACCTTTTCGCTTGTCGACTTCGGCGGCTGAGCGACAGAGATATGCGCCCATGGCCAAATTTTCATCAACCGTCATCGTCGGCCAGACATGGCGTTCTTCGGGCGACTGGGCGATACCGCGTGCCACGATCTTGTCGGCAGGCACACCCGCGATGCTGGTGCCGCGAAGCAGAATTTCACCACGCGAGGGCTTGAGCAGACCTGAGATGGTGCGCAGAGTCGTCGTCTTACCCGCACCGTTTGCACCGATGAAGGCGACCACTTCGCCTTGACGAACCGACAGGTTTACACCATGCAGGGCGGCTGTCTTGCCGTAGCTCACGTGGACATCGCGCAACTCAAGCAGCGCCTGGCTAGGCACCTCTTTCTTTTCCGCATCCACGCTCGCATCGGACGCCGTCATCAAAGCCATCACTACTTCACTCATTCCTTGTTACCTCCACCCAAATAGGCATCGATCACCTGCGTATTGGCCTGAATCTCGGCAGGGCTACCTTCGGCCAGCTTTTGACCAAAGTGCATCACCACCACTCGATCCGACACCCCCATCACCAAGCTCATGTTGTGCTCGACGAGCAGAATCGAACGCACCAAGGTGCCACGCAGAGTCTTCAGAATTTCCCCAAAAGTCTTGGCTTCCTGACTGTTAAGTCCGGCCGCTGGTTCGTCCAGCATCAGGATCTCGGGCTTGGCAGCTAAAGCCAATGCAACCTCAAGAAGACGGAGCTCGCCACATGAGAGCGCCGAAGCTGGCGTATCGATTCGATGTGCCAAGCCCATCGTGTGGACGATTTTCTGAGCACTCGCACGAACACTTACCTCCTTCTCCCTAACGATTTGATTGGGGAAGAAGGTGCGCCAAAGCGATTGCTTGGCCTCCATGTAGTGGCCAGTCAGAACATTCTCAAAGACGGTCAGCGATTTAAGAATATTGGTCTTCTGAAAGCTGCGTACGATGCCGCGTTGGGCCATCTGAAAAGGCTTCCTCCCCGTGACAACCTCGTCACCGAAACGCACTTCGCCTGCACTCGGCGTATAAAAACCGGTGATCAGATTGAAGCATGTCGTCTTGCCGGCACCGTTTGGGCCAATCAGCCCAACAATCTCGCCAGGACTCACCTGAAAGCTGATGTCCCTGACGGCGTGAATCCCTCCAAAGGATTTGCCCAGTCCGCGGATATCCAAGCCCCGCGGCTGCGTAGATAGCGTGAAAGTGCTCATACGGTACTCCCGGATTTGGTTTTGCTGATAACAGCCGGTGCAGCGTTATTTCTCGTCGCAGATTCGCGTCGCTGCATAACAAAGCCCATCAGTCCGCGCGGGAGGAACAAAACAATACCGATCACTGCCAAGCCAAAGAGGGACATTCTCAACTCCTTGGTTTCCCGCAGGTATTCCTCCAGGAAAGTTACCAGCACTGCACCGATCAGCGGTCCTACCAATGTGCCTTTGCCACCAATCAACACCATGATGATCATGCTGACCATGAACGCGAAGCGAAAAACTTCCGGTCCGACAAAGGAGATGTAATGCGCATAGAAGCCCCCGGCCATGCCAGACAGTAGCGCCCCCAACACTAAGGCCAGCAACGTGTAATTCAGCGGTCGAATGCCAATGGATTGCGCCACATAACGGTTTTCACGAACGGCTACTGCTGCTCGTCCTGCGTTCGAATAGACGAAGCGGTACGATAAATAGAGTGTGAGTGCCAACAGGAACCAGACGACCGCGTAATAGAACTGCTTGGATTCGAGGGTACTGGCCTCGGCAAGCGATTCAGGCTGAGGAATGCCGGCAATGCCCATGGGGCCATTGGTCAGACCGATCCAGTTGTCTGCGATCAGGCGAAGCACCTCGGCAAAGGAGAGCGTCACGATCACAAAAAATGGCCCCTGCAGGCGCAGTGTTAGTCCGCCGATGATGAAGCCCATTAGCGCTGCAAGCAGGCCTGCCGCTGGAATCGTGGCCCATAGAGGCCAACCGTACTGGGTGGAGAGGATGGCTGCGGCATAAGCGCCCGTTCCTAGGAATGCGGTGTGCCCGAGTGAAAACTCGCCGACATACCCCACGACCAAGTTCAGTCCGCTGGCCAGAATCGCATAGAACAGCACCATGATTGTGATGTGCAGAACATACTGATCCTGAACCACGAAGGGAAAGATCGCGGCCAGAGCCATCAGCAGAAAAAGGGATTTCTTTTCGAAATTCATGCGCGCTCCGCTCGCTTAGAAAATAGTCCATAGGGACGGAACAAGAGGGTGAGGATCACAAGCGCGAAGCCAATGATGTCCACCCAGCCGGTCGCAACATACCCCCCCCACAGGGCTTCAACGACGCCAAGCAGCACACCGCCCAAGATTGCTCCTGCGAACGAGCCCATGCCACCAAGGATCACCACCACGAACGCCTTCATACTGACCAACCCGCCAATCGCAACCTGTGCGGAATAGATGGATCCCAGCAGCATGCCCGCAAGCGATGCGATTACTGTGCCCATGGCGAAGGTTGCCGCGTAGACATTTGCGGTTCGCACCCCAACCAGCTGAGCAGCCATCGGATCCTGGAATGTTGCACGCATCGCCCGACCCAGTCGCGTCTTGTGAATCACCAGCCAAGCACCGCTAATGAGGACAGCACACACCAGGACGGCAAATACCCGCAACTTAGTCAGCACCACGGGACCGAGAATCAGAGGGCCTGCCGACAGCGGCGCTTCAACCCTCAACGGTGCAGTTCCAACTGCCAGCAAGGCCGCGTTGGCCAAGAAGATAGACAGCCCAATCGTCAGCAAGATGCCGGGTTCATCGCCCTGGTCCCGAATTCTTTCGATCAGCAATCGATCAATCAGCCACCCGAAGATGCCCATGACGATCGCAACAAGCACCAGCCCCGAAAAGAAGTCCAACCCCAAACGGGTGGTGGCCCACCAACCCATGACACCCCCGAGCATGTACAGCTCGCCGTGGGCAAAGTTAACCACGCGCATCAGCCCAAGGATCAGAGTCAGTCCCAGCGCGGAGAGCGCGTAGAACGACCCGATCACCAGACCGTTGGCGAGGTACTGCGGTAACAGTTCCATAATCAACGTCCGCTTTTTTTAGGGCTTGTCGGTCTGAGCCTGCGTCACGACCGTGGGCTCTTTGTTCACGATTTGCACTAGTGCGACATCAAAGCCATAGCCTTCACCCTTGTCCGTGAATCGATAGCGTCCATTTGGAGCAAGGTAATCCGTCTTCCGCAGCGCATCACGAATCGCGCCAGTATCCGTTTTGCCGGCACGAGCTATGGCGTCAAGCAGGATGTTCATGGAGTTGTAGCCAGCGGCGCCGTACTTACCCGGTTTTTCCTTATAGGCCGCTGCATAGAGGTCCACAAAGGCCTTATTGCGATCGCCCGGGAGACTGGATACATATGGGACAGCGGCGTAGATGCCTTCTGACGCAGGTCCGGTCAACCCAATGAAGTCTGCAGTAGCCCAGGATCCCACACCGAATATCTTGGTCTGCAGACCGATCTCCTTGAACTGCTTCACAAGGATGGAGCCATCCTGAGTTTCAGCTGCGACGAAGACGCCATCAGCCTTGCTAGCTCGCAGTTTGGTTAACAGGGTGTAGAAGTCCGTCGCACCGTGATCGAAGTACTCCTTCATCACGGTCTTGACGCCCAGAGCCTCCAAATCTTTCGAGAAGTCTTCCACCCCACCACGACCCCAGTCATCGTTCACGCCAATGTAGGCCACTGTCTTGAGCTGGAGTTTCTCGGCCAAGATTTTGCTGAAAGTCTTGGACATCAGGCGATCTGTTTCTGCCGATCGGAAGAAGTATTGAAGCCCTTTCTCAGTCAGATCCGCTTTAGAAGACACGCCCGTGATGAAAGGTGTCTTGTACTTTTCGGCGATCGGCATGACTGCAGCTGTCGCCGAGCTGCAGAAAGCGCCCTGTACAGCGACCACCTTGTCACGCTGAATCAGCTTTTCCGCCGCGTTGACGGAGTTGGCTGGGCGGCATTGACCGTCCTCGATTACAAGCTCAATCTTGCGCCCGAGCACACCACCTGCAGCATTGCGGCGTTCCACGGCCAGCTTGGCGCCGTTAAGAGAGGCTTGTCCGTTGTACGCCACCGAGCCGGTAAGGGGCTCAATTACGCCAATCTTGATGGTCTGCTGCGCCATCACCATTGATGACAGAGACACCAGCCCGAAGGTGATCATTAGCTTTTTCCAGTTTTCCATGTGGTTCTCCAAGTAAGGTTAGGAACACCCCAGACCGCTCTACCTATCGGTTAGCTTGGTGCCGGGAATATTAAATTAAACGTTTAATTAATTTATGGGCAAGACTATAAACTGCAATCTGAAGCTAGCAATCTAGGGTTATCCCGGAAATTAATTAATCAATCAGTAAGCAAAATAAGTGCCAGAACAACAACCCAATTTGCAGTAGAAATCTGAGGTGAACATTGCAGAAACTGCCACGAATGCACCAAACTGGACCAATATTCGAGCGACTGGTGCGTCATAGCACCTTTTAGAGATCAGCAGTTCTTAGGGATTGAGGTATCAAAAGCTGGAGAAGTTCATAAAGGCTGCCCACTAATCTGAGGAAATTGCCGCCGTCTTCCGCAGCCACTGTCGAAAACGGGATGTGCACCATTTCATCTGGGCTGACTCCGCGTCAGCCTCATGTGGCGCGGCTAGCAGACCGAGAAGGTGCTTACCTCGAGATGCTGGAGGCAGATGCAGGTATTGCCGTGTTGCATATGAGGCAAGCTACAAGGTTAGCCGTGAGATGGGGGCCTCGACAGATGCGGACAGTCATGAGCGTCTGTTCTCTGGCTCATAGCCGACATCTGTATCGGTCGCGTCGAAGGACCGCAACCGCTGCTTATCGGTCGTTCGTCACCGCAAAGTCGGCTTCAGGCTGAGTGCGACCGTTCAGTCGCGGCGGCCCAACGTCGGCTGCCGGCCGCACCGGTCATTTGCTTGTTCGCCGTCGGTTCAACCTATGTACGTCAGAATCAGCAATGAAGCGAAACTTGAGCTCGGCAGACGCATGTGGCTGCTAGCTAGGCCCGGCCAGTTTCACTCACATCAACACCCTATAGTGCCGCTTGTCCGCATCCGACGACTTGAGGATGTGGTACTCCATGCCGCTGGCCACCGCGATCTGCTGGGCGAAGTCCTTCTTGGCTTGCACCACGGCATCCTCGATCTGGTTGTCGGCCTTCACCTCCACGATCACGTACTTCAGGCTGCCATCCGGCTCTTCCCGCTGGAAGATGAAGTCCGGGTAGTAGCTGCGCACGATGCGTGAATCCGGGTCGATGTACTGGATGAAGAAGTCGGACTGGCCGTGCGTCAGCATCCCGGTGAAGTAGATCTTCTTCACGCGCTGCTCGCGCAGGAGATCCCAGAACAACCAGCTTTCCGAACCGGAGTCGAAGCAGTAGGTGTCGAGGTGGAAGCTCTTGGCACGCTCCTCGTCGTTGATCTGTACATCGCCCATGCGGACGATCTTGTCCTTTGCTGCCGTCACCTCGTAGTAGCCGTTCGGTGGGATCTTGATGAGATCGACCTCGTGCTCCTCGGTCTGCTGCGACTCGTCGAGGTCGTAGAGCTGACGGAACAGGCGCGGGATGATCTCGTCGTAGAGCAGCTCGTTGAACTCATTGGTCATGGCCACCAGCTCGCCAGTGCCTTCCTTTGTCGCGTCCAATAGCTCCTCGACGTCAAGCGGGCTGAGATTGAGGTAGCGGGACACTTCCGCCACCAGCGTCATCGGTGAGAACACCCGTTTTTCGCGGCGTGCTGTCAGGTCGAAGGTGCGGCTGCCCGACGCGCGAGCTGCATCGGCGGCGGTCAATCCTTCCTGTTGCGTCTCGATCAGTCGATACTTTTCGATGAGCGTGTTCCAAGCCTCGCGGTTGGCGCGCTCGGGCACCAGTTCCTGGCCCGGTACGGGTTGCTTTTCGCGCATCTGGTACTGCTTGCGCACCCGCACCAGCTTGATCTTGACCGGAGGCTCGACCACGCGCACTTCCACGCGCTCCTTGTCGCTCCCCGTCTTCTGCAAATCGTCAACACTGATGCGGAAGTTCTGCTGCAGTTCGTCGTTCAGGGTATTCAGGTTGTCGTCGGAGAGGAAGACGTGGCCAGTGTGCTGGGCCTCGCCGATGGCGCGCAGGCAGCGCATCGTCGCTTGCAGCACGAACACCTTTGACTTCGGCTCGCGGAACAGGCCCACGCCGAACAGCGAGCGGCAGTTCCAGCCCTCGCGCCCCTTGTTGACCAGCAGGATGAACTGCTTCTCCGAGCCTTCGGTGTCGAGGCGGTTGAACTCGCGGATGTCGTCGTTGGTGGTCAGCTTTTCGTCGCCGACGTTGACTAGGATGCGCGAGGTCGGGATGCCGTGCTTGAGCAGCGCACGCTCGACCGCTGGTCTCAGCTCTTCAGTTAACTCGTCGATGGTGGCAGCAAAAAAGGCCAGCTTGGGCAACAGGCCCTCCGGACGCAGCGCACCAGATTCCTTCAGGAAAGCCTCGATGGCGATGTCCACGAACTCGTCGGTGCGGGTGTTGCCGTAGCCGTGCAGCACCACCTTTTTGAGGTAGGCCTTCTCGATGGCCTCCTTCAGACCGTAGGCGTAAACGACCTCGGGCAGCACCTCGCGCCCGACGTAGGGCGTGCCAGTGTAGTTGTAGCAGGCCACCACGCGGGTGCCTGCCGCGTTGAGGCTGGCTGCGAGGATGTCGATGGTGGTGCGCAGGCTGGTGTCGGTTTCCTTCGCGCCAACGCCCATGTCCTTGGCCAGTGCCTTGCCGAACGCGTGGTGGGCCTCGTCTACATAGATACCCAACTGCTCCAGGCGGCGCAGCTTCTCGAAGCGCTGGTTCGTGGTCAGTTCGCCTTCCTCTTCCGGCTGGTCGAAGTTGTATAGGTCGGCGGCGTCGGCGTAGACGCCGGTGCCTATAAGCGTTTCGCCGGTCGCGCCGAACAGTTTGTCGACTGAGGTCTTTTCCTTGCGCTGGCGCTTGAGGATGATTTTCTGTGTGTTGGAGACGATGATGTTGAAGCGCGAGCGATCCAGCGTATCCAGTGACGTGCCTGCCTCTTCGAGATAGTGAAAGCGCAGGTGCGTGGTCAGGAAGTTGACATACTCCGGCGGTACCACGCGGGTGAGGTCGAATGACTCGATCTCCTTAAGCGAATGCAGCACTGTCTTGTCCGGTGCGAACACCAGCGCGTTGTGGCAGTAGCGCGCGTCCTTCTCGAACTTGTTGCCCAGCAGGAACTCGTAGAAGATGCAGGTGGCCATGAGGATGGTTTTGCCCGTGCCCATCGTCAGCGCGAAGATGTAGTTCGGGTAGACGCGCGAGTTCTTGCGCATCTTGTCGAACAGCACCTTGTACGAGTTCAGTTCCAGCTCATCGCTTTCGCCGAATTCGAACATCTCCTGCCCAGCGGTGCCGAGGAATGAGCCGAACTTGCGGCCCTCAAACTTTCCGCTACGCTCGTACCACGCCTTGAAGATCTCCTCGACCTTGGCGTTGCCGAGAAACTCTTTGAGGAAGACATAGGTCTCCAGCGCCTCGAACTGCGGCTGGCGCAGGAACGCTTTTGGGTTCTTCTCAGGGTTGTTGAAGTCGAGGAACTTGCGGGTTAGCTCCTTGTAGTTCTGCCGGATCGCGCCCCGGTTGCCCTGGTAGAACTGCCACAGAAAGCGGAAGAAGGCGAAGTCGAGCGACGGGCCCGACGTGCTGACCGCGTTGGCGCTGGCTTTGGTCGCTGCGTGTTTAGTCGCCATTGCCGACGCTCCCTTCCCACGATTCCGAGAGCAGGTCCGTGATCTTTACGCGGATGGTGCCCGCGTCGTCCGGCACCTTGTACACGCCCTTGACGAAATCATCCTTGCCCGGAATGTCCACCACCGCTGGTTGCAACACCGCGCCGTCGTAGTTCCAGTCGATCAGCACGCTCTCGACCAGCTCCCTCCAGTCCTCGACCGACTCCTTCTGGAGCGAGAGCTTCTGCAGCAGGTTCATCGGGTAAAACTTCTCGATGACAAGTTCCCCCTTTTTGATGACGACCTTGGCCTGCGAGTCGCGCTTGAACTCCAGATCGGCCTTGTCGCGCAGGATGTCCACCACTTCCACATCGATCTTGAAGGGCTTGGCGGCCAATACCAGTTGGGCGGCCAACTCTGGTTCATGGCCCATGCAGACGAGGGAGATTTTCTCGACCGGGCGGTTCGGGTTTTCGTTCTGCTTGCGCTCCCACGCCTTGTAGTCGAAACCTGCGATCAGCTCGTTCAGGTCGGCCCGCGTGGCGATGCGGTTGACGGGCATGATCTTAATCATGCGCCCGTCCTTCTCGCCGTCGAACACCGTGCTGAACTCCAGCTTCTGCACCTCCAGTGCCTCGATCAGTAGTTCCTTGGCCTGAATCGGGTTGCGGAAAACATCGTAGTGGTTGACGTTATGAAGCTCGAAACCGGTGAAGTGTTTGGTTTCACCATCGAGTGGCTTCTGGCGCAATTGGTCGGCAACATTGAGGAGGCGCTTGGTGGTTGTCTGGATCGCGCCAAGGTTAATGTCCGCACCTATGAAACGGCGACCGAGCTTCATCGCTACCGCTTGCGCAGTCCCCGACCCCATGAAGCAGTCAAAAACAACGTCACCAGGCTTGGAACTAGCAAGAAGAATACGCTCCAATAATTCTTCTGGTTTTTGCGTTGGGTAACCAGTCCGTTCTTTAGCGGCTTGATTAACAGGGTTGATGTTCCACCAATCCAATGGAAGGCTGCCATCTTTTAGATAGTGTCTGAAAACAAGCTCAGGGTTGGTTTTTTCCCATTCCGGGCTTACGTCTCGATGCCACTGTATAGGGCTGCCAGCAACGTTTTTCCCAAAGAGTCTGTAACGCCCCTTCTCGTCTTCATATCGATACTTCTTGACATTCTCCTGGGTATGCGCCCGCAGCACCGCTTCATAGTTAAACGTCCACTCTTCCGATTTCTTGAAGAACAAAATGGTGTCGTGCTTGGTGTTCCAGTATTTCTTGCTATTTGCAGCATCCGAGTAACACCAAGCAACGTCGTTTAAGAAGTTCTCTTGACCGAAAACTTCTTCCATGATGCAGCGAAGATGATGGGACTTATGTGAGTCGCAGTGAACGTAGATGCTGCCTGTCTTGGAAAGCAACTCTCGCATCAGAACGAGGCGCTCGAACATGAACTGCAAGTACTCGTCGTTTGACCACAAGTCCGTGTACTGTTTTTCTTCAAATACGGGCTGGTCTGTAGTCGTGGACTTCCCTCCAAGCTGGACCTTCTTCTTGTAATCTGCGCCAGAGTCAAACGGTGGGTCGATGTAGATGAGGTCGATCTTTCCCCGATACTCCTTCAGCAAGTGACTCATTACCTGAAGGTTGTCACCCCAAAAAATCTTGTTGCGCCACCCGTCCACCTCTTCGCCGTGGATTTCTTTCAGCTGCGCCGGGTAATACTGCGTCGAGCTGAACGGGCGCTTGCCGCGCCAGTTGAGCATCGGGTAGCCCTTGATCGGCTCGAACTCGTACTTCTCGACGTTGGTGCTGCCGCCGTCGGGCGTGGCCAGTTGCAGGCTTTCTTGCGCGGGCGTATTGGTTTTTGTCATTTGTCGTTCTTCCTGAATTTCCAGTTCTTGTTGTCGCAGTAGGCGCGCATATCGCAGTTCTGGCACAGCTTGGCCGGGCGTGCTGCGATCTGGTAGTCCTGCCGCTCGATGCGCGCCACGATGTCATCGAACTGCGCGATGGTCTTGCCAATGGCGCGGTCGTCTTTGGTGAAGGACACGTAGGGGTTGCCGCCGTCCTCACCGGTGTAGTACAGGTGCATCCGGCTGACCTTCTGGCCGGTGCGCTCCTCGACCAGATGGGCGTACACCTCCAACTGGTGCTGGTACTGTTGGATGCGGCTGCGATCCTTCTCCATGTCGGGTTTCTTCTCCGACTTGAAGTCGATGATCTCGACCGTGTCGTGTTCGCCCCGAATGAGGTCAACGCTGCCCTTGAGGATGTACTGATCCTTGACCAGCGAAATCTCGACCTCGGCCTCCTTGATGCGATCCCAGTTGCCGTTCTCACGCTCGAAATAGCGCATCACGTGCAGCAGCGCCGCCTGCTGTGAGCTGGGCGCGAGGTACACCCGTTCCTTTTTCGAGAGCAGGGCGTAGTTGGCCGAGAACCAGCCCTTGATGGCATCGAAGCTGATGCTGCCTTCCTCGCCGCGCAGGACGGTCTTGTGAATGTCCTCGATGGTCTGATGCACCAGCGTACCGAACAGCATCGGGCTTTCGCGGATCGCGGCGAACTCCAGCTCCTTGAAGAAGCGGTACTGCTCGGCGCAGTTCTCGAACACGGTGATGTGCGAGGTGAACGAGTATTCGCGCTTGAGGTTGATCTGCTTGACCGCCTCGTAGCTCAGTGCGGCGAGGTCAACGGTGCGCCAACTCGGAAGCTCGTAGAACAGCCGCTCGAAGTATTTGGAAGGCGATTTGCCCCGGCCCTGCTTTTCTTGCGCGGCCAGAACCAGTAGGTTCTGCGCGCGTGAGAAGGCGGTGTAGAACAGCCGCCAGAAGTCGAAGTTCTTGATGTGGTCGAGCGGCTCGAAGCGTTCCTTTGAGAGGTAGCCACCATCCTCCAGCAGCACGTCCAGTGCGCTGTATTGCTTGCGCGGCACCGCCTCCAGCGAGCCGCAGACGACGACCGGGTACTCAAGGCCCTTGGACTGGTGGATGGTGAGGAAGGAAACGCAGCCCTTGGGCGCGTACTCTGCCTCGTCCTCGTATTCGCCAATGCCCCCATCCACCAGGAAGCGCAGGAACTGGTTGAACAGATCACGGATGTTCTTCTCCAACCACTCTGGGTTGAGCACGCTGACGAAGTGCAGGTACTCGAACTTCGTGAGCAGCTTGGAGAAGGTGCCGAGGTTGCGGGCCGCGCGGCCCTTGTCCACACCCAGTACGGCATCCTCGGCGAGGAAGCGCGCGAACAGTGGGAACTGCAGCAGTTGGTAGAACAGGCCGGAGAACGAGTAGTCGGTGTTCTGGGTCAGCACGGCGTGGCGCTTGGCCAGCGGGCGCGCCCAATCCAGCAGGGGCTTGTTCTCTGGCTTGCGCAGTTCCGTTGTGAAGGCGGCGAAGCAGAGCTGGTCGTAGTAGTCCCAGATCGGCAGCGTGACGCCTTCGGCCCACGCGCGCACCTTGGGGAACTGCGGGAACAGGAAGATCAGCGCGCCGATCATCAGGCGGATTTCCTCGCGCTCGAAAAACATGTTCGAACGCGGCGAGAACACGGGTACACCCTCGGCTTCGAGAAAGCGCGCCAGCGCGACCACCTTGTCGTTCTTAACCGAGCGGAACAGGAAGGCCACCTGGTTCCAGTCCGACAGCTTGCCGGATGCTTTCAAGCCGTTGAGGAAGGCCAGCACCTCAGCGTGCCAGTTGGTGGTTTCGTCCTTGTTGTCGGTGGCTGCCAGCCGCACCGCCGTCGGCACGTCGGGGAAGACGTCGTCGCGCGGAACGATCTGCTTGGCAAAGCGGAAGACGCGCTTGCCGTCGTCCCACGTCTGCTCGCGCATCCACTCGTTGTAGAAGCGGATGATGTCCGGGTGCGAGCGGTAGTTGACCGTGAGGGTGACGCGCTTGCACTGGCCCTCGTCGAACAGCGCGGGGAATTCCAGGATGTTGCGGATGGTGGCCCCGCGAAAGCGGTACAAGCCTTGGTCGTCGTCACCCACGACGCACAGATTGCGCTTCTCGCCCGCCAGCAGCAGGAGGATGCGCTCCTGAATGGTGTTGGTGTCCTGGTACTCGTCGACCATCAGGTAGGTCAGCTTTTCGAGCAGTTGCGCCAGCACCTCCGGGCGCTTTTCCAGAAGTTGCAAGGCCTCGTACTGGATGCCGGAGAAGTCGAGCGAGTTGTTCTCGTGCAGCAGTTCCTGGTATTTGGCAAAGCACGAGGCCAGCGCCCGGATTTCCACTTCGGGGGCGGCCGCAAGCGTGGCGGCATCGAGGGCTTCCTCGCTTACCTTGTTGAGCCACTTGAGCAGGCTCTCCGACTGCGCCCAGCGGCCCGATTGGTCGTCGCCCATGACGAGTTGGGCATCGGGCAGTTCGCGGAATTCCTTGATGCGCTGGTACAGGAAGTACTGCTGGTCGAACTGGTCGAACAGCGTGAAGCTGCGCTTGAGTCGGGTGAACTCGCGGAAGTCCTCCAGAATGCGCAAGCAGATCGAGTGGAACGTGCCGAGGTACATCTCGTTCAGGTTGAACTTGATGCCCAACTCGGTCAGCCGGTTCGAGATGCGGGTGGTCAGCTCGCGCGCAGCCTTGTCGGTGAACGTGACGACGAACAGGGACTCTGGCGCGACGCCCTTGTGCTTGATGAGGTAGACGATGCGCTCGACAAGGGTGAACGTCTTCCCGGAGCCTGGGCCCGCGATGATGAGCACCGGGCCGTCGGTGGCCAGGATGGCTTCCAGTTGTTGTGGGTTGGCCTTGCTTTGCAGGTCGAGGGCGGGGCTCGTCATTCCGAGCCCCCTTCGTCCGCCGCGTCGGTCGCTTCGCCGATCTGGCTGGCGATCCACTGATCCAGTTCCGCCCGGCGGAATCGCCACGTACCACCGAGCTTGAATGCCGGGATCTTGCCGCTCGACGCGAGCCGATAGACCGTGCGCTTGCCTGCCTTCAGGTATGCGGCTACCTCGTCAATCGTGAGGATCTCGTCCGGCTGGTCGCTCATTTGGTCACCTGTCGGCAGTTCAATAAATGGTTGGCTACTGGAGCATCTTGTCACAATAGGGCAAGATTATGCAAACTTGGGCAAACGTGGCACGAGAAGCGGAGCTGCTTGCCCCCTCGCATCCAGGCTGCTGCCCGGCCGCGAGAGGTGAATCAACCAATAGCGGGAGCAGCGGTGGCATCGAACTACGAGGCGATTTGTGAGGAGAACCGGAAGAGCTACGGCACCAAGGGCGCTCAGAAGTCCGGCAAGCTGGCCGCAGGCCTGTACGACGATCGCACGCACTTCATCTTCGAACTGCTGCAGAACGCCGAGGACGCCCTTGGTAGGCGTGGCCAGTGGCAAGGGTCACGCCAGGTTGCGTTCACCCTGAACCCGACTCGCCTGACGCTCTCGCATTTCGGCAAGCCGTTCGACGAGGCCGACGTCCGAAGCGTCTGCGACATCGCCGAGAGCACCAAGAACGAGTCATCCATTGGTCGCTTCGGCCTCGGCTTCAAGTCTGTTTACACCGTTACCGATCTTCCGGAGATTCACTCTGGCGACGAGGACTTCGCCATCGAGAACTACGTCTTCCCGAAGAGGATGGTGCGTTCGGCGCGCGCTGCCGACGAGACGCAGATCGTCCTGCCCCTGAAACCGGAGGACGCGAGCGCAGCGCAGGACATCACGGCAGGGTTCCGCCACTTGGGCCCGGGCGCGCTGCTGTTCCTGCGTCACATTGACGAAATCAACTGGAGTGTCGAGGGTGGCGCGTCCGGGTTCTACCTGCGCAACACCCCCGAATCGCTCGGGCCCAATGTCAAGCGCATCACGGTGATCGGCAAAGAGGATGATCGGCCGGAAGTCGATCAGAACTGGCTGGTGTTCCACCGCGACGTGTTTTCTGCCGAGGAGCAGAAAGTCGGGCGGGTGGAAATTGCCTTCTCGCTGATCGCGGTAAAGGACGCCCCTGGTCGCTGGACTGTGCAGTCGCTGGCCAAGTCGCCGCTGGTGGTCTTCTTCTCGACGGTGGTTGAGAGCCACCTTGGCTTTCTCGTGCAGGGGCCGTACCGCACCACGCCAAGCCGCGACAACATTCCGCCCGGCGAGCCGTGGAACCAGCACCTGGTCAAGGAAACGTCCTGCCTGCTGGTGGAAGCGATGCGCTGGATGCGGGACAAGGCAATGCTGGATGTCTCTGCGCTGCGCTGCCTGCCGCTTGACCGCGAGAAGTTCCCAAAGGATTCGCGGTTCGCGCCGATGTTTGATGCTGTCAGGCAGGCGTTTCAGGACGAGGAGCTGCTACCGACGTTCGACGACGGGCATGTCACCGCCCATCAGGCCAAGCTGGCGCGCACGCAAGAGTTGCGCGAGCTGTTCAGCCCGGAACAGGTTGCGGCGCTGTTTGGTTCGGAGGTCGCCGCTTGGCTGTCCGGCGACATCACTCAGGACAAGGCACCCGAGATTCGCCAGTACCTGATGCGCGAACTCGATATCGACGAGATCACACCGACAAAGCTGGTGCCGAGCCTGACAAAGTCGTTCCTTGAAGCGCAATCCGACGAGTGGGTGTTGCGGCTGTACGAATTCCTGAGCGGACAGGAGAAGGCACTGCGTCGCCACCTGGACACTGTTGCGCTCATCCGCCTCGATGACGGTACGCACGTCGTCGCTCGCGAGAACGGAAAAGCCAAAGCCTTCCTGCCCAGCGCCATCGCCACCAGTTTCCCGACGATGCGCCGCGCGGTGTGTGCGACACCCGAGGTGCGCTTGTTCCTGATCGCTCTGGGCATCACCGAACCCGACCCGGTGGACGACGTCATCTGGAACCTCCTGCCGAAGTACCAGCAGCAAGAGGTGGATGTGGGCGACGCTGCCTACGCTGCCGATATCGAGCGCATCCGTGCGGCCTTCAGCACAGACTCAACTGCGCAGAAGGAAAAGCTCCGATCAGCCCTGCGCGATACCAACTTTGTGATGGTGGTCGACACCGGCGATGGCAAAGCCTACGTCGCCAAGCCCGGCGAGATCTACGTCGCCACTGACCGCCTGCAGCAGCTCTTCGCTGGTGTGCCTGACATCTTGCTCGTTGACAACGAATACGACTGCCTGCGTGGTGAAGACATCCGTGACCTGCTGGTGTCGTGTGGCGCAAGTCGCTACCTGTTACCGCAAGCAACACCGTCGGGGCTGGGGCACTCCGAGAAGGCTCAGATTCGCAGAGAAGCAGGTCTTGAGCGTGCGAGCTGGGAAAGCCAGCCAGAGGACTTCACTCTTCGCGGGCTGACGCAGCTGCTGGAGTTCTTGCCCACGCTGAAGCCTGCGGAGGCCGCAGCCAGAGTGAAAGTGCTGTGGGAGGCCTTGGCCGATCTGGAGGCGCGAGGCACTGCCGCCTTCTACGGCGCCTACAAGTGGGGCTACTCCCACGAGGCAAAGACCGCCCGGTTCGACGCCACCTTCATTCGGACGCTCAATCAGGTCGCCTGGGTGCCGAATGCGGACGGGGAGCTTGTACCTCCGGGGCTCGTCGTGTTCGATACCCTTGGCTGGAAGCCCAACCCGTTCCTGCTGACCAAGATCGCCTTCAAGCCGCCGATCATCGATCAGCTTGCCAAAGAGGCGGGCATCGATCCGGCTGCACTCGATCTGCTGCGCAAGCTCGGTATCACCAATGTGGCTGACCTGACTTCCCGATTGGGCATCACCAATCCGCCATCTGAACCGGAGCCTTCGACAGAATCCGAGCCGGAGACCAACGAACCGTCCGATGGCGACGTGTACGACGGGGCGAAAGATCTGTACGGCGATGACATGCCGGATATCCCGCCCGGCACCCCAGATCCGGACGGCGGTGATGACGTGGGAGTGGGTGCTGGACGTGGCGACCAAGGGCGCTCTGGCACCGGAACTTCGCGCGGCGGCTCAGGTGGCACCTCTGGCGACAAAGGCAGCGGAAAAGGCGGCAGTCAGGGAAAGAGGACACCCGGCCAAGCAGGGGGGCGACCGTTCATTTCCTACGTCGGCACGCATCCCGATGATGACGGCCCCGATCCCGATGGCATCGATCAGGCGGAGCGGATGCGGATCGAGGGGAGCGCAATCGACCTGATCATTGGTCTTGAGCCAGCACTGTGCCGCACTCCGGAAGGCAACCCAGGTTTTGACCTCTTCGAGGCCGACAGTGATGGCAGGCAGATTCGATGGGTCGAAGTGAAGTCCATGACGGGCTCTCTCGCGGATCGTCCGGTGGGCCTGTCACGGACGCAATTTGATTGCGCGCGGGAGCACGGGGCATCCTATTGGCTGTATGTCGTTGAGTACGCGACCAACGCCGACCAAGCCCGCATCCTTCGGATTCAGGACCCGGTCGCGCACGCTCGGACGTTCACGTTCGACCAAGGTTGGGCCGCGATCGCACGACGCGATCCGTTGGGCTAACCCTTACAAGGGTATGGGCAAGCGAGGATGACGGGGTCGGGGACGGCGCCCCGCTCTGGAGTTCTACAACGGCCAGCTCCAACGACGGCATAGGGCCGGCAAGCGTGCGTTCGCCCGGCAGCCGCCATGGGCAGCAATCGCTGCGGAACGGTCCTTCACCGAAGTTAGGCGAATATCCGCACCGGGGCGTTGCTACTGAACATCCCTCGTTGAGATGGATTGTTGCGATCTCTCCGCGCCGGTGTTGTGCGTGAAAGCAAAAAAAGCGCCAACGTTGCCGTCGGCGCTTGAGAGTTACTATGCACTATGATGTATTTCTACATCGTAAGCACTTAAAAGCCAAAAGCCCATGAATAAGGGACTTCGCCTTAATAGCTCATCAACTATGTACTATTAGGGAATAAGTCCTCGAAGGCGCCTTTTTTGTTTCGGATGACCCGTCCTGCCCGAGGTTGACACCTTTTCTTGAAGGAAAAGGCAAGTCAAATGGAATCAGGTATCAAGAGAACGCAGAGGGACTACACGCTGGCTTTTAAGCTGTCGGTAGTCGAGCAGGTAGAAAAAGGCGAGCTGACGTACAAGCAGGCGCAGCAGCGCTACGGCATTCAGGGTCGCACGACGGTGCTGATGTGGTTGCGCAAGCACGGTCGCCAGGGCTGGGGCCGTGCGGCATCATGTGCAGCTATGCCCCGAGACAAAACCCCCACGTCGCTGACGCCCGAGCAGCAAATCAAAGCCTTGCAGGTGCAACTGAAGCAGGCCAATGAGAAGGCCCAGTTGTTCGAAGCGGTACTCGATGTCCTGAAGAAGGACTATGGGGTACGCGTCGTAAAAAAGCCTTCGGGCAAGTCCTCGCGCAGCGGCTCGTCCAAGGGCTCAGCGTGACAAGGGCTTGCCGCCACATGGGGCTGAGCCGCCAAGCGTACTACCAGGGGCAGCGGCGCCACGCCCAGCGAGAGTGCCGGGCTGATGCGGTGGTGCAGTTGGTGCGGGAGCGCCGCATTCGTCAGCCTCGACTGGGTACGCGCAAGCTGCACCACGTGCTGCGCGAGCCCTTGGCACAGGTGGGCATCGGATTGGGGCGCGATGCGTTGTTTGACGTGCTACGCGGCGCCCGGATGCTGGTGGCGCAGCGGCGGGCGTATCACAAGACCACCGATAGCCATCACCGGTTTCGCCGCCATCCCAATTTGCTCAAGGAGGGCGAACAGCAGGTGCGCGCCACGGCCAGCGAGCAAGTGTGGGTGGCCGACATCACGTATCTGCCCACTAACGACAAGTTCGTCTATCTGAGTCTGGTCACTGATGCCTACTCGCGCAAAATCGTGGGCTGGCATGTGCACGACACCCTGCAAACCGAGCCGGTGGCGCAGGCCTTGAAGATGGCCCTACGCACTCGCCAGAGCCAGCAGCGCCTGATACATCATTCGGATAGGGGCATCCAGTACTGTTCGAGCTACTACCAGGACATTCATCAGCGCCACGGCTTGGAATGTTCGATGACCGATGGCTATGATTGCTACCAGAATGCGCTGGCCGAACGGGTCAACGGTATCCTCAAGGGCGAGTTGCTACTGCAACGGCCCGCAGACTTAGAGCAGGCCCGGCGCATGGTGCGCGAGTCGGTGCAGATCTATAACGCCGAGCGTCCGCATCTGTCGCTGAAAATGCAAACGCCCGATAAGGTGCATCGGACGTCTTTGGCCGGCATCTGCCAGCTTGAATCACCGTCCCAGGTGTCAACCTAATTCAGGACGGGTCAGCCAGTTCGGCGATCAGTTCAATCTCGACGCAGGCCCCCAGCGGGATCTGCGCCACACCGAAAGCACTGCGTGCGTGCGCGCCTTTCTCCCCGAACACATGGCCCAGCAGCTCGCTGGCGCCATTGGTCACCAGATGGTGTTCGGTGAAGTCGCCGGTCGAGTTGACCAGCGACATCAGCTTGACGATGCGCTTGACGCGGTTGAGGTCGCCCACGGCAGCATGCAGCGTGCCCATCAGGTCGATGGCCACGCCGCGTGCCGCAGCCTGGCCCTCTTCCGTGGTCATGGTCTTGCCGAACTGGCCGACCCAGGGCTTGCCGTCCTTCTTGGCGATGTGGCCGCTGAGAAAGACCAGGTTGCCGGTCTGCACAAAGGGCACGTAGGCGGCGGCCGGCGTGGCGACCGGGGGCAGGGTGATGTTGAGTTCTTTCAGCTTGTCGTAGATGTTCACGGGAAGACCTTTCAATTCGCAATTCAAGCACGCCGATTGTCGGGTATTGTTGCAGCTGGAAGTCTCCGTCTCCCATGCTGAACCAGCTTGCCTCCTTGCCGCGCGACAGCCGCGACACCTTGTTTCTGCTGGCCGTGATCGCCTGGATCATGCTGCCGCAGATGGCGCACCTGCCGCTGTGGTGCAGTGCCCTGGCGGCGGCCGTGTTGCTGTGGCGTGGCTGGCTGGCGCTGGCCTTGCGCCCGCTGCCGGGCAAGTGGTGGCGGTTCGGCCTGCTGCTGCTCACCGTGGCGGCCACGCTGGCCACCTACCGCACGCTGCTCGGGCGCGATGCCGGCGTGACGCTGATCGTGGTGCTGCTGGCCCTCAAGACGCTGGAGCTGCGCGCGCGGCGTGATGCCTTTGTCATCTTCTTCCTCGGTTTCTTCACGCTGCTTGCGCAGTTTTTCTTTTCGCAGTCGCTGCCCACGGCCCTGGCCATGCTGCTCGGCCTGCTGGGGCTGCTCACCGCCCTGGTCAACAGCCACCTGCCGGTGGGGCGGCCGTCGCTGTGGCAATCCGCGCGGCTGGCCGGGCGCATGACGCTGCTGGGGGCGCCCATCATGGTGCTGCTGTTCCTGCTCTTTCCTCGCCTGGCGCCGCTGTGGAGCACGCCGGGCGACGCCATGAGCGGGCGCAGCGGGCTGTCCGAGCGCATGCAGGTCGGCAGCGTCGCCCGCCTGGCGCTGGACGACAGCGTGGCCCTGCGCGTGCGCTTCGACGGCGCCCAGCCGCAGAGTGCCATGCTGTATTTCCGCGGACCGGTGCTCTCCACCTTCGACGGGCGCGAATGGCTGCCGTTGCGCCCGAGCTTCCCCACCCAGATGCAAGCACCGGCCCAGCTGGAGGTGGCCGGCACACCGCTGCGTTATGAGGTGACGCTGGAGCCGAGCGGCCGCCCCTGGCTGCCGGTGCTGGATGCCACGCCGGCGCCGCCGCAGCTGCCGGCGCATTCGCCGCGCATGACGCGCGAGTTGCAGTGGCTGGCCAGCAGCCCCTTGCACGACATCGTGCGTTACCGGGCCGAGAGCTACCCGCAGTTCCGCCATGGCCCGTTGCAGCCGATGGCCGGCTTGCAGGACTACCTGGTCCTGCCCATCGGCTTCAATCCTCGCACGCTGCAGCTGGCCTCCGAACTGCGCCGCGACCCGCGGCATTCCGATGCCACCGCCTTGATCGCGGCCGCGCTGGAGCGGCTGCGCAGCGGTGGCTACCACTACACGCTGGAGCCCGGCGTGTTCGGTCAGCACAGTGCCGATGAGTTCTGGTTCGACCGCAAGGAGGGTTTCTGCGAGCACATCACCGCCGCCTTCGTCATCCTGATGCGCGCCGCGGGGATTCCGGCGCGCATCGTCACCGGCTACCAGGGCGGCGAGCGCAACGCCATCGACAACTTCTGGGTCGTGCGCCAGAGCGATGCCCACGCCTGGGCCGAGGTCTGGCTGGCCGGCCAGGGCTGGCTGCGCGTCGACCCGACGGCCGCGGTGGCGCCCGGGCGCATCGGCACGCTGCAGCGCCTGCAGGCACCGCGCGGTGTGGTGGCCACGGCCATCAACACCGTGAGCCCGACGGTGGCACTTAACCTGCGTGCCGTGTGGGAGGCCGTCAACAACCGCTGGAACCAGTGGGTGCTGAACTACACCCAGAGCCGCCAGCTCAACCTGCTGCGCGAGCTCGGGTTTGCCTCGCCCCGCTGGGAGGACCTGGGCTACCTGATGGCCGCTTGCATCGCGCTGCTCAGCCTGGCAGGCGCAGCCTGGGCGCTGTGGGAGCAGCGCCGCCACGACCCCTGGCTGCGGCTGTTCGATGCGGCGCAACGCCGCCTGCACAGGAGCGGCGTTGCGCCCGGCATCACGCCGCGCGCACTGGCCGAGGCGCTGGCCCGCCAGCATGGTGCGGCCGACCCGCAGGTGCAGGCCATCTACCGCTGGCTGTTGCGGCTCGAGGCGCTGCGTTATGCGCCCGGCCCGTCCGGCCGCGAAAAGAGTGGCCTGGCAGCGCTGCGGCGCGAGTTCAAGCAATTACACTGGCCCCTGTGATGATGATATTTCTCCGTATTGCTATCGTTTTGATAGCTGTCTGCTCAGTATCGACAGGGGCCTGGGCCGAAAAACACACCAAAAAACACAAGGCGCCAACGAGCCGGCAGCCGTCGGGCCTGCGTTATGACAGCCGGCCCGAGGCCATGGCGCTAGCCGACGAGATCGCCGAACGGCGCGGCCTGAACCGCGACTGGGTGCGGCAGGCCATCGGCCAGGCGCGCCTGCTGCCGCAGGTGGTCAAGCTCATGACGCCGGCGCCGGTGGGCACGCCGAAGAACTGGCAGCTCTACCGCAGCCGCTTCATCGAACCCCGGCGCATCGAGGCCGGCTTGCGTTTCTGGCAGGCGCAGGGCGCAACACTGGCGCGGGCAGAAGCCGTTTTTGGCGTGCCGGCCGAGATCATCGTCGGCATCATCGGCGTGGAAACCATCTATGGTCAGCAGACCGGCAGCTTCCGCGTGATCGATGCGCTGGCCACGCTGGCCTTCGATTTCCCGCCCACCCACCCGCGCGCCGCCGAGCGCAGCCGCTTCTTCCGGGCGGAACTGGAGCAGCTGCTCAGCCTCAAGGGGCAGAAGGGGCTGGACCCATTGAGCGTGCGCGGCAGTTATGCCGGCGCCATGGGCATGCCGCAGTTCATGCCGTCGAGCTGGGCCAGGTTTGCCGTGGACTTCGATGGCGACGGCCGCATCGACCTGTTCGACAGCCCGGCCGACGTGATCGGCTCGGTGGCCAACTACTTCAGGATTTTCAACTGGCAGCCCGGCATGCCGACCCACTACAGCGTCGGTTTTGATGCCGAGCGGCTCGACAAGGACACCCTGCTGGCCCCCGATATCCTGCCCACCTTCCCGGTGGCCAGTTTCACGGCCAAGGGCGCCGTGCTCGATGCCGCCGGTTTGCAGCACCCGGGACCGCTGGCGCTGGTGGAGCTGCAAAACGGCGAAGAAGCGCCGAGCTACGTGGCCGGCACCGAGAATTTTTATGTCATCACGCGCTACAACTGGAGCAGCTACTACGCGCTGGCCGTGATCGAGCTCGGCCAGGCCGTGGCCAGCGCCATGCGGGCCTCATGCCGCACGGGCGAGGTTGCTGCTCAGGCCAGCACCACGCCGTCGAACACCGGGTGCAGCGCATCGACCCAGTGATCGACTTCGGCCTCGCCGATCTGCAGGCAGGCCAGGCATGACGTGCCAAACTGTTCCCATTCCTGCTGCGGCTGCGCGCCTTCGAAGTCGGCCACCAGGTGTTCGGCCAGCGCGGCGATGGCCACCAGGCTGCGGATTTCGGGCGGAATGGCACTGTCGCTCAAGGTGCTGAAGTCGTGGTGCAGCCGCACGGCGATGGCCACCACCGGCGGCAGGTTCCAGGTCTTGGCCACGATGGCGCCGACCACGGCATGGTCGGTGCGGTGCACGGCGTTCTCGGTTTCGGTGAAGCTGCGGTCCTGCCGCGCCATTGCCTCGGCCAGCGTGCCGGCATAACCGCGCACACCCTGCAGCATGATGGGAATGCCGACGTGCATGAACAGGCCGCAGGTCTGGGCCACCTCGGCATTCATGCCGTAGAGCTGGCGTGCAATGTAGGCCATGGCCAGGGAGCGGCGGGTCGAGGTTTCCCAGAAATGCTCGACCAGCGGCGAGTTGATGCGGATGGCCTGGCGCGTGAGAAAACCGGTGAGGATGGACGCGGCCTGCCCCATGCCCAGCATGGCCACGGCCTCGCCCACGGTATTGGCCGGGCGCGAACGGGCATAGAACGGACTGTTGGCGGTGCGCAGCAGCGCCGCCGCCATAGCCACGTCGCTGCCGGCAATGCGGGCGATCTCGGCCGGGTCCGGGTCGGCCTTGCGAATCTCGATCTGCAACGCGGTCAGCAGCTCCGGGCAGGGCGGGATGGCAATGTCGCTCACCGGCCCTTCGCGCCTGGCCTGATCGAGTTCCCGGTTGATGGCCGCAACTTTCATGGCATGGTCTCCAGTCAGGGCATTATGCGGAAAAAGCGGCGCCCACTCAGGGCGCGCGGTGTTGCCAATAGCGCCGGACCACGTCGCGCTGGCAGTCCACCTGCTGCGGTTGTGCCGATTGCCAGCGTGCCGCGCCGCAATGCACCGAATCGATCACCCGCACCTGGCGTTCGGCATAACGCGCCAGCACGGCCGGCGCCGGGTGGCCGAAGCGGTTGCGGTAGCCGGCCTGCACCAGGGCAACATCGGGTGCCACCGCATCGAGGAAGGCGGCGCTGCTGGAGGTCTTGCTGCCATGGTGCGGCACCAGCAGCACGTCGGCGCGCAGCGGCGCGTCCAGCGCCAGCAACTGCGTTTCCTGGGCCTGCTCGATGTCGCCGGCCAGCAGCACGCTGTGCGCGCCATTGGAAACGCGCAGCACGCAGGACAGGGCGTTGGAGCGGCGCACCAGCGCGTAGTCGTCGACGGTCGGGTGCAGCACCTCGAAGTGCACGCCGTCCCAGTCCCAGGCCTGGCCGGCTTCACAGCGGTCGGCACGGCGCAGGGCCTGCAGCTCGTGGTCGTCCTCGATCGAGCTCAGCAAGGTGGCCGCCGGCTGCATGGCCAGCACGGCCGCCGCACCGCCGCTGTGGTCGCTGTCGCGGTGGCTCAGCACCAGGCGGTCGAGTTGGATGTCGAGCGCACGCAGCAGCGGCACCAGCACGCGGTGGCCGGCGTCGCTCTCGCGCGAGTAGCGCGGCCCGGTGTCGTACAGCAGCGCATGCGTGGCCGTCTGCACCAGCACCGCGTTGCCCTGGCCGATGTCGGCCGCCAGCAGTTCGAACTGGCCGGGCGCCGGGCGCGGCGCCTGCCACAGCAGCACGGGCAGCAGCAGCGGCAGGCCCAGCAGGCGCAGGCTCCACGGCAGCCGCATGGCCAGCAGCACGCCGCCGAGCAGGCCCGCCACACCGGCCCACAGCGGCGCCTGTGCCAGCGACAGCGTGGCCAGCGGCAGGCTGGCCAGCAGCCCGAGGTACACCACCAGCCACTGCACCGCCTGGGCCGCCGCCTCCCACAGCGGCGGCAGCAGCACCCCGAGCAGCGCGAGCGGCGTGACCACCAGCGTCACCCAGGGGATGGCCAGCGCGTTGGCGACCAGGCTCACCAGCGAGACCTGGCCGAACAGCAGCAAGGTGAGCGGCGTCAGGGCCAGCGTGATGATCCACTGTTCGCGCAGCAGGGCCAGGACGCGACGGCGCCAACTGGCCCGGCCGAGGGGGCGTGCGCCGGAATCGGTGGCGAACAGCACCCCCACTGCCACGAAGCTGAGCCAGAAGCCGGCCTGCAGCACCGCCCAGGGGTCGGCTGCCACCACCACGGCGCACGCCAGCAGCCAGACCTGCGGCCAGGGCCAGCGCCGCGCCGACAGGCGCAGCAGTGTCACCGTGGCCAGCATCCACACCGTGCGCTGCGCCGGCACGCCCCAGCCGCTGAACAGCGCGTAGGCCGCCGCCAGCAGCAGCCCGCCCAGCAGGCCGGCCGTTGGCGCCGGCAGCGCCAGGCACAGCCGCGGTGAGCGCCGCCACAGCCAGCCGATGGCGATGGCCGCCAGCCAGACAAACAGTGTCACGTGCAGGCCCGAGATGCTCATCAGGTGCGCCACGCCGGTGGCGCGGAACACATCCCAGTCGGCGCGGTCAATGGCCTGCTGGTCGCCCACCACCAGCGCCGCCACCACGCCGGCCAGGCGCGCGCGGTCACGTTCATCACCGCCACGGGCCAGCAGGCGTTCGAAGATGGCATCACGCACCCACTGGCGCAGGCGCTCCACCGGGTGCCACCCGGTCTGCGCCAGCCGCTGCGGCGCCGGGTCGCGCAGGCCGGAACGCACATAACCGGTGGCCTGCAGCCCTTGCTCCCACAACCAGAGTTCGAAGTCGAAACCATGCGGGTTGCTGCCGCCGTGCGGCGCCTTCAGCCGCACCGTCATGCGCCAGCGCTCGCCGGCCTGCAGCGGCTGTGGTGCGCGTTGCAGGTCGGCCAGCAATTCGCCACCTCCCCAGACGCCGCCGTACCAGCCGAGGTACAGGCGCGGTGGCAGCGCGACCGGTTGGCCGTCAAGTTGCGCGCTTTCGACTTCGAAGCGGAAACGGGTACCAGCTTCGTTGTACTGCGGCATGGCGGCCACCAGGCCGGTGACGGTGATGTCTTTGCCTTCCAGCGCCGGGGCGAGCGCGTGGCTGCTGAAGGCGGTGGCGCGCAGGCCGGTGCTGGCGAAACCGAGCAGGGCGAAGGCCAGGGTGACGGCGGCGGCCCGTTGCCAGAATGCTATTGATTTGATAGCTGCTGGTGCAATCAAGACGAGGGCCAGGGCCAGAAAAAGTCCGTAAACCGTGATGGACCAGAGTTGCGCTTGTTGCAGTTGCAGGGCCACGCCGGCGAGCCAGGCCGCGAGGGCGTGGGGCAGGAGTTGGACTGGACGGGGTGCGGTGTGCATGCGGGGGATGCTAACCGGCTGCTTGCTGGTTCACTGGCTGCTGTGTTGCTGGGGTTGTGTCGGCTTGTGTCCTTGGCTGGACCGGCTTGCCGGGTCTCGCCCCGGCGGGCGAGTCGCCTTCTCTTTGCTTACTTTCTTTGGCGAAGCAAAGAAAGTGAGTGCGCAGTCGGGCGCACATCCCGACACCCTTGCCGACCCAGGCACATCAATACAATGCCAACGCCTCAAGACACCGCCGCTTGTGCGCCTCGCCACGCGAAGGCAACAACTCGACGGAAGGCAACCGCAACCCGTAATCCACCTCCGCCTCGTCAGCCATAACCACCCATGCACACAAGCGCGACAAGCGTTGCTCCACAGACCCACCACCCGCCAGCGCCAGATCAAGCCAGAGCTCAACCGCCTGGCTCTGCTGGCTGTCCCGGCTGACGAGCTCATCCGTCTTGGCCGCCTTCTTCCACACGATGGTCTTCAGTGGGTCGCCGCGCCGGTAGGGGCGCAGGCCGTCGAACTCGCCGCTGGACGACTGCCGCACAGCCGCACCGGTGCTGTGCGGTTCGCCGGCCGGCAGGGGCGGTGGGTGGGCTTCGGGCTGGGGGTAGGTCAATAGCTGTGATGCCGGGCGCCACACGGTCCAGACGCGAAAGAGGCCGAGCGGAAAGTGGGTTTCGGCGGTGAGGGGCGGGATCGGGTGCCGGCCGCGCGGCCCGCCGGGCAGGAGCAGTTCGAGTGTGCTGCTGCCCTGCGCCGGCACATCGCTCCAGACCCAGTGGCCGCTGCCGGGCAGGCTCAGGCCGATGCCGTGGCGGGGGCTCTGGCGGTGGTTGTTCAGGCTGATGTGCAGCGGAGCGGGGCTGCCGGCAAAGCGCGGCGCGGGGGGCTGCAGGCTCAGCGTCAGGCCGCGCAGCGTGCCGTGCGAAACGGGAATGCTGACGATGGCGCAGCCGGCCAGCAGAAAGGTCAGCAGGTAACCGAGGTTGAGCTGGTAGTTGATCGAGGCCACCAGCAGCACCAGCAGCGTGGCTGCCAGCATGAAGCCGGCGCGGGTCGGCAGGATGTAGACGTTGCGCTGGGTCAGCAGCAGCACGTCCTGCCGCGGCAGCCGGTTGTGCCACCAGTGGTGAAATCTGGCACGCACCAGGGCCGCCGGGTTCCATGCGCGGGCCGTCGTGGAAGCGGCCTGGCCGGACCGCGGGTGGCGCTCCCTTGCGGGGGCGGTGCCGAAATCGCTTCGGGGTGGCGCCATGAGGTCAGGGCAGGGGCACGGCCTCGAGCATGGCGCGCACCTGCTCAAACGCGCCGCGGCCGGCATCCGTCACCGGCGTGAGGCGGTGCGCTGTGGTCTGCGGCAGGATGGCCTGCAGATCATCCGGTGCCACGTAGTCGCGCCCGCTGAGCAGCGCCTGGGCGCGAGCGGCGCGCAGCACGGCCAGGCCGGCGCGCGGGCTCAGGCCCTGCACGAACCAGCGGCCCGAGCGGGTGGCGGCAATCAGGTCCTGCAGGTAGTCGAGCAGCGGCGGTGCCGCATGCACGGCCAGCACCTGCTGCTGCAGCGCTTGCAGTTCAGACAAGGTCAGCAGGCTGGGCAGGGCTTCGACCAGGGCGCGCCGGTCGTGACCGCTCAGCAGTTCGCGTTCGGCGGCACGGTCGGGGTAACCGAGCGAGATGCGCATGAGAAAACGGTCCAGCTGCGATTCAGGCAGTGCGTGGGTACCGAGCTGGTCGTGCGGGTTCTGGGTGGCGATGACGAAAAAGGGCGCGGGCAACGGGCGGGTCTCGCCTTCGATGCTGACCTGTCGCTCTTCCATGGCTTCGAGCAGGGCGCTCTGCGTCTTCGGGCTGGCGCGATTGATCTCGTCGGCCAGCAGCACCTGGGCGAAGATGGGGCCGGGGTGGAAGACGAAGCTGCTCTGGTGGCGGTCATAGACCGAGACGCCCGACAGGTCGCTGGGCATGAGGTCGGCGGTGAACTGCACACGCGAGAACTGCAGGCCGAAGGTGCGGGCCAGCGCATGGGCCAGCGTGGTCTTGCCGACGCCCGGTGCGTCCTCGATCAGCAGGTGGCCACCGGCCAGCAGGCAGGCCACGCTGTCCTGCACCTGGCTGGCTTTGCCCACGATCACCGTGTTAAGCTGATCCACCAGAGACTTGAGCTTGTGCTGTGCATCCATGGCATGACCTTAACCGAAATCGCAGAGGCAGGAATCGACCGTGAGCAAGACTGGCTACTTCACCCACCCTGATTGCCGGAAACATGAAATGGGTCCCGGCCATCCGGAGTGTCCCGAACGGCTCGATGCCATCGAAGACCGCTTGCTGATCTCCGGTGTCGGTGATGCGTTGACGCGCATCGATCCGCCGCAGGCCTCGATCGACGAAATAGAGCTGGCGCACGGTCGCATGCACGTGGCCGCCTTGCGCGGCCTGAGCGACACCCTGAGTGAGGAAATCAAGGCCGGCGGTCCGCGTTATGTGCATGTCGACCCCGACACCGCCATGAATGTGGACTCCTGGAATGCCATCCTGCGCAGTGCCGGCGCCGCCCTGGCCGCCACCGATGCCGTGATGGCCGGCGAGCTGGAGAATGCCTTCTGCGCCATCCGCCCACCCGGTCACCATGCCTGCCGCGACAAGGCCATGGGTTTTTGCTTCGTCAACAACGTGGCGATGGCGGCCAAGTACGCGGTGGAGCGCCATGGTCTGAAGCGCGTGGCGATTGCCGACTTCGATGTGCACCACGGCAACGGCACCGAGGACATCGTGGCCGGCGATGGACGCATCCTGATGGTGAGCATCTACCAGCACCCGTACTACCCGGACGGCGGCGCACGGCCGGATACCGACAACATGGTCAACGTGCCGGTGCCGGCCTACACCAAGGGCATGGCGGTGCGCGAGCTGGTCGATATGCTTTGGTTGCCGCGCCTGGAGGCCTTCAAGCCCGAGATGATTTTCATCAGCGCCGGCTTCGATGCCCACCGCGAGGACGACATGGGCCAGCTCGGCCTGGTGGAGTCCGACTACGCCTGGATCACCGAGCGCCTGAAAGACGTGGCACGTCGTTACAGCAAGGGACGCATCGTTTCCTGCCTGGAAGGCGGCTACAACCTCAGTGCCCTGGCGCGCAGTGTGGAGGCCCACCTGCGCGTTTTAGCCGACGTTTAACGGGCGCCTGCGGAGCAGGGCGCTACACGCAGTGAGCGACCGTGGGAGCCACATTCACCAGGCGATGTAGGCGTAGCCTTTTTCCTGCAGCTCCATCACGGCGGCGGCGCCGACGGCTTCGACCTTGACAAAGTCGAGCATGTCTTCCTTTTCCCAGCCGATGGTGTGCATGGTGTTGCCACAGGCGATGAACTCGATGCCGTAGGACTGGTTCATGTCGCGCACACGCTGCTGGTGCGTTTTCGAAACAGGGCGTTTGGGTTTCTTGGCCAGCAGATGGATGCCCGGTCCCCACGCCACCACCACGATGCTGACGTCGTCGACGTATTTCTTCAGCATGGCACCAATCGAATTCAGCACTGCTTCCTGGTATTCGGGCTCGAAGTGATTGAGCTGGTAGACGATCTTGTGCGGCGGGCCGTCGTCGGCGGGAGCCGGTTTGGCCGGCGCGGCCTGGGCGGTGGCGGCGGCGCCCGCCGTGGCAGCGGCCATGGCGGTCAGCCATTGACGGCGGGGCAGGGAAGAGGAGGTGGTCATGAACAGGTCTCAAGGTTTTGCTTGGGCATAGATTAGCCCAAAACGCGGGAAGTTCCTCATGCGGCGGGTCCTGCCGGCGGATGGCTGCAATTCGGTGAGAATCGGTCCATCGCAGCGATGGCTGCCCAAGAGAAATTTGTGAACCATGGGTGAACTGCAAAACCTCATGCACGACCTGGGCGGTGCCCGGGTCTGGGTGGAAGGGCTGGTGCTGGCGGGCTGCATCGTGCTGGCCTACGTCGTTGCGCGCCTGGCCGGGCGTGGCCATCCGGCGGAGTCGGTCTGGTTCGGCCGGCGCACGTTCGACGGCCTGCTGTTTCCGGCGCTGGCGCTGGTGCTGATCTATGCCGCGCGTTATGCGCTGGCCCAGTACCAGCCGGTGGCTGTACTCAAGGTCGCCATCCCCATCTTCATGTCGCTGGCGGCGATCCGCCTGTTTGCGCAGGTCCTGAGTGCGTCCTTTCCGGCATCGCCGGCCGTCCATCTTCTGGAGCGTCTGGTGTCATGGCTGGCCTGGGGCGCGGCGGTGCTGTGGATCACCGGCCTGCTGCCGGCGGTGCAGGCGGAGCTGGAGTCCATCACGCTGGCGTTCGGCAAGACGCGCGTCAGCCTGCGCACCCTGATCGAAGGCGCGCTGTCCTCGGGTGTGGTGCTGGTGCTGGCCTTGTGGGTTTCGGCCACGCTGGAGCGGCGCATTCTGCGCGAAGCGGTGGGTGATCTGTCGATGCGCAAGGTGGCGGCCAACACCATCCGCGCCGTGCTGCTGCTGGTAGGCCTGTTGTTTGCGTTGTCGGCGGTCGGGGTGGACCTGACCGCACTGTCGGTGCTGGGCGGCGCGCTGGGCGTCGGCATCGGCTTCGGTTTGCAGAAGCTGGCGGCCAACTATGTCAGCGGCTTTGTCATCCTGATCGAGCGTTCGCTGCGTATCGGCGACATGGTCCGTGTCGACGGCTTCGAGGGCATGGTGACCGACATCAAGACGCGCTACACGCTGATCCGGGCCCTCAATGGCCGCGAATCCATCGTGCCGAACGAGCTGATCATCACGCAACGGGTGGAAAACCTGTCGCTGGCCGATCCCAAGGTGTCGCTATCGCTCACTGTCTCGGTGGGTTACGACAGCGATGTGGAGCAGGTGCAACAGATCCTGTGCGCGGCTGCGGCGGCCTGTGAGCGGGTGTTGAACGATCCGGCGCCAGCGGCCCTCCTGACCAATTTCGGTGCCGACGGGCTGGAGTTCACCCTGTCGGTCTGGATCATCGATCCGGACAAGGGGCAGCAGGGCCTGCGCTCTGAAATCAACCTGAACATCCTGCGCGGCCTGCGCGCCGCCGGCATCGAGATTCCGTACCCGCAACGGGTGATCGAACTCAAGTCCGGGCCTGGCAGCCCCGTGGAAAACCCTAAACCGACCGATCGGTCGGTTAACTCATAATCGACCTGGCGATCCAAAACCATCAATTATTCAGGAGACCTCGTCATGAAGAAAACCCTCACGTTCTCGCTGCTGGCGGCGGCGCTGTTCAGCGCTGGCCTGGCGCAGGCGCAAATCAAGGTCGGCGTGACCGTCTCGGCCACCGGGCCGGCGGCCTCGCTGGGCATTCCCGAGAAGAACACCTTCTCTGTCATGCCCAAGACGATTGCGGGCAAGACGGTTGAGTACATCGTGCTCGACGATGCCTCCGACACCACCACCGCGGTCAAGAATGCACGCAAGCTGACCTCCGAAGACAAGGTGGACATCATCATCGGCTCCACCGTCACGCCCAATGCGCTGGCCATGATCGATGTGGCCGCCGAAACCGAAACGCCGATCATCTCGATGGCCGCTTCGAGCCGCATCATCGAGCCGATGGATGCCAAGCGCCGCTGGGTGTTCAAGACGCCGCAGAACGACAGCCACATGGCCAGCGCCATCACCGGCCACATGGCCGATACCGGTATCAAGACCATGGCCTTCATCGGTTTCAACGATGCCTACGGCAGCGGCTGGGCCGACGAGATGACCAAGTTCGCCGCCTTGCGCAACCTCAAGATCGTGGCCACCGAGCGCTTCGCGCGCAACGACACCTCCGTCACCGGCCAGATCCTGAAGATCATGGCGGCCAATCCGGACGCGGTGCTGATCGCCGGTTCCGGCACGCCGGCCGCCCTGCCGCAGAAGGCCCTGAAGGAGCGTGGCTACAAGGGCAAGATCTACCAGACCCACGGCGTGGCCAACCCCGACTTCCTGCGCGTGTGCGGCAAGGACTGCGAAGGCACCTTCCTGCCGGCCGGCCCGATTCTGGTGGCCAGCCAGTTGCCCGCCTCCAACCCGATCCGCAAGGTCGCGCTGGACTACATCGGCAAGTATGAAAAGGCCTTTGGCGCCGGCACCTTCTCCACCTTCGGTGGCCATGCCTGGGACAGCGGCCTGCTGCTGGAAAAAGCCATTCCGGTGGCCTTGAAGTCGGCGCAACCTGGCACCAAGCAGTTCCGTGCTGCCTTGCGTGATGCCATCGAGAAAACCACCAATCTGACCGTGTCGCACGGTGTCATGAACATGACGCCCAACGACCACCTCGGTTTCGACCAGCGCGCACGCGTGATGGTGGAGGTCAAGGGTGGTACCTGGAAACTGGTCGGCGACGCCAAGTAAGCCGCGCGGTTTGTTGCAACGAACCCAAGAGGGGCGGCGTGGCCGCCCCTCTTGTTATCCCTGACTGACAGCGATTGATGGGAACGAGATGGATTTAACGATAGCGGCCATCCTGGCACAGGATGGCCTGACTTCCGGTGCGATCTATGCACTGCTGGCACTCGCACTGGTGCTGGTGTTTTCGGTCACGCGCGTGATCTTCATTCCGCAAGGCGAGTTCGTGGCGTTTGGTGCCTTCACCATGGCCGCACTGCAAAGCGGCAAGTTCCCGTCCGCGTCCTGGTTGTTGCTGGGGCTGGGTGTCACGGCGTTTCTGATGGAGCTGGCCGCCATTGCGCGCCTGCCCGAGCGCCGCAATCTGCGCGAGGTGGCGCAGGCGGCCTGGCAGATCCTGCTGCTGCCGGTGGGGGTCTGGGGCGCCGCCTTGCTGCTGCCGTTGACGAACTGGCCCATGCTGCTGCAGGTGGCCTTCACGCTGCTCATTGTCGTGCCCATGGGGCCGCTGGTGTACCGCATCGCCTACCAGCCGCTGGCCAGTGCCTCCACGCTGGTGCTGCTGATCGTGTCGGTGGGGGTGCATTACGCGCTGACCGGCATCGGCCTGCTGGCGTTCGGCGCGGAGGGTGTGCGCACCGAACCGTTCACCGACCTGCGCTTCGAGATCGGTGCCTTGTCCATTTCCGGCCAGAGCCTGGCGGTGGTGATCGCCGCGGTGCTGATGATTCTGGCGCTGTATGTCTATTTCGAACGCACCTTGCCGGGCAAGGCCTTGCGTGCCACGGCGGTCAACCGCGTCGGCGCCCAGATCGTGGGCATCGGCATCACGCAGGCCGGGCGCGCTTCGTTCCTGCTGGCCGCGGCCATGGGTGCGGTGTGCGGCATCCTGATCGCGCCCTTCACCACCATCTACTACGACAGCGGTTTCCTGATCGGTCTCAAGGGGTTTGTGGCGGCCATCATCGGCGGCCTGGCCAGCTACCCTGTGGCCGCGGCCGGTTCGCTGCTGGTCGGCCTGCTGGAGTCCTATGCCTCGTTCTGGGCCAGCGCCTACAAGGAGGTGATCGTCTTCACGCTCATCCTGCCGGTGCTGCTCTGGCGCTCATTGGCGACACCGCATCACGATGAGGAGGAGGAAGCATGAACCGGCTCTTCCTCGTTTTCATCGCCTTGCTGGCTTTGCTGCCGGTGTTGCCCGTGCCCGAGTTCTGGATCACGCAGGCCAACTACATCGGCCTGTCCGCCATCGTGGCGATCGGTCTGGTGCTGTTGACCGGCGTCGGCGGCATGACCTCGTTCGGTCAGGCCGCCTTTGTCGGCCTGGGGGCTTATGCCACGTCCTATCTCAGCACGGCGCTGGGCGTGTCGCCCTGGCTCGGTCTGCTGGCCGGCGTGGCCGTCAGCATGGCGGTGGCGTTCATCCTTGGCGCGCTGACCATGCGGCTGTCCGGCCACTACCTGCCGCTGGGCACCATCGCCTGGGGGCTGTCCTTCTTTTTCCTGTTCGGCAACATGGAGTTCCTGGGCAAGTTCGACGGTCTCAGCAGCATCCCGCCGATCGAACTGTTCGGCCACCCGCTGCGCGCCGGCGAAGACATCTTCTACCTGATCTGGGCAGTGGTGGTGCTGGCCGTGCTGGCCACGCAGAACCTGCTCAACTCGCGTCCCGGTCGCGCCATCCGCGCGCTCAAGGGCGGGGTGGTGATGGCCGAGGCCATGGGCGCGCGCACGGTCTGGCTCAAGCTGGTGTGCTTCGTTATCGCGGCGGTGCTGGCCAGTCTGTCGGGCTGGCTCTATGCCCATATGCAGCGCTCGGTCAACCCCACGCCCTTCGGTCTCAACGCCGGCATCGAGTACCTGTTCATGGCGGTGATCGGCGGCGCCGGGCATGTCTGGGGCGCCATTTTCGGTGCCGGGCTGGTGACCCTGCTCAAGGACCAGCTGCAGACTTTGCTGCCGCGCCTGTTCGGTGAAGCCGGCAACTTCGAGACCATCGTGCTCGGCGTATTGCTGGTGCTGCTGCTGCAGCATGCCCGCAACGGCCTGTGGCCCTATCTGGCCGAACTGATGCCGAGGCGCTGGCGCCGCCAAGCGCTGGTGCAACCACCGGCGCAGGCTGACGCCTTGCCGGTGCGGACACGGCCAACCGCCGGCGAGTCGTTGCTGGTGGTGGAGGGTGCACGCAAGGAATTCGGCGGCCTGGTGGCGGTCAACGACATGCGCTTCGAGGTCAAGGCCGGCGAAATCGTGGGCCTGATCGGTCCCAACGGCGCGGGCAAGTCCACCATGTTCAACCTGATCACCGGCGTGCTCGACGTCACGCGCGGCAGCGTGCGCTACGCCGGTGCCGAGATTCAGGGTCAGCCTTCGCGCGAGATCGTGCGCCGCGGCATCGCGCGCACCTTCCAGCACGTCAAGCTGCTGGGCAATATGTCGGTGCTGGAGAACGTGGCGCTGGGGGCCCATTTGCGCGGCCAGGCCGGCGTGCTGCGCAGCATGCTGCGCCTGAACCGCGCGGAGGAGGGCCGCCTGCTGGCCGAGGCGCAGCGTCAGCTGGAGCGCGTGGGCCTGGAGCACCTGATGCACGAGCCGGCGGGCAGCCTGGCGCTGGGCCAGCAGCGCATCCTGGAAATCGCCCGCGCCCTGTGCTGCGACCCGGCGCTGCTGCTGCTGGACGAGCCGGCCGCCGGTTTGCGCTACAAGGAAAAAGAGGCGCTGGCGGAACTGCTGGCCCGGCTGCGTGGCGAGGGCATGAGCATTCTGATCGTTGAGCACGACATGGACTTCGTCATGAACCTGTGCGACCGCCTGGTGGTGATGGAATTCGGCACCCTGATTGCCGAAGGCGTGCCCGCGGTGGTGCAAAAAGATCCGGCGGTGCTGGAAGCGTATCTGGGAGGCCTATGAGCACCGAACCCTTGTCTGTGGCGGCACCTTCGACGGTGCTGGAGGTGAGTGAGCTGCACGCCGGTTACGGCAAGGTGGCGGCGTTGCACGGTGTCCATCTGCGCGCCGAGGTCGGCGAGATCGTCACCGTGATCGGCCCCAACGGCGCCGGCAAGTCCACCCTGCTCAATGCACTGGGCGGCACGCTGCCGCTGACCGGCAACACGCGCGGCCAGATCCGGTTTTTGGGCCACGAGCTCAGCCGCATGCCGGTGGAGAAGCGGGTGGCGCTGGGCATGTCGCTGGTGCCGGAGAAACGCGAGCTGTTCGGCAGCATGAGCGTGCTGGACAACCTGCTGCTGGGCAGCTACCGCCGCTACCGGCTGCGCGAGCCGAACCCGGCCGACCAGCTGGAGACGGTGTTCGAGTTGTTTCCCCGCCTGAAGGAGCGGCGCGAACAGCTGGCCGCCACGCTGTCGGGCGGCGAGCGCCAGATGCTGGCCATTGGCCGCGCCCTGATGGCCAAGCCGCGCCTGCTGATGCTCGATGAACCCAGCCTGGGGCTGGCGCCGCTGATCGTGAAGGAAATCTTTCACATCATCCGCGAGCTCAAGCAGACCGGCGTCACCATTCTGCTGGTCGAGCAGAACGCGCGTGCCGCGTTGCAGGTGGCCGACCGCGCCTATGTGCTGGAGACCGGCGACGTCATGCTGGAAGGGCCGGCCGACCAGTTGGCGCGCGACCCGAAGGTGGTGGAAACCTACCTGGGCCTGAGCCGCGCCAAGTGAGGTGGCCGCCTTCGCGGCGGCGCCTTTTCCATATTCCCGAAATAAAGGCGGCGGGCAGGGGCTCGATCCGCTTATAATGAAAAAAGCACGATCGTTCGTTTTTGTTCTGTCGCCCGTGTGCCGGGAGACGGAGGCCGTGCCGAATAGAATCTCAGGATTGACGTACACGTCAATCACAACAACCGAATTTGCAACTAGCTGGAGTGGCAGAAATGAAAGTCCTGGTAGCCGTCAAACGCGTGGTGGACTACAACGTGAAGGTCCGAGTCAAGTCGGACAACACCGGTGTAGACATCGCCAACGTCAAAATGAGCATGAACCCGTTTGACGAGATCGCTGTGGAAGAGGCCGTGCGCCTGAAAGAAAAGGGTGCCGTCACCGAAGTCATCGCCGTCTCCTGCGGCGTGGCCCAGTGCCAGGAAACCCTGCGCACCGCCATGGCCATCGGCGCCGACCGCGCCATCCTGGTCGAGACCGCCGAAGAACTGCAACCGCTGGCCGTGGCCAAGCTGCTCAAGGCCCTGGTCGACAAGGAACAGCCCGGCTTGGTGATCCTGGGCAAGCAGGCCATCGACGACGACTGTAACCAGACCGGCCAGATGCTGGCCGCGCTGGCCGACCTGCCGCAAGCCACCTTCGCCTCCAAAGTCGAAGTGGCCGATGGCAAGGCCAGCGTCACGCGTGAAGTCGACGGCGGTCTTGAGACCCTGAGCGTCAGCCTGCCGGCGGTCATCACCACCGACCTGCGTCTGAACGAGCCGCGTTATGTGACGCTGCCCAACATCATGAAGGCCAAGAAAAAGCAGCTCGACACCCTCAAGCCGGAAGACCTGGGTGTTGATGTTGCCCCGCGCATCAAGACCCTCAAGGTCATGGAGCCGCCCAAGCGCAGCGCTGGCATCAAGGTGCCCGACGTTGCCACCCTGGTGGCCAAGCTGAAGAATGAAGCGAAAGTGATCTAAGGAGTTGATGGAAATGACTGCACTCGTTATTGCTGAACACGACAACGCTTCCATCAAGGGCGCGACCTTGAACACCGTCACCGCTGCTGCTGCCTGCGGCGGTGATGTCCACGTGCTGGTGGCCGGCCACAATGCCGCCGCGGCGGCGGCGGCGGCGGCCCAGATCGCCGGTGTGGCCAAGGTGCTGCACGCCGATGGCGCCCAGCTGGCCAACGGCCTGGCCGAGAACGTGGCGGCCCAGGTGCTGGCCGTGGCTGGTAACTACAGCCACATCCTGTTTCCGGCCACCGCCTCGGGCAAGAACGTGGCGCCGCGTGTCGCGGCCAAGCTCGACGTCGGCCAGATCTCCGACATCACCAAGGTCGATGCCGCCGACACCTTCGAGCGCCCGATCTACGCCGGTAACGCGATTGCCACGGTGCAGAGTCTGGACGCCACCAAGGTCATCACCGTGCGCACCACCGGCTTTGACGCCGCGGCGGCTACCGGCGGTTCGGCTGCGGTGGAAACCGTGGCGGCGGCGGCCGACAGAGGCAAGAGCAGCTTCGTCGGCAGCGAGATCGCCAAGAACGACCGGCCCGAACTGACGGCGGCCAAGATCATCGTCTCCGGTGGTCGTGCCCTGGGTTCGAGCGAGAAGTTCAACGAGGTCATGACCCCGCTGGCTGACAAGCTCGGTGCCGCCATCGGCGCCAGCCGTGCCGCGGTGGATGCCGGTTACGCCGCCAACGACCTGCAGGTCGGCCAGACCGGCAAGATCGTGGCGCCGCAGCTCTACATCGCCTGCGGCATCAGCGGTGCCATCCAGCACCTGGCCGGCATGAAGGATTCCAAGGTGATCGTGGCCATCAACAAGGACCCCGAAGCGCCGATCTTCAGCGTGGCCGACTACGGCCTGGAGGCCGATCTCTTCACCGCCGTACCGGAACTGGTTGCAGCGCTTTAAGCCCTGCACCCCAAGGCATCGCGCGCGATGCCTTTTTTTTGACTTGTAGACCCTGAATTCGCCTGGAGCAAGACCATGAGCTATGTCGCGCCTGTCAAGGACATGCTGTTCAACATCAAACACTTGGCGCAGATCGACGAGATCGCCCGCATTCCCGGCTTCGAGGATGCCGGCTTCGACACGGCGCAGGCCGTGCTGGAAGAGGCGGCCAAGTTCAACGAGCAGGTGATTGCACCGCTGAACTGGGACGGTGACAAGAATCCGTCGAGCTGGAAAGACGGCCAGGTCACGACCACGCCGGGCTTTAGCGATGCCTTCCACCAGTTTGCCGAAGGCGGCTGGCAGGGCCTGCAGCACCCGGTCGACTTCGGCGGCCAGGGCCTGCCCAAGACCATCGGTGCGGCCTGCATCGAGATGTGCAACAGCGCCAACCTGAGCTTTGCGCTGTGCCCGCTGCTGACCGACGGCGCCATCGAGGCGCTGCTCACAGCCGGTTCGGATGAACTGAAGGCGACCTACCTGGAAAAGCTGGTCAGCGGCGAGTGGACCGGCACCATGAACCTGACCGAGCCGCAGGCCGGCTCCGACCTGTCGCTGGTGCGCAGCCGTGCCGAGCCGCAGCCCGACGGCAGCTACAAGGTGTTCGGCACCAAGATCTTCATCACCTACGGTGAGCACGACATGGCCGACAACATCGTGCACCTGGTGCTGGCACGTGTGACTGGTGCGCCCGAGGGCATCAAGGGCATCAGCCTGTTTGTCGTGCCCAAGTTCCTGGTGAACAAGGACGGATCTTTGGGCGCGCGCAATGACGTGCACTGTGTCAGCATCGAGCACAAGATGGGCATCAAGGCCAGCCCGACCGCCGTTCTTCAATATGGCGATCACGGCGGCGCTGTGGGTTACCTGGTGGGCCAGGAGAACCGCGGCCTGGAGTACATGTTCATCATGATGAACGCCGCCCGCTACGCGGTGGGTGTGCAAGGCATCGCCGTGGCCGAGCGCGCCTACCAGAAGGCGGTGGCCTACGCCCGTGACCGCGTGCAGAGCCGCCCGGTCGATGGCTCCATCAAGGCCAGCGCGCCCATCATCCATCACCCGGATGTGCGCCGCATGCTCATGACCATGCGTGCTTACACCGAGGGCTGCCGTGCCATGGCCTCGGTGGCTGCCGCTGCCTACGACGCGGCACATCACCATCCGGATGCCGAGGTGCGCAAGCAGAACCAGGCGTTCTACGAATTCATGGTGCCACTGGTCAAGGGCTACAGCACCGAAATGAGCCTGGAAGTGACCTCGCTGGGTGTGCAGGTGCACGGCGGCATGGGCTTCATCGAAGAGACCGGCGCAGCGCAGTACTACCGCGACGCCAAGATCCTGACTATCTACGAAGGTACGACCGCCATTCAGGCCAACGACCTGGTGGGGCGCAAGACGGCACGCGACGGCGGCCAGACCGCCAGAGCCATTGCCCAACAGATCGAAGCCACCGAGGCCGAGCTGAAGAAGCAGGGCAGTGCCGACGCGCTGGCCGTGGCCAAGCGGCTGACAGCGGCACGCCTGGCTTTCATCGACGTGGTCGAGTTCATGGTCGGCCAGCAGGACCCGAACGCGGTTTATGCCGGCAGCGTGCCGTACCTGATGTTGGCAGGCAACCTGATGGCGGGTTGGCAGCTGGCGCGTGCGCTGCTGGTGGCGCAGCAGCAACTGGCCCAGGGCGAAGATGCGACCTTCATGCAGGCCAAGATCACGGTGGCCCGCTTCTATGCCGACCACATGCTGAGCCGTGCGCCCGGCGTGCGCGACAGCATCGTCGAAGGGGCGGGTAGCGTGACGGCGCTGGCGCTGGACGCTTTCTAAATTACTATAAAAATAATAGCGGTTGTCGCCCGATTGACAAGGGTTACAGCCGTTTTTTATTAATATTGTTCAGTCAATTTCCGGAGGAAAGATGTCCAAGCTCCCCGCCACTTTGCAGAACCTGCCGCTGCCCATCATCGGCTCGCCGCTGTTCATCATCAGCAACCCCAAGCTGGTGATTGCCCAGTGCATCGCCGGTGTGGTGGGCTCGATGCCGGCGCTCAATGCGCGCCCGGCCTCGCAGCTCGACGAGTGGCTGGCCGAGATCACGGAAGCGCTGGCGGCGCACAACAAGACCAACCCCGATCGTCCGGCGGCACCGTTTGCCATCAACCAGATCGTGCACAAGTCGAACGACCGACTGGAGCACGACATGGCGCTGTGCGTGAAGTACAAGGTGCCGGTCATCATCACCTCGCTCGGCGCGCGCGAGGAGATCAACCAGGCGGCGCACAGCTATGGCGCGGTGGTGCTGCACGACATCATCAACAACAAGTTCGCGCACAAGGCGATCGAAAAGGGTGCCGACGGCCTGATCGCCGTGGCGGCCGGTGCCGGCGGCCATGCCGGCGTGAAGAGCCCGTTTGCCCTGGTGCAGGAAATCCGCCAGTGGTTCGACGGCCCGCTGGCGCTGAGCGGTTCGATCGCCAGCGGTGGTGCGGTACTGGCGGCGCAGGCCATGGGGGCAGATTTCGCCTACATCGGTTCGGCCTTCATCGCGACCGAAGAGGCGCGCGCCGCCGAGGCCTACAAGCAGGCTATCGTCGAGTGCAATTCCGACGACATCGTCTACAGCAATCTGTTCACCGGTGTGCACGGCAACTACCTGGCACCCAGCATCCGCGCGGCCGGCCTGGACCCTGAGAATCTGCCCGAGAGTGATCCGAGCAAGATGAATTTCGGCGGTGATGCCAAGAAAGCCTGGAAGGACATCTGGGGCTGTGGTCAGGGCATCGGCGCCATCAACAAGATCCAGAGCACGGCCGATTTCGTGGCGCAGCTGCGGCGCGAATACCGCGAAGCGCGCGAGCGTCTGCTGGCGATGCACTACGCCGTTTGATGCCGACCAAGCGCGGCGGGACGTCATGTCCCGCGGCTTGCTGCGATCAGTGCAGGAAGAACCTGGCCAGCTGTTCGGGTACCAGCGTTTGGAGTGAACTCAGGGGATTGAGCAAGCGGTGCAACTGGGGCTGGCTGCGCAAGAGTTCGGAGATGTCGTGCGCGCTGAGCCACCACGTGCCCACAAGCAAAACGCAGGACAACACGAGCAGGAGGGCGTTCTGCAGCAGCTTGGCTGGCAAGGGGATGCGCCGGACCGGCAGGCGCCAGAGCCAGAGCCCCGGCAGCAGGCCCAGTGCGAGAAACAGCCCCACGAACTGCCAGCTGGCCTCGGCGCGCAGTTGTGCCGCCAGATTCGCCAGACCGACGCCGAGATCGAAGAAGTTGGCCTGATGCCACATGAGCGGCGCATTGAGAGCCGCGAGCAGCAGCAGCAGGGCGAGTGCAAGCTTGAAGATGCGGCGCCAGCACAGCAGGCTCAGCAGCGCCGTGAGCGCGAGCACCATGAGCAGGCCCAGTCGCAACCCCAGCCACCAGAGTTGACCGGTTCCCAGCGGCAGGCGGGACAGTTCGCGCCACAGTGGCATGTTGTAGGCGCTGACCAGCCAGAGACTGGTCAGCAGCAGCAGGGTGACGGGGTGGATGGCTTCGCGCTGTTTTTCCGGAGATACCCAGGCCGATTCCGCAAACTCTGTGACATGAAACAGTTTGAGCGTCATGGTCCGGCATTGTTGCCGATTTCGAGCAGACCAGGTAACCGCCCGTAACCAGCGGCAGTTGGATGCCGACGGCTGTCTTCAGGCTTGAATGGTCGTCAAGTCGGCCAGGTGGAGCCGTGCTCCGGCACCATGGCACGCCAGCCCAGTTCGTGCTTGATGCGCTTGCGCAATTCGTCGGCCGGACCCAGTTCGCCATGCACGATGTAGACCTGATCGGGCCGTTCGGGCATGGTGCGCAGCCAGTCCATCAACTGGCTGGCATCGGCATGGGCTGAAGCCGATTGCAACTGCACCACCTCGGCATTGACGCTGACATCCTGGCCGTGGATGCGGACCGATTTGGCGCCGCTGGACAGCGTGGCGCCGCGCGTGCCGGGGGCCTGGAAGCCGGTGAGGATGATCATGTTGCGGTGGTTGCCGGCGTGCAGCGCCAAGTGGTGCAGCACACGACCGCCGGTGGCCATGCCGCTGGCGGCCAGGATCACCATCGGGCCGTGGCGGCGCCCCAGGGCCTTGGACTCGTCGGGCGTGTTGACCATGGTGGCGCAGTGGGTCAGGGCGCGCACCTGCTTGCTGGTCAGCCGGTGCTCGTGCGGGTAGTGTTCCACCAGGTGCGTGCTGTGGATAGCCATCGGGCTGTCGAGGAACACTGGCAGCGATGTGGGGATGTCGCCCCGTGCCTTCAGTTCGGCAATCGCATGCAGGATGGCCTGGGCCCGGCCGACGGCAAACACCGGCAGCACGGCCACGCCGCCGCGCGCGGCGACGCGGTGCAATGCGGGTCCCAGTTCGGCCAGCACGTCTTCGGCGGGATGCTCGCGGTCGCCGTAGGTTGATTCGATCAGCACCGTGTCGGCTGCCGGCGCGCGGTCAGGCGGGTTCATGAGGAAGTCATCGCTGCGGCCGAGGTCGCCCGAGAACAGAATGCGCCGGCCTGCCACTTCCAGCAGCAGGCTGGCCGCGCCCAGGATGTGGCCGGCCCGCGAGAAGGTGGCACGCCAGCCCGGGATGGGCTGGAAGGTGTGGCCGAAGTCCGTGGTCTTGATCAGCGACAGGCTGTTCAGCGCATCCTGGCGCGTGTACAGCGGCAGCGCTGGTGTGTGCTTGGAGAAGCCGTGGCGGTTGGCGAAGGCGGCGTCTTCCTCCTGGATGTGGCCGCTGTCGGGCAGCAGGATGCCGCACAGGTCGCGCGTGCCGGGGGTGGCGTAGACATGGCCTTCAAAGCCCTCGCGTGCCAGCAGGGGCAGGTAGCCGCTGTGATCGAGGTGGGCGTGGGTCAGGACCACGGCATCGATCTGGTTCGGCGCCACCGGCAGCGGACTCCAGTTGCGCAGGCGCAGCTGCTTGTAGCCCTGGAACAGGCCGCAGTCCACCAGCAGGCTGTGCTTGTCGTGCTGGACCAGGTATTTGGAGCCGGTGACGGTATCGGCGCCGCCGAGAAAGGTGATGTTGACGCTCATGCAGGGTAACTCCGTTGGACGTGCCATGTTAGCGCGTCCTGCATGAAAAAAGCCGCGAAGCAGGTCCTGCTTCGCGGCTTGGCAGACCCTCAGGATCTGGGCCGGATCAGCTGAAGAAGCTCTTCAGGCGGTCGGTCCAGCTGTCTTCGCTCGGCGAGTGCTTGGCGCCGCCCTTCTTGAGCGATTCACCCAGCTCGCGCAGCAGCTTGCGCTGGTGCTCGGTCAGCTTGACCGGCGTCTCCACCGTGATGTGGCAGTACAGGTCGCCGGGGTAACTGGCGCGGATGCCCTTGATGCCCTTGCCGCGCAGGCGGAACTGCTTGCCGGTCTGCGTGCCTTCGGGGATGTCGATCGCCGCCTTGCCCTGCAGCGTGGGCACTTCGATCTCGCCACCCAGTGTCGCGGTGACGATGCTGATCGGCACCGAGCAGTGCAGGTCGTCGCCATCGCGCTCGAAGATGTCGTGCTTGCGCAGCCGGATCTCGATGTAGAGATCGCCCGGCGGGCCGCCGTTGGTGCCGGGTTCGCCGTTGCCGGCGCTGCGGATGCGCATGCCGTCGTCGATGCCGGACGGGATCTTCACTTCCAGCGTCTTCTGGCGCTTGATGCGCCCCTGGCCGTGGCAGCTGGTGCAGGGCTCGGGGATGATCTTGCCGCTGCCGTGGCAGTGCGGGCAGGTCTGCTGCACGCTGAAGAAGCCCTGGCGCATCTGCACCGAGCCTGAGCCGTGGCAGGTGGCGCAGGTCTTGACCTGGGTGCCGGGTTTGGCGCCGCTGCCATTGCAGGTGCTGCAGTTGTCCCAGCTCGGGATGCGGATCTGCGCATCCTTGCCGCGCGCGGCTTCCTCCAGCGTGATCTCCATCGCGTAGCTGAGGTCGCTGCCGCGGTAAACCTGGCGGCCGCCGGCACCGCGCCCGCGCTGCTGGCCGAACATGTCGCCGAAGATGTCGCCGAAGGCTTCGGCAAAGCCGCCGGAGAAACCGTCGCCCGGGCCGCCGCCGCGCATGTTCGGGTCGACGCCGGCGTGGCCGTACTGGTCGTAGGCGGCGCGCTTCTGCGCGTCCGACAACATTTCGTAGGCCTCTTTGGCTTCCTTGAATTTTTCTTCGGCCACCTTGGCACTGTCACCCTGATTGCGGTCAGGGTGGTGCTTCATCGCCAGCTTGCGATAGGCCTTCTTGATGTCATCCTCGGACGCGTTCTTCGGTACGCCCAGGATTTCGTAAAAGTCTCTTTTGGCCATGGAGGTTCTCGGGAATCAGTGATGCAAAACGCCGCGCCGATGATCCTGGCGGACCATGCGGACGCGGCGGGCAGGGTGGCACACCACCTGCGCCTCAGCCTTTCTTGACTTCCTTGACCTCGGCGTCAACGATGTTGTCGTCATCGGCAGGGCGGCTGGCGGTCGACTCGGCAGCACCCGGGGCTGCCTCGGCTGCACCGGCACCGGCGGCAGCCTGGGCCGCCTGCTGGTCGGCGTACATCTTCTCGCCCAGCTTCTGGCTGGCGGCCATCAGGGCCTCGGTCTTGGCGTCGATGGCAGCCTTGTCGTCACCCTTCAGAGCTTCTTCCAGCTCCTTGGCGGCAGCTTCGATCTTTTCCTTCTCGCCGGCTTCGAGCTTGTCGCCGTATTCGGTCAGACTCTTCTGCACGCTGTGCACGGCGGCGTCGCCCTGGTTGCGGGACTGCACCAGTTCGAGCTTTTTCTTGTCGTCGGCGGCATTGAGCTCGGCGTCCTTCACCATCTGCTGGATTTCTTCCTCGCTCAGGCCGGAGTTGGCCTTGATGGTGATCTTGTTTTCCTTGCCGGTGCCCTTGTCCTTGGCGCCCACGTGCAGGATGCCGTTGGCGTCGATATCGAACGACACCTCGATCTGCGGCAGGCCGCGCGGCGAGGGCGGAATGCCTTCCAGGTTGAATTCGCCCAGCAGCTTGTTTCCGGAGGCGATTTCACGCTCGCCCTGGAACACCTTGATCGTCACGGCCGGCTGGTTGTCGTCCGCGGTCGAGAAGGTCTGTGCGAATTTGGTCGGGATGGTCGTGTTCTTGGCGATCATCTTGGTCATGACGCCGCCCAGGGTTTCGATGCCCAGCGACAGCGGGGTCACGTCCAGCAGCAGCACGTCCTTGCGGTCGCCAGAGAGCACCTGGCCCTGGATGGCGGCACCGACGGCCACGGCTTCGTCGGGGTTGACGTCCTTGCGCGGCTCCTTGCCGAAGAACTCCTTCACCTTTTCCTGCACCTTGGGCATACGGGTCATGCCGCCGACCAGGATCACGTCGTGGATGTCGCCCACGCTCACGCCGGCATCCTTGATGGCGGTGCGGCAGGGGGCGATGGTGCGCTCGATCAGCTCTTCCACCAGGCTTTCCAGCTTGGCACGGGTCAGCTTGACGCTCAGGTGCTTGGGACCGGAGGCATCGGCCGTGATGTAGGGCAGGTTGATGTCGGTGGCAGCCGAGCTGGAGAGCTCGATCTTGGCCTTCTCGGCGGCTTCCTTCAGGCGCTGCAGGGCCAGCACATCCTTGGACAGGTCGACGCCCTGTTCCTTCTTGAACTCGCCGATGATGAAGTCGATGACACGCTGGTCGAAGTCCTCGCCGCCGAGGAAGGTGTCGCCGTTGGTGGACAGCACTTCGAACTGCTTCTCGCCGTCGACGTCGGCGATCTCGATGATGGAGACGTCGAAGGTGCCGCCGCCGAGGTCGTACACGGCGATCTTGCGGTCACCCTTTTCGGCCTTGTCCAGGCCGAAGGCCAGGGCTGCGGCGGTAGGTTCGTTGATGATGCGCTTGACGTCGAGGCCGGCGATACGACCGGCGTCCTTGGTGGCCTGGCGCTGGGCATCATTGAAGTAGGCCGGCACCGTGATCACGGCTTCGGTCACGGTCTCGCCGAGGTAGTCTTCGGCGGTCTTCTTCATCTTGCGCAGGATGTCGGCGCTGACCTGCTGGGCCGAGATCTGCTTGCCGCGCACTTCCACCCAGGCATCGCCGTTGTCGGCCGCCACGATGGAGTAGGGCATCAGGTTGATGTCCTTCTGCACTTCCTTCTCGGTGAACTTACGACCGATCAGGCGCTTGATGGCATACAGGGTGTTCCTGGGGTTGGTCACGGCCTGGCGTTTGGCCGAGGCGCCGACCAGCACTTCGCCGTCTTCCTGGTAGGCGACGATGGAGGGCGTGGTGCGCGCACCTTCCGAGTTCTCGATCACCCGGGTGGTGTTGCCTTCCATGACGGAGACGCACGAGTTGGTGGTGCCCAAGTCAATGCCGATGATTCTTCCCATGTTTTTACTCCTGCGATTTTGGAAAATTCAGATATTCGTCACGTGTGGATAAGCTGAGCAATTTCAAGTATCCAGCACGGCTTCTTTCTTTTATTTGGGGGCGGTGACGGTCACCAGGGCCGGGCGCAGCACGCGATCGGCGATCAGGTAACCCTTTTGCAGCACGCCCACCACGGTATTGGGTTCCTGCTCTGCCGGCACCACGCTGATGGCCTGGTGCTGGTGCGGGTCGAACCTGGCGCCGGGGGCCGGGTTGATGGCAATCACCTTGTTGCGCTCCAGTGCGGCAATCAGCTGGCGCAGGGTGGCCTCGGCGCCTTCGCGGATCTGCTCGGGCGTGGCGTCCTTGACGGCCAGTCCGGCCTCCAGGCTGTCGGCCACGGGCAGCAGGCTGTCGGCAAAGCTTTCCACCGCGAATTTGCGGCTCTTGGAAATTTCGTCTTCGGCACGGCGGCGGGCATTTTCGGCTTCCGCCTTGGCGCGCAGGAACTGGTCGGCCAGTTCGGCGCTCTTGGCTTTGAGTTCAGCCAGTTCGGCCTGGGTCTGGCTCAGCAGGTCGGCCTCGTGGGCGGCGACGATGCCTTCGCCGCTGGGTTCGCCGGCTTGGGAAGGGGTGGGGTTGGTGTCAGACATGCGGATCAATCGGGGATACGGGGGTCATGCGCAGACATGGGGGCTGCCGTCGCAGTTTCAAGAGGGGCAGGTGCGTGTGGCGCCCGCCCCCGGGCGGTCTCAGTCGGACAGGCCGAGCAGTTCGACTTCGAACTTGAGGGTGGCGTTGGGCGGAATCACACCGCCGGCGCCGCGGGCGCCATAGCCCAGATCGGCCGGGATGATGAGGACGCGGGTGCCGCCGATTTTCATGCCGGCCACTCCCTCGTCCCAGCCGCGGATCACCATGCCGGCGCCGAGGGAGAACTGGAACGGGTCGTTGCGGTCCTTGCTGGAGTCGAACTTGGCGCCCTGCACGCCATTGCTGTAGAGCCAGCCGGTGTAGTGGACGGTGACGTCCTGGCCGCGTGTGGCTTCAGCGCCGGTCCCGACGGTGGTGTCTTCGTACTGCAGGCCGGAAGGGGTGGTGATCATGATGCGGTCCTTTTTGCTATTGATTTGATAGCTGGCGGCGCCTGATGAACAAGGCGCAACATCCAGAAAACCGCAAATTATGCCAGCAGCCCCCGTGGCGGGGCCGGGTTTCAGCGGGCCTTCTTGGCCTGGCTGGCCGCCCACTTGCTGGCAAACGCCTGCAGGTCCCCCAGGCGCTTGAGCAGATCGGCGCCGGCACTGGTGAGCAGGTAGCCGTCGCTGCCATGGTTGAGCAGGCCGGCTTCGCGCAGCTCCTTGATGCGGGTGTTCAATGTGTTGGGGGTGATGCCGCCCACGCTGTCCTGCAGCAGCCGGAAGGTCTGGGCATGACCGTCGCGCAGGGCCCACAGCACGCGAATCGCGTAGCGGGACTCGAGCAGGCCAAGCAGCTGACCGATGGCGGCATTTTCTTTGGAACTCATTGAACTGCACTCCTCAAAGCGTGAATCGGGCGCCGGGAGAGTCTCCTTGTGCCAAGTCCGGTTCTGCAGACCAGCGCTTGCCGACGCGAGCGCAGACTATAGCGCAGTTTTTTGCCTGCTACAAGTTTCATAGCTGCTGATGGCGGACATGCAACACTGACAGGCCACACGGCTGGAAATATCGGGTTCAGGCGTAGATTTTCCTGAGCAGCTGCATCAGAGTTCTGCGTTCGACGGCGCTCAGGCGCGAAGTGGCCTCATCCTCCAGCCGGGCCGCCGTCTGTTCGGCCTGGCGCACCAGCTTCTTGCCGACCGGGGTCAGATGCAGCCCCACGGCGCGGGCGTCGTGCGGATGGGGGCGGCGGGTAATGAGTTCGCGTTTTTCCAGCGTATTGACCATGCCCACCAGGTTGGGCGGCTGGATGGCCAGGGTGGCGCACAGCTGGCGGGAGGTGATGCCCGGGTTATGGGCGATCAGCGACAGTACCGAGAAGTCGACCATGCGCAGGTCGTAGACGGTCATGTGCTTGAGGAAAGACTCGGCGATGACCAGGGTGGCACGGCGGGCGTTGTAGCCGACCAGGCTTTCCAGGTAGCTGCTGTCGACCTTGTCGACGGCGGGTGCGGCGCTTTTGTCTTGCGTGGAACTCATGCGGCCAGCATAGCCTGTGCATCCACCTGTGTCAGCTGTTCCCGGATGATCTGCTGACGCATCTCAAACTCAGGCAGGATCCAGTGTTGCAGGGCGCGTGCCGGTACTGTCCAGCGCGCTGCCGCAGCCGGCGCGTCAGCGGCCGTCACGATACGGGACCAGGCCCAGCCCAGCAGGGCCAAGGCCACGGCACGCAGGAAGTCGTCAGCCACCCAATAAGCCAGTTCCTTGTGGTGCGCACTGGCCTGCGACAATTGTGCGGCCAGCGCACGAACCTCTTCAAAGCGTCGCAGTACGGCCGCCTGGACTGGCTGGCTGGCATCCAGCCCTTGTGCCAGCTCGTCCAGCAGGGCGGCCAGTGCCGCGCCGCCATCCGGCAGCACCTTGCGCACCAGCAGGTCGATCGCCTGGATCTCGTTGGTGCCCTCGTAGATCATGGCCACGCGCGCGTCGCGCACGATCTGCTCGATGCCCCATTCGCGCACATAACCGTGGCCACCGAACACCTGCAGGCAGTCGCTGGCGCCATGGAAGGCCTGGTGCGTGAAGGCCGCCTTGAGCACCGGCGTCACCAGACTGCACCAGCGTTGCGCCGCCTCGCGCCGCGGTGCGTCGGTAGCGTGTTTGGCGATGTCAAGCTCCACCGCCGTGCGGTAGGCCAGCACGCGGCCGCCGTCGATCCAGGCGCGTTGCGTATCCAGCAGGCGCTGGATGGCCGGGTGTTCTGCAATCAGGCTGGTACCGCTGGCGCCCGGGGCGCGCATCTGGCGCCGCTCCTGTGCATAAGCATGGGCTTTCTGCCAGGCGGCTTCCAACAGGCCGATGCCTTGCAGGCCGACATGCATGCGCGCGGCGTTCATCATGACGAACATGGCATTCAGGCCGCGGTTGGCTTCGCCCACCAGCCAGCCGGTCGCGTCCTCGAAACGCATGACGCAGGTCGGACTGCCGTGCAGGCCCATTTTTTCCTCGATGCGTTCGCAGTGGATCGGGTTGCGGCTGCCGTCCGCCAGGAACTTCGGCGCCAGGAACAGCGACAGGCCCTTGGGTCCGGCCGGTGCATCCGGCAGGCGCGCCAGCACCAGGTGGACGATGTTGTCGGTCAAATCGTGCTCGCCGCCGGAGATGAAGATCTTGGTGCCGCTGAGGTGGAAGCTGCCGTCGGCCTGCGCCACGGCTTTGGTGCGTACCAGCCCCAGGTCGCTGCCGGCATGCGGTTCGGTCAGACACATGGTGGCCAGCCATTCGCCGGTGGCGATCTTGCCCAGGTAGCGCGCCTTGAGTTCGTCGCTGCCGTGATGCTTCAGACATTCATAGGCACCATGCAGCAGGCCCGGCGCCATGGTCCAGCCATGGTTGGCCGCGCTCAGCATTTCATACAGTACAGCTTCCAGCACGGCCGGCAGCCCCTGGCCGCCGTCTTCTGTCGCGCAGGCCAGCGAAGGCCAGCCGCCTTGCCAGAAGGACTGGTAGGCCTGGCGAAAGCCAGGCGGTGTGGTGACCACCCCCGCGTCGAAACGACAGCCGGTCTCGTCACCACTGCGCTGCAGTGGTGCGATCTCGCTGGCGACGAATTTGCCGGCTTCCTCCAGCACCTGTTGCACGAGGTCGGCATCGACCTCGGCAAAGGCAGGCAGCGCCTGCAACTGGGTCGGTGCCTGCAGCACCGCCGTCAGGATGTGCTGGATGTCGTCAAGACGCGGTTGGTAGTCCATGCCGGATCAAGACTCCGCGGTGAAACCGATCTTCTTGATCAGCGGGCCCCAGTGCTTGGACTCGGCAGCCTGCGAGGCGGCCATTTCTTCCATGCTGGAGCCGCGCGGGATCAGGCCGACGATTGCCAGGCTGTCGATGACCGCCTTGTCTTTGAGGGCGGCATTGATGGCGGCGTTGGCAGCCTGCAGCACGTTCCTCGGTGTCTTGGCCGGGGCGTAGAAACCGAACCACTCCTCGGTGGTCAGCTCCGGGAAGCCCTGCTCGGCAAAGGTCGGCACCTCCGGCACGTAAGGCGAACGCTTCGGGCCCGAGGTGGCCAGGATGCGCAGCTTGCCGGCCTTGGCGTTGGCGATGAAGTCGCCGTGCGGTGTCACCATGGCGGCGATCTGGCCGCCCACCACGTCAGTCACGCCCGGCACCGAGCCGCGGTACGGCACGTGCTTGAGCTCGACACCGCTGTTGATGCCCAGCAGCGCACCCAGGAAGTGCGGCGTGGAGCCGGCACCGGGCGAGCCGTAGCTGGCGTCTTTCGGATTGGCCTTGGCCCAGGCCAGGAAGTCCTTGACGGTTTTCACATTGGCCGGCACCAGCGGGCCCACGGCCAGGCCGTGGTGCATGACCGCGCCAATGGAGATCGGGGCGAAGTCCTGGGCCGTGTAGTTCATCTTGCTGTAGATGTAGGGGTAGTTCGCCAGCGCGGACACCTGGGCCAGTGCGATCACCGAACCGTCGGCCGGAGCAGCCTTGAGCGTTTCCAGGGCGATGCGCCCGCCGGCGCCCGGCTTGTTCTCCACCACGCCGACGTTCTTGGTGTAGGCCGAACCAGCCAGTTTTTCACCGACGCGGCGGGCGACGCTGTCGCCCGAGCTGCCGGCCGGGAAGCCGTAGAGGATCTTGACCTGTTCGATGGCCTGGGCGAAGGCCGCAAACGGGGTGAGGGCACCGAGGGCGGCTGCACCTGCGGTGGCTTGAACGAATTGACGACGTGTAGTCATGGTTGTCTCCTTTTAGTGGTGGTTGAGAAGGGAACGGGAAAAAATCAGCGCGGCGCCATGCGCAAGGCGCCATCGAGCCGGATCACCTCGCCGTTGAGGTGGCCGTTGGTCACGATGTGACAGGCCAGCTGGGCGAACTCTTCGGGTTTGCCCAGACGCGGCGGGAAGGGGATGGAGGCGGCCAGCGAGGCCTGCACGGCTTCTGGCAACTCCTTCATCAGCGGTGTGGCGAACAGACCGGGCGCCACGGTGCAGACGCGGATGCCGTGCTGCGCCAGGTCGCGTGCCATCGGCAGCGTCATGCCGACCAGGCCGCCCTTGGAGGCGCTGTAGGCCTGCTGGCCAACCTGGCCGTCGAAGGCGGCGACCGAGGCGGTGAACATCATCACGCCGCGCTCGCCGTCTTCCAGGGGGGCGAGCTTGACGCACTCGGCTGCGAACAGGCGGCTGATGTTGTAGCTGCCGACGAGATTTACGTTGATGACGCGGGCAAAGTCGTCCAGCGGTGCTGGCGAACCGTCTTTGCCGACGACACGCTTGGCCGTACCGATGCCGGCGATGTTCATGAGGATACGTGCCGGACCGTGCGCGGCACTGGCCTTGGCCAGGGCCGCGAGTACGCTGTCGGTGTTCGTGATGTCACAGACGCAGGCGACGCCGCCGATCTCGGCGGCTACTTTTTCCGCCAGCGCGGCATTGACGTCGAGCACCGCGACCTTGGCGCCCAGGCGCGCGAGTTCGCGTGCCGTGGCTTCGCCCAGCCCGGAGGCAGCACCGGTGACGAGAGCGGCTTGTCCTTTGATGTCCATGTCAGTGATCCTTGGTGTGGCGCGTCTGCCGTGACGCGGGGAAGAGCGGCGCCCATTCGGGGGCACCTGCGGAACCGGCTGGGCCGGGCCGCTGGGTGCGTCCCTTCGAGAGGGGAGTGCCGAAGACGCTTCGGGGGTGTTTCATGCTTGCGGTTGGATGATATCGGGAGCAGAACCATCATGCAGCGCCTGCACCAGCGCATCGCGGTGCTTGAGCACGGCACGCTGGTTGATCGAGCCCTTGTCGGTGACCTCGCCCTTGTCGATGGAAGGCGGCTCGGTCAGCAGCAAGGCGCGCGCGATGCGGTTGGCGCTGCCGGTGGCCTGGCGAGCCAGTTCGTCGATGACCGCCTGCATGCGCTGGCGCACCGGCGCGCTGGCCAGTACGGCTTCCCAGCTCGCATCGGCGCCCAGGCCGCTGACGTCGCGGCAGGCAGGCGAGGGGAAGATCAGCGCGCCGACTTCCTTCATGTTCAGGCCGGTCAGCACGACGTCCTGCACATAGGGTGCGCCGGCCACGATGACCTTGCCGCGCATGGGGCCGACACTGACGAAGGTACCGGTGGCGAGTTTGAAGTCTTCGGCGATGCGGCCGTCGAACTTCAGGCCGCGGTGCAGGTCGTCCGGATCGATCCACTGCACGGCGTCGCCGGTGCACAGATAGCCTTCTTCGTCGAACGCCTCGCGTGTGGCCTGCTCCGAGCGCCAGTAACCCGGCGTCACGTTGGGGCCGCGGTAGCGCACCTCGGTCTTGCCATCGATGTCCACCAGCTTGAGCGTCATGCCCGGTACCGGTGCACCGATGTCACCCGCTTTCACGTTGGGGCTGTTGGTGAACATGGCCGAAGGGGCGGACTCGGTCATGCCCAGGCCGGTGGCCATGACGATGCGCTCGCCGATGTCCGCTTCCGCCGTGGCGTGCAGGCTGTCCCACACCGGCTGGGCCAGACCGGCGCCGGAGTAGAAGAACATGCGCACGCGCGACAGCAGGGTGCGCCGCAGCTGCGCGTCGGTCTTCATGGCGGCGGCAATCATCTCGAAGCCGGTGGGCACGTTGAAGTAAATGGTGGGGGCGATCTCGCGCAGGTTGCGCAGGGTTTCGCCGATCAGGGCGGCGGTGGGCTTGCCGTCGTCGATGTAGAGCGTGCCGCCGTGCTGCAGGACGAGGCCGAAGTTGTGGTTGCCGCCAAAGGTGTGGTTCCAGGGCAGCCAGTCCACCAGCACCGGCTTGGTCTCGGCCAGCACCGGCAGCGACAGCGTGATCTGCTGCAGGTTGGCGCACCACATGCGCTGGGTGTTGATCACCGGCTTGGGCATCTTGGTCGAGCCGGAGGTGAACAGGAACTTGGCGATGGTGTCGGGGCGCACGGCGTGCATGGCCGCATCGACGGCGTCGGTGGCCACCGTGCTGCGCAGTGTGTCGAAAGAAATGCTCTTGCGCCCCTCGATCGAACCCTGGGCCAGTACCACTTCGACGTCGGCGCCGACCGTTGCCTGGATGGCGCGGCCGTAGCGTGCGCCATCGGCGGCGAACACCAGGCCCGGGGTCAGGGTGTCCAGCACGTGACGCAGCTTGTCGTAGTCCTGGCTCACGGTGGCATAAGCCGGCGACACCGGGCAGTAGGGCACGCCGGCGTAGATGCAGCCCAGTGCCATCAGGGCGTGCTCCAGGCTGTTTTCGCTCAGGATCACCACCGGGCGTTCGGGTGAGAGCTTGCGGTCCAGCAGGGCCTGGCCGATGCGGCGCGCGCCTTCGAGCGCCTGCGCATAGCTGATGTGCTGCCAGTCACCGGTGCTGCCGTCGGGCAACTGGGCGCGCCGCGCGATGAAGCTGTGCTCGGGCGTGGTCTCGGCCCAGTGCACCAGGAAGTCGCTCAGGCGCCGGGCGTAGGCGCCCAGCGGCAGTTCCGCCTGGAGGTAGCGCACGCCGGGTGCGCCTTCATGCACGCTGACGCGCGTCACGCCGAAATTCACCGGACGGTAACGCGGCGTGGTCGGGGAAATAGGGGTCTCGCTCATGGGTCTGTTGTCGGCAATCGTTGGCAAGTTCATTGGCTGTCTGATGGGAGGGCGAGGCTTCAGCCCTTGCTGACCTTGGCGGCCTTGCCTTCCAGGAAGGCGCGCACGCGTTCCTTGGCTTCCGGTGCGCTCTGGGCGATGGCGGCCATCATGGCCTCGGTCAGGAAACCCTGGTCGGCCGGCTGCTCGGCAATGCGCGGCAGCGCATGAATGAGTGCGTAGTTGGTCAGCGGTGCGTTCTGCGCCACGCGTTGCGCCAGCTCGAAGGCGCGGTCGAAGGCTGTGCCTTGCGGGACCAGGTACTGTGCAAAGCCGACTTTCTCGCCGTCCTGCGCGTTGTAGACGCGGCCGGTCAGCATCATGTCGGTCATGCGTGCCGCGCCGATCAGGCGTGGGATGCGCACCGCACCACCACCGCCGACGAAGATGCCGCGCGAGCCTTCAGGCAGGGCATAGAAGGTGGATTCGTCGGCCACGCGGATATGGCAGGCACTGGCCAGCTCCAGACCGCCACCGACCACGGCGCCATGCAGCGCGGCGATCACCGGCACCGGACCGTATTGCACGCATTCGAGCGCGGCGTGCCACATGCGCGAGTGCTGCAGGCCCTGGCCGGCATCACGCTCCTTCAGTTCGCTCAAATCGAGACCGGCGCAGAAGTGCTCGCCGTCGCCGTCGATCACGGCGGCGCGCACACCCTCGGGCATGGTTTCAAACAGGTTGCGGATGGCCAGAATGAGGCCGTCGTTGAGCGCGTTGCGCTTGGCCGGGCGCGTCAGGCGGATGACGGCAACTTCCTGGTGCTCACCGCGGCGTTCGAAATGAAGGTCTGGGTTTTTCATGATTGCGTTTCTTTCGGGAATCGATTATGGTTATGAAATATAACCAATTCAAGCGTGCTGGGGCTCGTTTTTCTTGGTGTTTACCCTAGGGGTCGTCCCGTCAATTGAAGGAGCCGGTCATGGACCACAAGAACCTGATTGCCATCGATATCCATACCCATGCCGAAGTGAGTTGCTGGAACCCGTTCGACAACTACGGCGAGGAGTATGACCGCGCGGCCGACAAGTACTTCCGCTCCAGCCGCCGCCCGACCATTGCCGAGACGATCGCCTACTACCGCGAACGCAAGATCGGCCTCGTAATGTTCACGGTGGACAGCGAATCGCAACTCGGGCGCCGCCGCATCCCGAACGAAGAAATCGCCGAAGCCGCCAAGGCCAACAGCGACATGATGATGGCCTTTGCCAGCATCGATCCGCACAAGGGCAAGATGGGCGCGCGCGAGGCGCGCCGCCTGATCGAGGAGCACGGCATCAAGGGTTTCAAGTTCCATCCCACGGTGCAGGGCTGCTACCCGCAGGACAAGATGGCCTGGCCGATCTATGAGGTGATTGCCGAGTACAAAATGCCGGCGATTTTCCATACCGGCCACAGTGGCATCGGCAGCGGCATGCGCTGCGGCGGGGGCCTGCGCCTGGAGTACAGCAACCCGATCCACCTGGACGACGTGGCGATTGACTTCCCCGACATGCAGATCGTCATGGCACATCCGAGCTTTCCGTGGCAGGACGAGGCGCTGAGCGTGGCCACGCACAAGCCCAATGTCTGGATCGACCTGTCCGGCTGGAGCCCGAAATACTTCCCGAAGCAACTGGTGCAGTACGCCAACACCCTGCTGAAGGACCGCGTGCTGTTCGGTTCCGACTACCCGCTGATCACGCCCGAGCGCTGGATGAAGGATTTTGAAGAGGCCGGTTTCAAGCCCGAGGTGATGCCTGGCATTCTGAAGGACAACGCGGTGCGTTTGCTGGGGTTGAAGTAAGCGGGAGCCTGCGGGGGCGAGGGTGTCATCCGTCCCCGCCCCGGTCTGCAGGACGCGCTTGTCACGTGCAGCGCGAACTGCTAAGGTCTCCAGCCGAAGGAATGGAGGCTTTCATGATCAGCAACTTCGAGCAGGTTCATAACCATTACGAGCGCTTGGTGTTCGAGGAGGTCGTTCGCCGTGCGCCGCGGCACCCGGGACTCACGCCCGACATGCTGGCGGATGTGGCCTGCGTGGCCTTGAACCGTTTGCCGGCGCGGTATGTCCGGCACGACGTGGATCTGATCTTCTACCTGACCGAGCAGGAACGCCACGCCATCGAGCAGTCCATGGCCGCGGCCATGGACTATGCCTTTGCCTTGGTCAGCAGCCGCAGTGCCAAAGGCACCGCCGCCGCTGCCAACGCTACTTAGGCCTTGCCCCAGACTTCCTGGGCCGTTTCGATCACCAGGCGCAGTTTGGCGCGCTGGGCTTCGACGGCGATGTCGTTGCCGTGCACCGTGCTGGAGAAGCCGCACTGTGGTGACAGGCACAGCTGTTCCAGCGGTGCGTATTGGGCTGCTTCGTCAATGCGGCGCTTGAGGTCGTCCTTGGATTCCATGGCGCCGAACTTGGTGGTCACCAGGCCCAGCACCACGATCTTGCCCTTGGGCAGGAAACGCAGGGGGCGGAAGTCGCCGCTGCGGTCGTCGTCGTACTCCAGGAAGTAGGCGTCCAGGTTCATCTCCGACAGCAGCGCTTCGGCCACCGGCTCGTAGTTGCCGGAGGCGGCGTGCGTGCTCTTGAAGTTGCCGCGGCACAGGTGCATGGCCAGCGTCATGCCGGCCGGCTTCTGTGCCACCACCTTGTTGATGAACTTGGCATAACGGTGCGGCAGTTCGTTCGGGTCGTCACCGCGCTGGCGGGCCGCTTCACGCATCTTCTCGTCGCACAGGTAGGCCAGGTTGGTGTCGTCCATCTGCACATAGGTACAGCCGGCCGCGGCCAGTGAGCGCAGTTCGTCACCGTAGGCCTGCGCCACGTCGTCGTAGAACGCCGGTTCCAGCTCGGGGTAGTGTTCCTTGCTGATGCCGGCGCGTCCGCCGCGGAAGTGCAGCATGGTGGGTGAGGGGATGGTGACCTTGGCGACGCGGCCGCCACCCGGGGTGATCTGGCTCTTGAGGTACTCGAAGTCGGCGCGCTGGATGTCCTTGACGTGACGCACCTTGTCGATCACGCGCATCACCGGCGGCGCCAGTTCCTGCGTGCCGTCCGGCTTGACGATCGTGACCGGGATGTCGGACTTCACGCCGCCGATCTGCTCCAGGAAGTCGACGTGGAAGTAGGTGCGGCGGAATTCACCGTCGGTGATGCTTTGCAGGCCGACGTCTTCCTGGAACTTGACGATTTCGGTGATGGCCTTGTCTTCCACCTTGCGCAGTTGCTCGGCAGTGATCTCGCCGTTGGCTTTCTGTTCGCGGGCCTCGAGCAGGAATTTGGGGCGCAGGAAGCTGCCGACGTGGTCGGCGCGGAAGGGGGGGGTGGTGCGTAGTGTCATGGGTAATGTCTCCAGGAGGTCGCTCGATTTGATAACAAGCCGCGGATATTATGGCATTCAGGGTACGGATTGTGATCGAGATCCGTTTCGCGATCCGCCGGAATCCGGCCGCCCCATCGGGGGCGGTTTTCCGAAGTCATCGTTGACGGATCAGGCGACAGGGCGGGGCTGGCGCCGCGGTCCCTTCGGCCGGACCTCGGGCGTAGAATGAATTCACCGTAGTCAACGGTTTGGTTATCGCAGATTGTTATATCAATCAGTCTGAAATTGGACTTGCGAATGATCATATTTGCGGCGAAAGTAATACGTCTTCTCCATTGTGCGGTTTTGGGTCTGCGTGCCGGGGCCGTCGGTTGAAGCAATAACTCATATTTAGGAGTCCCCCCATGAAAAAACGAGTGTTCCTCAGTGCCTCTGCCCTGGCGGTCATGGCCTTGTCCTCGGCCGCCGTGCTGGCGCAGGACAATGCATTCAAGATCGGCCTGATCCTGCCCATGACCGGTCAGCAAGCCTCGACCGGCCGCCAGATCGAAGCGGCAGCGAAGCTTTACATGGCGCAGCACGGCGACACCGTGGCGGGCAAGAAGATCCAGCTGATCGTCAAGGACGACACCAGCATTCCTGACGTCACCAAGCGCATGGCGCAGGAACTGGTGGTCAACGACAAGGTCAACGTGCTGGCTGGCTTCGGCATCACGCCCTCGGCCCTGGCCACGGCACCGATCGCCACCCAGTCCAAGACCCCGACCATCGTGATGGCAGCCGCCACCTCCAGCATCACCCAGGCCTCGCCCTACATCGTGCGCACCAGCTTCACGCTGCCGCAGGCCTCGGTCTCCATGGCCGACTGGGCTGCCAGCAAGGGTGGCATGAAGAAGGTCGTGACCCTGGTGAGCGATTACGGCCCGGGCATCGACGCCGAGAAGTTCTTCAAGGACCGCTTCATCTTCAACGGTGGCACCATCGTCGAGAGCCTGCGTGTGCCGATGCGCAACCCCGATTTCGCTCCCTTCCTGCAGAAGGTGCGTGATGCCAAGCCCGACGCTCTGTTCGTCTTCGTTCCGTCCGGCGCTGGCGCTGCGGTCATGAAGCAGTTCCTGGAGCGCGGCATGGACAAGGCCGGCATCAAGCTGATCGGCACCGGCGACATCACCGATGACGACCAGCTGAACGACATGGGCGACGGCGCGCTGGGCGTGGTCACGGCACACCACTACGCTGCGGCTCACCCTTCGGCCATGAACAAGAAGTTCGTGGAAGCCTTCAAGAAGGCCAACAAGGGCATGCGCCCCAACTTCATGGCCGTGGGTGGCTATGACGGCATGCGCGTGATCTACGAAGCGCTCAAGGCCACCAAGGGCCAGGGTGGCGGCGATGCGTTGCTGGCCGCCATGAAGGGCCAGACCTTTGAAAGCCCGCGCGGCCCGATGTTCATCGATGCGCAGACGCGCGACGTGGTCCAGAACATCTACCTGCGCAAGGTGGAGCGCCAGGGTGGCGAGCTGCACAACGTGGAGTTTGACGTGATCAAGGACGTCAAGGACCCCGGCAAGTCCAAGTGATACGCCGTCCATGGATGCTGCCGTGTCGGCGGCATCCATGGATTTTTTTTGCCTTGACCTGACGTGAAGAGTTCATGCTGACGATTCTGTTTGATGGCATTGCCTACGGCATGCTGCTGTTTATCCTGGCGGTCGGTCTGGCCGTGACCATGGGTCTGATGAACTTCATCAACCTGGCGCATGGTGCCTTCGCCATGGTGGGCGGTTACATCACGGTGTTGCTGATGCAGCGCTTCGATGTCCCGTTCCTCCTCTGTCTTCCGATCGCCTTCGTCGGCGTGGCGCTGCTGGGCGCCTTGCTGGAACGCACGCTGTACCGGCCGATGTACAAGAAGCCGCACCTGGATCAGGTGCTGTTTTCCATCGGCCTGACCTTCATGGCGGTGGCGGCCATGGACTACTTCATGACCTCCAGCCAGCAGATCGTCCAGTTGCCCGAGTGGCTCAAGGGCCGTACCGAGCTGGGCGAGGGCGCCCTGATGCTGGGCATGGGGCACTACCGCCTTTTCATCATCGTGGTCTGCGCCGCCTTGACGGTGGGCCTGCAGTACATCCTGACGAAAACCCGCTTCGGCAGCCGTCTGCGTGCGTCGGTGGATGACCAGCGTGTCGCCGCCGGCCTGGGCATCAACGTCAACGTGGTGTTTCTCTCGACCTTTGCCGTTGGTTCCGGTCTGGCCGGTCTCGGCGGTGCCTTGGGGGCTGAAGTGCTGGGCCTGGACCCCTCTTTCCCCTTGAAATTCATGGTTTACTTTCTGATCGTGGTGGCCGTCGGAGGAACTTCCTCCATCACCGGCCCGCTGCTGGCTGCCTTGCTGCTGGGCATTGCCGACGTGGCCGGCAAGTACTACATCCCGACCTTCGGCGCCTTCATCGTCTACGGGCTGATGATCGCCATCCTGATCTGGCGTCCGCAAGGCTTGTTCGTGCGCAAGGGGGGCAAGGCATGATGAACGCTCAACAATCCCTGCACAACAGCCGCCGCTGGAAGATCTGGGAGCCCGTGCTCTGGCTGCTGGCCCTGGCATTGCCCTACGTGCTGGGCAGCCACGCGCTGATCATCAATGAGATCGCCATCGTTGCGCTGTTTGCCGTCTCGCTCGACCTGATCCTCGGCTACACCGGCATCGTCTCGCTGGGCCATGCCGCTTTCTTCGGCATGGGCGCTTATGCGGCGGCGCTGTTTGCCAAGCTGGTGATGCCTGATCCGCTGGTCGGCCTGGCCTTCGGCATTGCGGTCGCCACGCTGCTGGGCGCGCTGTGTTCTTTCACCATCATTCGCGGCTCCGACCTGACGCGCCTGATGGTGACGCTGGGTGTTGGCCTGATCCTGATGGAGCTAGCCAACAAACTCGACTGGCTGACCGGCGGTGCCGACGGCCTGCAGGGCGTGATGATGGGGCCGGTGCTCGGCCGCTTCGAGTTCGACCTGCAAGGCCAGGTGGCCGCCTGGTACTCGATTTCGGTCCTGCTGGTGCTGCTCTTCTTTGCGCGTCGCCTGGTGAACTCGCCGTTTGGCGCCACACTCACCGCCATTCGCGACAACCGCCTGCGCGCCATGGCCATCGGCATTCCAGTGACCTCGCGCCTGGCGGTGATCTACACCATTGCCGCCGGCGTGGCCGGTGCGGCCGGCGCCCTGCTGGCGCAGACCACGGGTTTCGCCTCGATCGACGTGTTCGAATTCCATCGCTCCGCCGACTTGATGCTGCTGCTGGTGATCGGCGGCACGGGCTGGCTTTATGGTGGTGTGGCCGGTGCGGTCGTGTTCAAGATCATGCAGGATCTGATCTCGTCCATCACGCCGCAGTACTGGACCTTCTGGATCGGCCTGTTCCTGGTGGTGTTGGTGATGGTGGGTCGTGAGCGCTTTATCCGTCCCTGGACCTGGTTTGGGGGGAAGAAGTGATGAGTAGCGCAGAAATCGTTTTGTCTGCCAAGGGCCTGGTCAAGCGTTTCGGCGGCATCACGGCCACCGGCAACGTCAATCTGGACCTGCGCAAAGGCGCCCGCCATGCCCTGATCGGCCCCAACGGTGCTGGCAAGACCACGCTGATCAATCTGCTGACTGGCGTGCTGGAGCCCACCGAGGGCCGCATCCTGCTCGAGGGCCGGGACATCACCGACCTGGCACCGCACCAGCGTGTGCGTCGCGGCATGGTGCGCACCTTCCAGATCAACCAGCTGTTCGACACGCTCACGCCGCTGGAAACCCTGGCGCTGACGGTGTCGCAACACCAGGGGCTGGGCGGCAAGTGGTGGCAGGCGCTGGGGCGCCGGAACCAGGTGGCCGAGCGTTGCGAACAATTGCTCGAGCAGTTCCACCTGACCGAGGTGATGAACCAGAAAACCAATGTGCTGGCCTACGGCAAGCGTCGCCTGCTGGAGATCGCCATCGCCCTGGCCTGCGAGCCGCGCGTGCTGCTGCTCGACGAGCCGGTGGCCGGCGTGCCTGCCGGCGAGCGCGAGGAACTGCTGCAGACCGTGGCGGCCCTGCCGGCCGATGTGTCGGTGCTCCTGATTGAACATGACATGGATCTCGTATTTAGTTTTGCCAACCGCATGACGGTGCTGGTCAACGGCACCGTGTTGACCGAGGGCGACCCGGACACCATTGCCAACGATTCACAGGTCAAGGCGGTCTACCTCGGCCACGGCGAGGAGCTGTCACATGGCTGATCTGCTCAAAGTCGAAGGCCTGAGTGCCGGCTATGGTGAGGCCGTGGTGCTGCACGACGTGTCGGTGTCCCTGAAGCAGGGCGACACGCTGGCCCTGCTGGGCCGCAACGGCACCGGCAAGACCACCTTCATGAACACCCTGGCCGGCGCCACGCGCCAGCACGGCGGCACCATCACGCTCGATGGCGTGGCCCTGCACAAGGTGCCGCTGCACGAGCGTGCCGGTGCCGGCATCGGCTGGGTGCCGCAGGAACGCAACATCTTCAAGTCGCTCACGGTCGACGAGAACCTGACCGCCGTGGCCCGCCCCGGCGCCTGGACGCCGGCGCGCGTGTACGAGATGTTCCCGCGCCTGGCCGAACGCAAGACCAACCTCGGCACCCAGCTCTCGGGCGGCGAGCAGCAGATGCTGGCGGTCGGCCGCGCGCTGGTGCTCAATCCCAAGCTGCTGCTGCTGGACGAGCCGCTCGAAGGCCTGGCGCCCATCATCGTGCAGGAACTGCTGCGCGCCATCCGCCGCATCACGCGTGAAGAGGGCCTCTCGGCCATCATCGTGGAGCAGCACCCGCAGGCCATTTTGGCCATCTCGGATGTGGCCGCCGTGCTGGACCGCGGCACCGTGGTGCACGCCAGCAGTGCTGATGCGCTGCTGGAGCAACCCGAGCTGCTGGATCGACTGCTGGGCGTGGCACGCTGACCTTGCTATCAAAAGGGTAGCTGACTGCGCCCTTTTGATAAGGGGTAGAGCATGATTTCAACAATGTTTCTGCGTGGGGCCGGGGTGCTGCTGGCGGCTCTGCTGGCCACGCAGGCTGGGGCACAAGGCTTTCCCGCCAAACCGATCCGTCTGGTCGTGCCCAACGCACCCGGCGGCGCGGCCGACCTGACGGCCCGTGCTGTGGGGCAGAAAATCAGCGAGACGCTGGGCCAGCCAGTGCTCATCGACAACAAGCCCGGCGCCGGCGGGGTGGTTGCAGGTGAAACGGTGGCCAAGGCCGCGCCTGACGGCCACACCCTGTTGCTGATCTCCAGCGGCACGGCCGTCAGCGCCGCACTCTTCAGGTCCTTGCCCTTCGATACGACGAAAGACTTCATCCCGGTCGCACCACTGGCCACCTTCGATCTGGTGATCGTGGCCCCCGAGGGCGGCCGCTTCAAGACCCTGGGTGAGCTCGTGGCCTATGCCCGTGCCAACCCGGGCAAGCTCAACATCGGCACCCCCAACATCGGCACCACGCAGAACCTGGCAGCCGAGCTGTTCAAGTCCGCTGCCGGCCTGGACGTGCAGATCGTGCCTTTCAACGGCACGCCGGCGGTGATCAACGCGCTGCGCGGCGGTCAGGTCGATGCCGGCCTCGACATCTTGAGCCCGCTGCTGGCGCAGATCCGGGCGCATGCACTGCTGCCGCTGGCCGTCACCGGCGACAAACGCTCGCGCGTGCTGCCGGCGGTGCCGACGGCCAGGGAGGCCGGCGTGACCGGCTTCGTGGCGGCCTCGTGGAATGGTTTGGCGGTGCCGGCGAAGACGCCGAGGGACGTGGTCGAGCGACTCAACCGGGACGTGGTCGCCGCGCTCAAGGACCCAGTGGTGAAGAAGAAGCTGGAAGACCTCAACCTGGATCCCCATCCAGGCACGCCCGAGCAGGCCGCGGCCATGCTGAACAACGACATGCGCCGCTGGGGCGAGGTCATCGAACGCGCCCGAATCTCGAAGCAGTAAGGCGCGGGCGCATCAAGCACTGAAGAGGAACACGATGGCATTCGATATCGGACTCGTCGGTTACGGCGAAGTGGGCAAGATCTTCACCAGCGGCCTGAAAGCCAAGACCGGCCGCTGGGTCGGCGCCTGGGACCTCAAGTTTGCCGACGCCGCCACGCGTGAGGCCGAGTGTGGCCATGCTGCCGCCGGCGGCATCGAGGCTTGCGACTCGGCGGCGGCGTTGTGCGGCCAGGCCAATCTCATCATCTCCGCCGTCACCGCGTCCAACACGCTGGCGGTAGCGCAGGAGGTGGCTCTCAGCATCCGGCCCGGCACGCTGTTCCTCGACTTCAACTCCGCCTCGCCCGGCACCAAGGCGCAGTGCGCCACGCTCATCGACGCCGCCGGTGGCCACTACGTCGAAGCCGGCGTCATGACCTCGGTGCCGCCCTACGGCATCCGTGTGCCCATGCTGCTGGGCGGCGCCAAGGCCGCCGAGCTGGCCGCCGTGCTGAACGGCTGGGGCATGAACGCCAGCGCCGTGGCCGAGAAGATCGGCGTGGCCTCCGCCATCAAGATGTGCCGCAGCGTCATGATCAAGGGCCTGGAGGCGCTGGTGATCGAAAGCTACACCACGGCGCGTGCCTATGGCGTGGAGGAACACATGATTCCGACGTTGTACGAGACCTTCCCCGGCATCGACTGGAACGCCCAGGGCGCCTACTTCTTCAGCCGCGTGGCGCAGCACGGCAAGCGCCGCGCCGAAGAGATGCGCGAGTCCGCCAACACCGTGCGCGAAGCCGGTTTCGAACCCTTCATGGCTGCCGCCATTGCCGGGAAGCACGACTGGGTGGCGCAGCAGTCGCGTGCCGGCGTGTTTGCCGGCATCACCAAAGATGCGAAATGGCAGGACTATGCCGACCGTCTGTTGCAACAATCGCTACAAAAAAAGTAGCGACTGATGCTTATCTAGCGAGGGTCTGGACCGGATTTTGTTCCGGTCTGAGGCGCTCTTACAGCGTGGCTTCGATCATGCGCCGCAGGTCGGGCGTGACTTCCGGCATGAGACCGAACCAGTGCTGGAAGGCCGGGCGTGCCTGGTTCAGCAGCATGCCCAGGCCATTCACGGTCGGGTTGCCGCGCTGGCGGGCGGCGGCCAGCAAGGGCGTTTCCAGCGGCACGTAGATGATGTCCGACACCAGGGTATGCCGCGGCAGGCGGTCGAGCGGCAGTTCCAGCGGGTCCTGGCCCTTCATGCCCAGGCTGGTGGTGTTCACCAGCAGGGCGACGCCGTCCAGGGCGTCTTCGCGCTGCGCCCACGGCACGGCACGGATGGGGCCACCGAATTCGGCGGCCAGCGCCTGCGCCTTGTCCAGGCTGCGGTTGCACAGGCGGATCTCCTTGGCGCCGCGCTCGGCCAGCGCCACCAGGATGGCGCGTGCCGCACCGCCGGCCCCCAGCACGGTGATCGGCCCGGCATCGGCGCGCCAGTCGGGCTGGGCGTCGAGCAGGCTCTGGATGAAACCGAAGGCGTCGGTGTTGTAGCCGCTCAGGGTGCCGTCGGCTTCCACCACGATGGTGTTGATGGCGCCGATGCGCTGGGCCAGCGGGTCGATGCGGTCCACCAGCGGCATGGCCGCCACCTTGTGCGGGATGGTGATGTTGCAGCCGGCAAAACCCAGGGCGCGCAGGCCGTGCACGGCGTCGCCAATCAGCTCGGGTTGCACCGGCAGCAGCACGTAGCTGCCGTTCAGGCCGTAGTGGCGGATCCAGTGGTTGTGGATGGCGGGGGAGCGCGAGTGCGCCACCGGCCAGCCCATCACGCCGGCCAGGGTGTAGTTGTTGTCAGTTGCCATGGTGTTCCCGGTCAGAGCTTCTTATTGTGCCGCCTGCCCGGCCGGGCCGAACACCTGGGCCGCCACTTCCTGGATCAGTTCCAGCATGGCCTGCTGCGTCATGGTGGTGGTGCGGCTGGCGGCCGTGGCCAACGCGACCTTGCTGCTGAGCTTGGGCTTGACGATGGGGCGGGCCAGATAGGTTTCGGGGTGGGCCGAAGTGGCCAGCGCGTAACGCGGCAGCACGGCGTAACCGGCGCCGTCGGCCACCAGGTCGAGGATGGCGGCCACGCCGTCGATCTCCAGGCTGATGCCGGGCTTGCAGCCGATGCCGGCCATTTCGGTCTCCACCACCATGCGAATGGCATTGGGCCGGCTCGGAATCACCAGCGGCAGGTTGCTGATTTCCTTCAACGTCACTGGCGCCGGCTTGGCCTTGCTCCTGGCATCGTGCGGGCCGATCAGAAACAGCTCTTCTTCCAGCAGCGGCTGGGTGTCCAGCTCGGGGCTGGGCGAGGGGTTGTAGAGCAGGGCGATGTCCAGCCGTCCGGTCTGCAGGCCTTCCTGCATCGAAATGGTCAGCCCCTCGCTGATGGACAGCGCGGCATTGGGCAGGCGTTTTCGGAATTCGCGCGTCAGCGGCACCGTCATCATCCTGGCGATGCTGGGCGGCAGGCCCAGCGCCACGCGCCCGGCCAGCGCGCCGCGCACGCGGCCCAGGTCTTCGCGCGCACGTTCCACCTGGTGCAGGATGCCGCGGCCGTGTTCCAGCAGCAGCTTGCCGGCCTCGGTGGTGGTGACGCCGCGGCCGTTGCGCAGCAGCAGGTTTTGCCGCAACTCCACCTCCAGCAGGCGCACCTGGCGGCTCAGCGCCGGCTGGGCGATGTCCAGCACGCTGGAGGCGCGGGTGAAACTGCCGAGTTCGGCCACGCGCACGAAATATTCGAGTTGTTTGAGGTCCATGCTTTGGGGATATCTTCGGAGGCATTATGCCGAAATTAGATACCTGCTAGTGAACGCTCCACCTTGGTCTGCGTGCGGGGCGTGACGACAATCAGTATTCACAATGTCAAGTTCGGATCAGTATTCCGTTTTTATCCCTGAGCCCGCATGAGCACACAGATCAATGGCATCTCATCCATGGCCACACGTCAGGTGCTGGCTGAGTTGGTGGCGCGTTTCCAGCAAAAAACAGGGCAGTCGGTGCACATCGAGTCGGTCGGCGGCGTGGACGCCGCCAAACGCGTGCAGGCCGGCGAGGCGTTTGACGTCGTCATCCTGGCCTCCGACGCCATCGACAAGCTGATCGCCGCCGGCCATGTGCGACCCGACTCCAAGGTGGATCTGGTGCGCTCAGGCGTGGCGGTGGCGGTGCGCGCCGGCACGACCCAGCCCGATATTTCTAGCGAAGCGGCCGTGCGTGCTGCCGTGCTGGCCGCGCGCACCCTCAGCTACTCCACCGGCCCGAGCGGCGTGGCGCTGGCCAAACTGTTCGAGCGCTGGGGCATTGCAGAAGAAATCAAGGATCGCATCGTCACGCCGCCGCCGGGCATTCCGGTTGGCTCGCTGGTGGCGAAAGGCGAGGTCGAGCTGGGTTTCCAGCAGCTGAGCGAACTGATCAACCTCGATGGCATCACCGTGCTCGGCCCGCTGCCGCCGGCGATCCAGATCATCACCACTTTCTCGGCCGGTGTGTGTGCCGGCAGCCAGCAGGCTGACGCCGTGCGCGCCATGCTGGCCGACATGGCCTCGCCCGAAGCGGCCGAGGCCAAGCGCCGCCAGGGCATGGACCCGGCATGAACCGAATTTGAATCCCAGGAGACTTTTATGAAGCAACCCATGATCATCGACTGCCACGGCCACTACACCACGGCGCCGAAGGCGCTGGAGAATTGGCGCAATCAGCAGATCGCCGGCATCAAGGACCCGGCCCTCATGCCGAAGGTGGCCGACCTCAAGATCAGCGACGATGAACTGCGCGAGTCGATCGAGACCAACCAGCTCAAGCTGATGAAGGAGCGCGGCTCCGACCTCACCATCTTCAGCCCGCGTGCCAGCTTCATGGCGCACCACATCGGCGACTTCAACGTGTCGTCCACCTGGGCCGCCATCTGCAACGAACTCTGCTACCGCGTCAGTCAGCTGTTCCCGGACCACTTCGTGCCGGCCGCCATGCTGCCGCAGTCGCCCGGCGTTGATCCCGCCACCTGCATCCCCGAGCTGGAGAAGTGCGTCAAGGAGTACGGCAACGTCGGCATCAACCTGAACCCCGATCCGTCGGGTGGCCACTGGACCAGCCCGCCGCTGACCGATAAGCAGTGGTACCCCATCTACGAAAAGATGGTGGAGTACGACATCCCGGCCATGATCCACGTTTCCACCAGCTGCAACGCCTGCTTCCACACCACCGGCGCGCACTACCTGAACGCCGACACCACGGCCTTCATGCAGCTGATCCAGGGCGACCTGTTCAAGGACTTCCCGACGCTGAAGTTCATCATTCCGCACGGCGGCGGCGCCGTGCCTTACCACTGGGGCCGTTTCCGTGGCCTGGCGCAGGAGATGAAAAAGCCGCTGCTGAAGGACCACCTGCTGAACAACGTCTTCTTCGACACCTGCGTCTACCACCAGCCCGGCATCGACCTGCTGACCAAGGTGATCCCGGTCGACAACATCCTGTTCGCCTCCGAGATGATCGGCGCCGTGCGCGGCATCGACCCCGAGACCGGCAACTACTACGACGACACCAAGCGCTACATCCAGGCTTCCAATATCCTGAATGACGAGCACCGCTACAAGGTCTACGAAGGCAACGCCCGCCGCGTGTTCCCGCGCCTGGACGCCGCGCTGAAGGCCAAGGAAGCCAAGTAACTTTGCGGGACAGACCGCAGGCTGCGCAGCAGACCAGCTCTGTCCCCAACTGATTAGCACTGACATTCAAAGGACAACACCATGAGCATCAACGGACCCCTGGGCATCGTCAAACGCAACATCGTGCGCGCCGATGCCGCCGCCACCGACAAACTGGGCAAGTACGGCGTGGCCACCGTGCACGAGGCGCAAGGCCGTGTCGGCCTGATGCAGTCCTACATGCGTCCCATCTACGCCGGCGCCAAGATCTCCGGCACCGCCGTCACCGTGCTGCTGCACCCCGGTGACAACTGGATGCTGCACGTCGTGGCCGAGCAGATCAAGCCCGGCGACATCGTTGTGGCCGCGCTCTCTGCTCCCAACACCGACGGCTTCTTCGGCGACCTGCTGGCGACTTCCTTTAAGGCCCGCGGTGCCCGCGGCCTGATCATCGACGGCGGCTGCCGCGACGTGGCCGAGCTCAAGGCCATGGACTTCCCGGTCTGGAGCCGTGCCATCAGCGCCAAAGGCACCATCAAGGCCACCTTGGGTTCGGTCAACGTCCCCGTGGTGTGCGCCGGCATGATCGTCAACCCGGGCGACGCCATCGTGGCCGATGACGACGGCGTGGTCGTCGTCAATGCCGCCGATGCCCAGAAGGTGGCCGACGCCGCCGAAGCGCGCGAAGCCAACGAAGGCGAGAAGCGCGCCAAGCTGGCTGCCGGCGTGCTGGGCCTGGACATGTACAAGTTCCGCGAGCCGCTGGAAAAGCTCGGCCTCAAGTACATCGACTGAGCGACGCAGCAAGGACGCTCGCGCGCATGCCACGGCCAGCCGCTCCATCCAGGGGTGGCAGGCGGGCGGCGAGCAGGACGTTCTGATAGCAATACACAACGAGGAGAAGCACATCATGGTCGGAACCGGTTTTCAGCAGGTACGTCGCCAAGCCCTGGGCTGGGTGGCGGGCGTCCTCGTCTTGGCCAGTCCGCTGGCGCAGGCCCAGCCATACCCGGCCAAACCGGTGAAGATCGTCGTCGGTTATTCCGCTGGCGGCGCCGTGGACGCCGTGGCCCGTGCCGTGGGGCAGGCGCTGTCGGCCAGCCTGGGTCAGTCCTTCGTGATTGAAAACAAGCCCGGTGCCGGCACCAACATTGCCGTCAAGTCGGTGATTGCCGCCGAGCCCGATGGCTACACCCTGATGATGGCGGCCAACGCGCTGGCCGCCAACATGGCGCTGTACCAGCCGGCCCCGTTCGACGCCGAGCGCGACCTGGTGCCGGTGTCGCTGGTCGGCCGTGTGCCAGTGGTGATTGCTGCCAACGCCAATGCGCCCTATGCCAACATCGCCCAGCTGATTGCCGCTGCCAAGGCCAAGCCCGGCAGCATTTCCTTTGCCTCGCCGGGCAACGGCTCTACGCCGCACATGGCCATCGAGTTTTTCAAGCGCGCCGCCGGCATCTCCTTGCTGCACATCCCCTACCGTGGTGGCTCGCAGGCCCTGACGGACGTGATCGGCGGCCAGTTGCCGCTGGCGGCCATGAATGCGCTGGAAGTGCAGCCGCACGTGAAAAGCGGCAAGCTGAAAGTGCTGGCCGTGCTCAGTCCCAACCGCACGGTGATCTTCCCCGACGCGCCCACCATTGCCGAGTCCGGCTACCCCGGCTTCGAGGCCTCTGTCTGGTATGGCCTGGTGGCGCCGGTCGCCACGCCCAAGCCTATCGTCGCCAAGCTGCATGCCGAAGTGCAGAAAGCCCTGCAGACCCGGGAAGTGCGCGAGCGCATGACGGCGGTGGGCGGTGAAGTCATCCCCGGCAGCTCCGACATGTTCGCTGCACTGATCCGCTCCGAGCGCCAGCGCTACGAGAAGCTGGTGCGTGAAGCCAACATCAAACCCGATTGACCCCAATTCAAAACAAAACGAGAGAGCAAGACCCGCATGAGCAAACCCACAACAGGCCCGTTCGAGAAAACCGCCGGCTGGATGGACTGGTACACCGGCCCGAGCAAGCCGCGCTTCCAGTTGCCTGCAGGCGCGGTGGACGCGCATTGCCACGTGTTCGGCCCCGGTGCCGAGTTCCCCTATGCGCCCGAGCGCAAGTACACCCCGTGCGACGCCAGCAAGGCGCAGCTGTTCGCCCTGCGCGACCATCTGGGCTTTGCGCGCAACGTGGTGGTGCAGGCCACCTGCCACGGTGCCGACAACCGCGCCATGGTGGACGCCTGCGTGTCGTCGAATGGCAAGGCCCGTGGCGTGGCCACCGTCAAGCGCAGCGT
>Ga0208119_100025_pt1 | contig 149841 bp, 130 predicted proteins | sample LakWasMet51_LOW8_2_FD_183887 | JGI IMG/M metagenome (GOLD analysis project Ga0208119, IMG submission 183887) | Freshwater sediment methanotrophic microbial communities from Lake Washington under simulated oxygen tension - Sediment Metagenome... | ecosystem: Environmental > Aquatic > Freshwater... | reverse complement strand
GAAAAATTAAAAGCACAAATCAGAGGTGTCAATCAAGCGGAAAGAAACGCGAATGATGGTATCTCGATGATTCAAACTGCAGAAGGTGGTTTGAATGAAACATCAAACATTCTCGTTCGTCTTCGCGAACTTGCAGTTCAATCATCTTCTGATACAGTAGGTGACGCTGAAAGAAAGTTTACAGATCTTGAATACCAAAACTTGAAACAAGAAATGGAAAGAATTTCTCAAGTGACTGAGTTCAACGGTAAAAAACTTCTGAACGGTTCAGGCGACAAATTCGATTTCCAGATCGGTATTAACAACGATGATTTCCAGGATAGAATCAAGTACGATGCAGCTAAACAAAACGCTGGTCTTGCTGCTCTTGGAATTGATGAACTTTCAGTCTCAACAAAAGAAGGTTCTCAAGCATCACTTGCAAAAATCGATACAGCAATTCAAAACGTTTCAGGACAGAGAGCAGAACTTGGTGCGGTTCAAAACCGTCTGACTTCTACAATCAATAACCTTCAAACTTCAAGTGAGAACTTGTCTGCTGCAAACTCTCGTATCAGAGATACTGACTTTGCTGCTGAATCAGCTAAGAACACTAAGATGAACATCTTAACTTCTGCTGGTACTTCAGTATTGTCTCAAGCAAACTCACAAGGCCAGGCAGCTCTAAAACTTTTAGGCTGATTCTTAGCTTTAAAAAATTTCTTAATGGGGGCTGTCCAGTATGGACGGCCCTTTTTTTTATTTCTTGAAGCTTAGGTCACGAAAAAAATAATTACTCCCCGAATACTTTAGCTCTTTTGGCCGCTTCTCTTTTTGTGAGGCGATCGATATAGCTTTCGATGGCAGGGTGTCCTTTTGCGACGAATTCGTAGCCTGGAGCTTCGTGATTGCCGATGATCGCGGCCATCATGATATCGCAGGCGGAGAAGCCCGTTGGAAGAAGATAGTCTTGTCTGCTGAGAAGAGGCAATAATTCTTTTCTCCAGATCTCTGCCTGTTGAGCTGCGTACTCGCGCGTCTGGAATTTTTCCAGATCGCTTTTCATATGAGTGAACAGACGGGCAATGACTGCTTCATAAGTTGCTACTGATGAAACCATCCATTTTAAATATTGAGCGCGGTATGGTGAATCAATCACAGGAGCAAATTTTCCATAGGCGTATTTATCGGCAAGGTACATGCAGATCGCGCCTGACTCATAAAGAGTTGTTGTTCCATCGACAATCACAGGAACTCTGTTCATTGGATTAAGAGTTTGATAACCGGGTTCATTGATTTTCCAGTCGGGCGTGGTTGAAACAAAAATATTTTCATAGGGAAGTCCAATTTCTTCCATCAACCATCGGACTCTGTCTGAGCGGTCCTGGTACGCCATTGAATATAATTTAATTTTAGACATTAACACTCACTCCTTAAAAAATTGCGTCCAGCCAGACTTTCTTTTCACGTTCATCGCAATCTGATTCCCACACGTGGCGGACTTCAAGATAGCTCATGATTCCTTCTGCGCCCATTTCGCGGCCCAACCCCGATTCTTTGAAACCGCCGAATGGCATACCTGGATTCAGAAGGTGATACTCATTTATCCACACAGTCCCAGCTTCAATTTGCGAAGCCATTTTGTGTGCGCGAGAGTGATCCTTTGACCAGACTGCACCTGCAAGACCATATTTTGAATTGTTGGCGAGAGCAATCGCTTCTTCTTCTGTTTTGAATTTTGTGATTCCGACAACTGGTCCAAAAATTTCTTCGTGGAAGATTGTATGTTTTGGTGTGATTTCAAAAGCTGTCGGCTCAATAAAGAATCCTTTAGCAAAGTCACCTGTTGTAATACGAGATCCGCCTGCGAGAAGTTTTCCGTCTTCAGCTTTTGTTTTTTCAATAAATCCCATGATTGTGTTCAATTGCTTTTCACTGACAACAGGTCCGTAGCCCGCGTTCGGATCAGTTGTTGGAGCAACTTTAACGTCTTTAATTCTCGCAAGAAATTTGTCCATGAATTCCTGATAAATAACTTCCTGAACAAGAAGTCTGGTTCCTGAATCACAGGCCTGGCCAGAGTGATAAAGGAAAGCATAAAGAGCGCCATCGACTGCGATTGATAAATCTGCATCGTCGAGAACGATGTTTGCCGATTTCCCGCCGAGCTCCATAGTTGCTGTCGTAATATTTGGGGCCACCGTTTTAAGGATTTCTTTTCCAACCGGTGTTGAACCAGTGAAAGCAACTTTTCTGATTTCTGGGTGAGCGAGGAGTGCTCTTCCGACATCTGCTCCTCCGGTAATGATGTTGACAACACCTGCTGGAACACCGGCATCGCGGATGATCTCTGCAAGGATGGCCGCAGAGGCCGGAGTTTCTTCTGCCGTTTTTAAAACAGTCGTACATCCAGTGGCCAGTACGGGGCCAATTTTCCATCCGGCCATGACCAGAGGGAAGTTCCACGGAATGATTTGGGCGCAAACACCGACAGGAGTATATTCTCTTGAGTTGATTGAAAAACCAGCGCGGGAAGCAGCTTCGTCTTTCACGTTTAATTTCAATTCGCGTGCCACTTTGCTCATGACTTTGAAAAAAGCAGAAGTGTTATGAACGTCCGCCTTCGCTTTGCGAAGGGTAGAGCCTGAATCGCGGACTTCGATATCCACAATTTCTTTTGCACGTTCTTTGATTTTTTCAGAAATTTTTAAAAGTAAATCAGCGCGGTTTTCCTGAGACATGTTTTTCCATGCAGGATTCGCAAAGGCAGACTTTGCAGAAGCGACTGCTTCATCAATGTCGCGGGAAGAAGGAACATGGTATTTACCCACTTCTTGTCCGTTTGAAGGATCGAACGATGTGCGAATAATTTTGTCGCTTGAGTCTTTAAATTGACCATTGATAAACAGTTTAATTTCCATTTTTAGTCCTTATTTAATGTTGAGTGTATCTACTAATTTTGAGCGCAATTGATCAGGTAAACCGTCATGATCACCCATTTCATGAAGTGGATGATTTTCCCAGAAACGGTTTTCGTTTTTTAATTCCTCATTTCTCTCTTTGTTCATTGGGTAGAAAATGAGATTTTCTTTTTTTGTTCTTTCTCCACCAACAAGCAGAAGACAGTTTTTTTCACTGTTGTTGATGAACGTGTGAGCAATGCCAGTGCCTGCTGGAAAGGCGACAAAATCGCCTGCACTAAGTTGATGAAGTTCTCCATCGATCCAGACATGTGGTGTCCCTTCAATAACGTAGGCGAATTCTTCCTCTTCGCTTTCAGCATGAGGCCACGAAGTTCTTCGTCCCGGCGGAATTGTTTCGATATGAATTCCGATTTTATTTAAACCACAACGTTTTCCGACGGGGGCGCCAATTGAGAGAAGTTCATCGCTTCCTTCGTAGCATGCATTGTCTGCATCCATTACGTCTTTGTAGTTAACGATGAATGATGGCCGCTTGATTGAATCAGTATGCACAATGTGAGACATAGTTGACCTCGTTATTTATAAGCGTTTTTTAAACCAGTGAGATGCGCAGGTTGAAATTTTCCATGGCGTGAACACATAAGATTATCAATGTCAACTTCATAATAGATCATTGCTTTTTCATTCACATCATAAAATTCCAGGTAACAATCGACCAGGCCCAGAACGTGACCGTATTCGTGTCTGATCGTCCAGCGTTGATCATAATTTTCAATGGAGTAATCACCGTCCATTGTAATAGTGTCGCCGGCAATTTCATTAACGTGGGCCGTGACTCCCGATTTAAATTCAATATGCGGAATTGATTTTTTTGAGGATTCAACAAAATCAAGTTTCAGTTGAAAGTCCTGTCCTCGCCATTCATCTTCTATGTTTTCGGCCAGCCATTTTTGAACGTCAGCTTTTTCGGGTGAAAGAAAAGGCGAATGCAGAACTGTTTTATCTTCATTCCAGAAAATTTCCGGCCGCGTTGCGGGAATTTTGAAAAAACTTTTATATTGAGCTTCTCCATATTTATTAAAACGATTGTAAAAATCCCAAAGCGTATTTCTGGAAACATATTTCTTTAGTTCGTCTTTGCAATCCTGATCGTCAAAATCACCGTTGTGACATAGACCGAAAAGCCAGTTGAAATAATTTGTTTTTTCTTCCTGTGACAAAGTTCCGTAGTTGTTAAGTTTTGTCTGAAGATCAGGCGTTTCCTTTAAAAAATAATAGCCGCGAATATCCCAGAGCGAACGGTTGATGTACCAGGAAAGAGAATCTTTGGCCCCAATCCAGCGAATTGTGTGTTGGTAGAGTACATCCAGTGAACGAATTGCTTTGACGAAATCTTCGTCAGCAACAGGAGCGTTGACCGGAAGATCTGTAGAATCAGTCACCACAGAGGAAATACTGGAAGGAATATCTTTTAAAATTTTATTATAGCGTTCAATCAGTATATTTGTGCTGACTTTATTTGGTTCAGTAATCGGCATTCCTTTCGAATTACCTTTCTTGTTCAAGTCGAGCCTGGTTTCAGGTGTGCGGGCGGCGTTGATAACAGAAAACCAGGTGATGGCCCTCTTTCCTGTTTTTAAAATGGTCTGCAGTCCATCGAGCTCATGTGCCTCTTCAATGGAAAGATTTTTTTCTTCAAGCTGTTTTTGTAATGTCCGTTCAGCTCTATAAATTTCAATTTTATTAAAACGAACTCCATCGGGGCCCGGATTTGTGACCGCGAAAGCGTTGCTTAGGATAAAAAAAACAAGAGCTGAAAAGAGCTTCATTACTGGCAATTCCTGAATGAAACAGCAATCCCTTGACCGACTCCGATACACATTGTTGCAAGCCCTTCCTTGATAGATTTATTTTTCTTCATCTGGTGAGCAAGAGTTGTCACAATTCTTGTTCCTGAAGATCCTAGAGCGTGACCAATGGCAATTGCGCCACCGTTTAAATTTACTTTTGCTGGATCCAGTTCCAGACCCTTGATACAGCCAAGAGATTGAGCAGCGAAAGCTTCATTTAATTCAACCGAATCAAATTCAGAAATCTTTCTGTTGTATCTTTTCATCAGAACTTTGACGGCTTCAACTGGCCCGAGTCCCATTGTATTAGGATGAAGGCCGCGAACCGCAGCCCCTGTCACTTCCATAATAGGAGTGAGTTTGTGAGTTTTTAAAAATTCTTCACTGACCATAAGAATAGCGGAAGCACCGTCGTTCATCGGGCTTGAGTTTCCTGCAGTGACTGTTCCTTCTTTGCGGAAAACAGGTTTAAGCTTGGCGAGTGCTTCAAGAGTAGTATCGGCGCGAACGCATTCATCTTTATCAAATGTATAATTCTCTTTTTTGAGTTCAACCAGAACAGGAAGAATTTCATCGCTGAAATCTCCACGAGAATAAGCGGCAGCGGCCTTCATGTGTGAGTTGTAAGCAAACTGGTCTTGTTCTTCGCGCGAAAGTTTGTAAAGTGCTGCGACTTCTTCCGCCGTTTCTCCCATTCCCAGAAGAGGAAACATTTTTTCCATTTTCGGATTCTGAAATCTCCAGCCAAAAGTTGTATCGTACATTTTCTGATCGCGATCGTAGCCTGATTGCGCTTTGGAAAGGACGAAAGGTCCTCTGGTCATAGACTCGGCTCCGCCGATGACTAGACAATCAGCAATACCTGCCTGAATGCGGGCGTGGCCGTCGATCACGGCATCGAGAGAGGAACCGCAGAGGCGGTTGATTGTTGTGCCCGGAATATCCATTGGGAAACCAGCTAAAATGGTCGCCATGCGGGCGAGGTTTCTGTTGTCTTCACCGGCCTGATTGGCGCATCCGACGACAACATCGTCAATTAAAAGCGGATCAAAGGAAAGATGCTCTTTCACATTTTTTAAAACAGAAGCGAGTAAATCGTCGACTCTGACCGGAGCAAGTTTTCCACCGAGTTTTCCGATGGCAGTTCTTTTAGCGTAAACAATATAAGTGCGTTTCATAATGACCTACAAATTCTTAAAAGCGTGAAGCTTTAGTTCCGTCGAAAGACGGTAGCGTTCATCGCGTGTGATTGTATTAAGTTCTTCGAGCAACTGCGCTACGTAGTGCAGTCCAATTTTATCTCCCCATTCAACAGGTCCGAGCGGATAGTTCACGCCATTTTTCATTGCGAGATCAATCGCCTCTGCCGTGGCCAGTTTTTCTCCTAAAGCAAAGTAGGCTTCATTGACAATCATGGCGATAGTGCGGGGATAGTGAAATGATAACGCCAGATTTTTATGTTCAACAGCTTTCATCTGCATCACTTCTGCAAATTGATCGATGGCCTTTTTTAAGTCAGCATCATGCGGTTCCCGAAGTGTGTATTCAAAAGCTTTGTTGGGAGCATAGAAAAGAGTCGAAAGTGCCCCTCCGACTTGAGGTGCATATTTTAAAATCCATTCTCCCCATGACAAAGTCAGGTCGGAAATAATTTTTGCTTTTGTGGTTTTAGAAAGTTCTTTTAAGAAAAGAAATTTCTTTTGTGTTCGCAAAGGGGAGAGATCGATGACTAAATCGCAAGGCTCGTAAGTGTTAAGCGCTTCATCGATTGTGCGGACACGGTAGTGCTTGATCAATTCCATGTAAAGCGGGTGGTCCGGATGGGCCACAACCATTGTATTAGGATTCATAGTTGTAAAACCCCTTGCCTGATTTCTTTCCAAAACGTCCGGCCGCAACCATGTCTCTTTGCAGACGGTGTGGTTTAAAGCGGGCTTCCTGGAAAAATGCATTGTAGACCGATTCAGTAACTGAATAGTTGATGTCGATGCCGATCATATCCATCAATTCAAAAGGTCCCATTTTAAAACCGCCGACTTCTTTCATAACGTTGTCGACTTCGCGACATTTCTGTTCGTCATAAGACTCAACTGCGCGAAGGGCTTCGCCATAAAAATTGCGGGCCACTCTGTTTACGATAAAACCCGGCGAATCAGAACATTCGCAGGCAATTTTCTTTTTGTCGTTAAACCAATGAATGAGTGAAGACGAAAGACTTTTATCTGTTTCCATCCCGTTGATCACTTCAACCAGTTTCATGATTGTGGCCGGGTTGAAGAAATGGAGACCCAGAAATTTTTTCTTTCTTTCTGGAGAGAGTCCCTGCGCCATTAAGGTGATTGGGAAAGAAGAAGTATTTGAAGCAATGACAGTTGCACTCGACATTTTATTATCAAGCTCGGCAAATAATTTCTTCTTTGCAGAAAGATCTTCAATGATTGCTTCAATAACCAGATCGGCCTTTGAATCAACTTCTTCCAGCGTTTTGACAGTGATCATTTTCTTGAATGTCTGGACGTCAGTGCTTTTTAATTTTCCTGATGCTTCAAGTTTGTCAAAACTCTGGTGAATTTTCTCAAGACTTTTTTTTGCGAAGTCGTGATTCTGATCCACCATTTCAGTGAGTACGTTTTGTTGAGCAAACCATTGGGCAATTCCTTGCCCCATGGTTCCAGCTCCAATGACAATAACTTTATCTATTTTCATATTATAATTTTTTTGGTTCGCGCTGAGGTTGATCTTCTTCGCGGTATTCCGGAAGAGTTAAACCGACTTCATCACACATTTCCTGAATTTCTTTTGTAAAGACAGCGCGGATTTCCTTATTCGTTCTTTGTTTTAACCCCAGGTTGACGTAGAGATCATTTGAAGCGCCTTTAGAAGATCCAAAAACATTCATTACACGCGGCCACCAGAGGTTCAGGCGTTCTTGAAGAAAAGGTCTTCTCTCAGGATCTTTGCCCAGGATTTTGATCCACTTGTCTCCGTGAGCTAAGTGCATGACTTCTTCTTTGTAAATTCCTTCGATTGCTTTCTTCCAAGGAAGGTAGCTTGAGTTAAACGTATCTTGTAACTGGTGTCCGGCAGCACGGTCCATGAGGAAGTTGAAAAGAATATAGTCTTCCCAGTATTTGATGTTGTAGTAGAAAATGTTTACGCGGTAATCGTCTTTCAAACGTTGAAAACCGATTTGAACTTTATCTTCAGCAAGTTTGTAACCTAGTTCAGTTTTTTGAACGTGCGATAAAGTATCCTGTCCCAATTCGTCCAATAAACGGTAGATCACAGACGCATGTCTCATTTCATCTTTCACCATTTGGGCGACAATGACTTTTTCCTGTAGAGTAGGAGCTTTTTCAATCCATGGCATATAACCAAGAGCACCTGAGTACTCTGAATCGCCTTGCATCCAGAGAAGATTTAAAAGGTGCTTGCGGTAAAACGCCGGCATATCTTCTGTCGCTTCGAATGTTTTGCCATTCTTGATGTCTTCAAAAAGTTTTAGTTCTTCAGCTGAGTAAGAGTAAGCTGGTCCTGTCATAATATTCTCCTAGTTTCCGGTAAAGTTTGGTTCACGTTTAGAAAGAAAAGCAGAAAGCCCTTCTTTGTAGTCGGCACTATTGCCTAAAAAGCGTTGAGCATATGTCTCGCGTTCCATTGATCCGGCAAAATTTGAATCTAGTGCCGCTTTGATATTTTTTTTGATCATGGAAGATGAAAGAGGTGAGAGTTTCGCTAGTTCAAGAGCGATCAGCATTGCCTGGGCAACGGCATCCTCATCAATCTTGTTGATGAGCCCTGCAGCTTCCATTTCTTCTGCTGTCAGTGGTTTTCCAAGAAGAAAAAACTCCATGGTTTTATGATAACCGAGAGCGCGCGAAAAAATATACGTTGAACCTGCATCTGGCGCTAGACCAAGCTTAGAGAAAGCTCCCATAAACTTTACACCAGGCTTAGACACAATCATGTCGCATGCAATGGCGACGGAAATACCTGCGCCGGCACAAACTCCGTTTACTGCTGCAATCACGATTTTATTAGACTCGCGAATTGCATTCACTAAAGGGTTCCATTCCGTCTGAAGAGTGTTTCCTAAATCGACGCCGCCGTTGTTTGCCCCAGAATTAACTTGGACACTGCGATCGTTCAGATCCTGGCCGGTACAGAAGGCCTTACCTTCACCCGTAAGAACAATTGAACGGACATCAGGGCTTTTGTTAGCTTCGCGGATGGCCTGAACAATTTCCATTTTCGCATCAGCATTCAAAGCATTGTAAACTTCTGGGCGGTTGATAGTAATCAGCGCCGTTCTGTTTTCTTCTTTGTAAGTTAAAAATTTAAACGATCCCATGACTAATTCCCTTTGTATTCAGGAGAGCGTTTTTCCATAAACGCTTTCATGCCTTCTTTCTGATCAGCAGATGAAAAAGTGAGATAAAAATTTCTTCGCTCAAAATCCATTCCGTCTTTCAATGTCATCTCAAATGATTTATTGACGGCTTCTTTGGCAAGACGAACTGCTACCGGTGCACGTTCGGTGATAGTTTTTGCCAATTCAAAAGTTTCCTGCAGAAGAGTTTCAGATGGGACGACTTTGGCCACCAGGCCCCACTCATAAGCAGTGCGGGCATCAATCATATCTCCGGTAAGAACCATCATCATCGCTTTTGATTTTCCAATTGCGCGAGTCAGGCGTTGAGTGCCGCCCGCTCCTGGAATAGTTCCGATCTTAATTTCGGGCTGAGAAAATTTAGCATCATCTCCAGCGATAATGAGATCACACGACATCGCCAGTTCACATCCGCCTCCGAGAGCAAATCCATTGACGGCCCCGATGACCGGTTTCGTAATCAGCTTCAACATTTCCCATGTGCGGAAACGGTTGTCGTTGATTTGATCGACAGGAGATGCAGTCACCATCTGGGCAATATCTGCGCCAGCTGCAAACGCGCGTTCATTTCCTGTGAGGATAATGACTCTTACTTCTGGATTTTTATCCAGTGAGGTCATGCAATCGACAAGTTCCTGCATGAGATCTGTTGAAAGGGCATTGAGCACTTTTGGTCGATTCAAACGCACGAGAGCGATGTGCTGATTATTTCTATAGGGATGCTCTAAAAGAATATTTTCCATGTCTGTATCCCTTTTAGGCCTTCAATACTTCTTCTTCAGCAAAGTGAACTGAAATAATGTCTTTGTAATTTGTGAAAGCATCTTTTCCAGCGGCCATGTTTTCAGGAGAAGACATTGCTGCTTTAAAATCGTCTTTTGAAGCGAAACAAAGTTCTGCGATAAAATGAAGATCGCTCGCGCCACGTGGTCCGCCAGTTACTTTTGAAAAACGAAATTCTTTAACGTGAGGAACTTTTTTGGCAATTTCCGTGTGGCCTTTGTACCAGTCATCGAAAGCTGCAACGTCAGCTGGCATTTTATAAATGGCGATCATTTTGTACATGGTTCATCCTTGGTTAGTGCTAATCTTATCAATCAAAAAGATTCAAAATGGTATCATGTGAATTTTGGATTTAGCAAACCTGAGGAGGGTATTTTCAGAGGGAAAATGTATGGAATCTCTACGAATTTGTCTTGTTTTCTGACAGCTCTGCGCCAAAAGGGTTGAAAAGGGTTCCAGAAGACCTTTGTCTTATGGAACCCTAGGGGAAAACGTTGAATTTTGGACTTAGTTCATACCTTTCTTTTCAAAAACCTGGTTGAGGGTATTGATCCCTGGACGCAGGCTCGAACATTTTTCACGACACGCATCGATCAAAGCTCGTGTCATATCTGTTGCAATTTCCGAATTCTCGTTCAGGTGGTAGTGCGCCTGGAAAACGAGATCGTCATAATTGGCCAGCGGGCCTTGTCCTTTTTTAGCACGAAGAGAATTTTGCTTTTCAAAGTCTGTTTTTCCTAACCAAAGAAGCGAGAGAGTAAAATCAGAAGTCGCATTCCAGGCCCCTTCAAGGTAAGGGTGATACATCATTTTGCTGTCTGTATCTTTTGACTTGTTCGTTGAATAATCTTCAACTTTTTCATACATCTGTCTTCTCATCGCAACTCTCGCTGCAAAGTAATCGGCCATTCCTTCAATCACCGGAACAGAGTGAACAGTTTTCAGCGTATCAGACATCGCGATGTGCGCGTACTCATGATAAACAATTTCCGGAATCATCGCCGTATCGATATAGTAATATTTGTTCATAAACCAATGGTCCATGTACTTCGTTACTTCTACCAAACCATAGATGACAGCAAGGGATCCGAGATTTTTAATTGCGAGATCTGTCAGTGCACTTTGGTTGATTGTGGAAGCAGCCAGCATTCCGAGTGTTCCGTAGATGATGGCACTTTTATTCATTTCAACCAGAGGATCTTTGATTAAAAGAAGCGATTCGTGAATCGGGTTGTTCCCTTCGGAAGGAGGAGCAAGTTCGCTTGTCAGCAGTTTTTTACTTGGAGAAAACCAGATTTCTTTGAACCATGTTTTCTGTTCGCCGTTTGTCGGTCTCGCCATTTTTCCTTCAGGAATGGACCAAGCATTGTTATAGTTTTTTTCCAGTTCGGCATTTTTAAAGTGGCGCACATTTGAAAAAGCATTTGTGATATCAAGACGAACAGTGATTTGCGGAAGTTTGGCGACGTAGTCGGATTTAACCGAGTCAATCCAGAACTGTCTCGCAACTGTCAGGTGATAATAAACATTGGCCGCTTTTTTGACGAGATCAGCATTTTCATTATTCAGTTTGATGGCCTGTTCTTCAGTTCCATAGACGATTTTAAAGTTTTCGCCTTCGAAAGTTTCTTTACAGAAAAGCTTTTCCAGTTTTTTATTCTGAAAGGAATAGCCGTCGCCTTTTTCATCTCTGATAAGAACGTCAAAGCTTTTTTCACAATACTTTTCAGCCGCCATTGCATTCATTGAAGTAGCAAGGGCAACTGCCAACACTATTTTATTCAATGAAAGTACCTGGGTTGTCATGTGATGCTCCATTTTCAAAACGTTTATCTACAATATTTTCTACAATTCCTAAGGCGAGAGTGGCCGCGATATTAAACGGAGGCGGCAAGAAGAACGTTGTGTAGCCTGCCACTTTAAAGACAAAGCCGCTCATACGTTCGTATTTAGAAGTTGTCGGGTTCCACAAGTCATCATAAGAAGCGACAAAATCGATATCTTCAAGAGTGATGTAGCCCGTTTCTAGCGAGGCCATGATGACGTCTTCGTATGTAACGTCCATTTTATTGAACATCGCCATCATCTGCAGCTCGACCATGTCTTTTCTCATAAGTCTTCTGGCGAGGTTGTATTGAGATTGGGGATCAATTTCTGTTCGTTCAACATAAGTTTCGCGTTCACCGTTTTCCTTGAGCAATTCAAATTCCTGAATCAGATAAGGCGCTTTGGTAATGGTGTCGGCATCGACTCCCATACGTCGCGAAGCTTTCTGCAGAACTTGCGAAAGAAGAACGATTTGAGTTTCGTTGTACTTTTTGTAAAGAATTTTTCGTCTTGTGATTGAAGAAAAGCGTTTCAGCTTTTCTGATGAAAATTTATTTTCAGCATCCAGTTTTTTTACTTCATATCCTTTAGTATGAGGAACCATCGCGTTTTTAGCGCTGAGAATGATTTTAAGATAATCGTTCAGCCAGATATAACGTTTTTCCAGGTTGCTGTCCGTTCTGAAAAACTCGATTTTGTTATAAGTTTCCAGCGAGATGATTTTTTTATCGTAGGCAGCCTTTGACAGTGTTCCCAAATATTTTGCTTTTACTTTTTCTTTTGAATTTGTCGGTATGGAAACTGATTCTTTCAAGCGGATGTATTCTTGAGTTGAACAAAGTTTTTTATCATCCGGCCATTGCTTAAAGGCCCAGAAAAGTTCTTCAACATCATTTTTTTCCAGGCGATCTTCGTGTTTAGCAAGGCCCATTCGCACAGGTTTTTTCAAATCAATTCTTGCAAATTTTTCTGCATCACTATTAATAGATGTAATGATGTCATAAAGAATATCATCAATCGCATTCGTTGCTCTGAGCATTTTGAGGTGATCCTCAAGGCTCTCTTTATCAGTCGCAATATTTTCTTTTTTCAAGTTAGAAGAGAGGCGGGAAAAGAAATCAGCTTCACATTGTTTCACGCCATCATCATTAATGAAGTCGAGAACTGTCGCATAAAAAATCTTTTTGATTTTTTCATTGGCCGCCTGATCGTTGTATCTCTCTAAGATACGATCTTTTTCTCTTTTACTAAAAGAAGAGATAATAACTTCTTTGTCGTTTTTAATTTTCTGAACATCATTTTGTGAAAACGCAAAAGCGTTGTTCAGAAAACAGGCAGACATTAAGAACGGAAGAAATTTTGTTTTCATACTCATTTGGCATACCCATTAATAGGTTTAGACATTTTTTAAGTAACTACTGCAATGTGTTAGCCAACTTTAGAAATCTTTAAGTTGTGGAGTTCTGTGGATTGGGCCAAGACTGGCCTGACTTAGACTGTCTAAATATTTATTAGTGTGTCTAAAAATTGGACACTCAAGGGTGTTTTGTTCGGCTTACTTCCTTTATTTTCAACCATATAAAGATTACCGACCCGGCAGGTTTAAGAAAATAATTTCTTACAATATGTTACAACTCAATCAAATTAATAGTGTCTTTTTAACACCACAAAGGGAGAAACTTATGTCTTTTAAAGTCCACAAGCAGATCTTGGGTCTAACATTGATCGGCGCATTGACGACTAACGCGGCACTTGCTGGCTCTGTTGCAGTAGGTAAAACAGTAAACGCTCAGCTTTCACAAAATGCTGAGACAATTCAGAATTTATTCAACGATTACCAATTCGAAATGGATGATTGGAATGGATCTGATTTCTACTACAAAAAAGACGCTGAAACTCGTCTTGCTGAAGGACTAAGAGATCTTCTTGATCGTGGTGTTTCAATTCAAGAAATCCAGATTCAAATGGAAAACAGAATTTTAAATCCAAGAAAAAAATCAGAGTACAGAGCTTTGATTGAATCTCTTAAAACTCAAAATTATTCTGAAGAAAAAATCGCACAAGTAGCGATGACTTTCATGGCAGACGGCAACCAGACAGGTGCTGCATTCACTTCTGACGGTGCAAGAGTTAACTACAAAAAAATCGCAATGATCGTTGGTGCAGTTATCGTAGCAACAGTTACTGTGATGATGATCATCGAACTTAAAAAACTTAAGTCTGGTGCTTACAATGGAAAAGATGGAGCAACTGGAGCTACTGGTGCAACTGGAGCAACAGGTGCAACGGGAGCGACTGGAGCAACTGGTGAGCAAGGTGTGATCGGTATCGTTGGCCCTAAAGGTGACAAAGGTGACAAGGGTGATAAAGGCGATAAAGGTGACAAAGGTGATAAAGGTGACAAAGGTGATAAGGGTGACACTGGCCTAAAAGGCGATAAGGGTGACAAAGGTGACAAGGGTGATAAAGGTGACACCGGTGAAAAAGGTGATAAAGGTGACAAGGGTGACAAAGGTGACAAAGGTGACCAAGGTGAAAAAGGTGATAAAGGTGACACTGGCCTAAAAGGCGATAAAGGTGACACTGGTGAAAAAGGTGACAAAGGCGATAAAGGCGATAAAGGTGACCAAGGTAACCAAGGTGATAAAGGCGATAAAGGCGATAAAGGTGACCAAGGTAACCAAGGTGATAAAGGCGATAAAGGCGATAAAGGTGACCAAGGTAGCCAAGGTGATAAAGGCGATAAAGGTGATAAAGGTGACCAAGGTGATCACGGCGTAAAAGGTGATAAAGGTGACCAAGGTGAAAAAGGTGACAAAGGTGACAAAGGTGACCAAGGTAACCAAGGTGATAAAGGTGCCCAAGGTAACCAAGGTGATAAGGGTGATAAGGGTGACCAAGGTGCCCAAGGTAACCAAGGTGAGAAAGGCGATAAAGGTGACAAAGGAGATACTGGTGCACAAGGTGAGCAAGGCCTAAAAGGTGACACTGGAGCAAAAGGTGACACTGGAGCAAAAGGTGATACTGGAGCAAAAGGTGATACTGGAGCGAAAGGTGACACTGGAGCGAAAGGTGATACTGGTGCGAAAGGTGATACTGGAGCAGCTGGTGCTCAAGGTGCTCAAGGTGACAAAGGTGATAAGGGTGATAAAGGTGATAAAGGTGACAATGGTTCAAAAGGTGATAAGGGTGATTGTTGGTATCCAAAAGATGGATCAATCGCTGCTCACTGGGGCGCTTGTCAGTAATCTTTAATCATCAACGAATGATTTTTAAAAAAAGGGGCCCTCTTCGGAGGGCCTTTTTTATTACCTAATTATTTCTGCAAAATTATAAGACTCATAATTAAATCCTCACCCATGTTAAATTTGATTTCTCTTGATTGAAAATTGAGCGTCATACCCTTGTTCATTAAAAGAATTTTTCTTAAAAGCTTCCCCGAGATCTTTTAGATCGAAACATTTTAGAGGAGGTTTCTGTGTTTAAGAAAATGACCGCGATTCTCATGGTAGCAGCTGTAACGAATGCTTATGCATTCACACCTGTGAAGCATTCTTTTGATCAGGCCGCTGAATTGAAAAGAACTTATGATGAACTAAACTACAAATTGAATGTAGAGTGGGATCAACATGATTCAAAATTCCGCGATGACGCTCTTAATGATTTCCAACAAGATTTAGAAACACTTCAGAGACAAGGTCTCACTAGCGACACGCTTGTTGAATATACAAAAAGCCAAATCAAAGACAAACAAGTTCGGGATGACATGAACAGCATTGCAAAAGCTATTCATGAAAACAAAATGAGCCCAGATGAAGCTCGTGCTTTTGCAATGTCAAAAGTTAACGGTCTTTACGCTAAAGGTGCAAGCTGGTCTGGATCAAGAATCCATATGAAAGCTGTTCTTCTTGTTGCGGTTATTATCATTCTCGTTAGCTGTCTAAAAGGACATGACGGAAAAGATGGTAAAGATGGAAGAGACGGAATTGACGGTAAAGACGGCAAAGACGGAAAAGATGGCACAGATGGAAGAGATGGAGAATGTGAAGAAGATCACAGCCAGGACAATGGCGGTAACAATGGTTACGGCAACGGTGACCAGGATGCTCCAGGAAACTCTTGTGAAAACAACAATGCTGAAAACAGTGGCTGTGCTGCTTAATTTTTAGTTGATCTGCCCCCAGAAATGGGGGCTTTTTTTCGCTTCGTCCCTTCCTAAATAGTGCATTTCGGTGAATGATTAGAGACCAATATTTACCACACCACTAAGCACTACGAAGGTCACTAAATAAATGACAGCTGAAATAACCATTAAAAATGGAAATGAATTAATTATCGAAGGCGCTCTCGAAGCAGGATTTCACCTCTACACCGGATACCCGGGGTCACCTCTTGCCGACTATTTCAATATTCTTTACGAAAGAAAAAATGAATTTCACCAAAAAGGGGCGAGAGTTGTTATCGCTAACAGTGAAGCGAATGCCGCTGCCATGGCCAGTGGAGCAAAACAAGCAAACAGAAACGCTCTTGTTGCGATGAAATCCATGGGACTGCACGTGGCCGCGGATGCATTGTCAGTCGGAAACTTCGCCAATCCCGGTACTGGAGGAGTGGTTGTTGTTGTCGGCGACGATCCGTGGTCGATTTCCACTTCATCACCAGCTGACTCGCGCTATCTTTTTAAACATCTCCATATTCCTTTTCTCGATCCATCAACTCCTTCTGAATTGAAAGACTGGATGAAAGTGGCCCTCGATCTTTCGCAGAAAACATCTGTGTATCAGGGACTGCTTCTCACAACTTTTATGGCCGAAGGGGGCGGGAGAGTTGCTGCCGGCATAGAGAAAAAAATAGATCACGAGAAATCAACTTTGGATCCTTCGACATTTGATCTTTCAAAAAACGTCATGGTACCGCCGAATTCTTTTCGCGCCGATATTTCTATGATCAATGAACGTTTTCCGAAAGTTTACGATGCTCTTCGTGAAGCGAACCTCGACCGCGTGTATGGAAATCGTGATTCAAAAATTGGTTTCATCACAAGCGGCGCAGTTTTCGAAATTTTAAAACACGTGCTCGACGACAACGAGGCCCTCGATCGTTTTTCATTGTATAAAGTGGCCGCTCCGTATCCGCTGGTTTCCGATCTTCTCGTTCCCTATTTGAAGAATCTGGAAACGCTGATCGTCGTCGAAGAAAAGCGTGGCTTTCTCGAAACAGAAATTTATGAGCTTTGTTCACGCCACAATATCAAGCTTCAGATTTTTGGGAAAAAAATAAATGCGGAAGAGGGATTTCCAGTCTATGGCGGTCTCAATTACGAAATTGTAGTAGAAAAAGTTTCACGCATTATGAACGTCCTTGGACTGACTCCTTGTCACACGCACGAAAAAGGCGATGCGCTTTCGGATGTTCTTCCAAGACGTTTGCCGACTTTTTGTCCGGGCTGTCCCCACAGAGAGACTCTGTCTCTTTTAAAAGATCTGCGCGCTCATTTAAAACAGCAAAACATCAACCTCATCTCTCACGGAGATGTGGGCTGTTATTCCCTTTCTTTTCTCGAGCCTTTCAAAGAAATGCACAACCTCTCGGCGATGGGCCAGGGCGGAGCACTCGGTGCGGGCGTCGATATGTTTACAACGAATCCATCTGTCGTTCTGATGGGGGACTCGACTTTTTTCCATTCGGGCATCACTGATATTTCCAACTCGGTTCAGATGAACCACGACATTACTTATATTCTTCTCGACAATGACAATACGGCGATGACCGGGCATCAGTTCACTCCACGCACAGGAGAAAACGCTGAAGGATTTAAACGTCCTTCGCAGGATATGCTCAATATGGTGAAAGCGATTGGTGTGGCTGAAGCGCTTGAAGTGAATCCGAGCGACCGTTATTTTTATCAGAATCTTCTTCGTGAAATCGTGATGAAAAAAGGAACCAAAGTCATCATTTCCAACAAAGAATGCGGACTGACTTTCCACGGCCGTAAAAAATCAGAAGAAAGAAAAGTTTTTTCTAAAGGTGGAACGCTTGATGTTCAGCGTTTCTATCAAATCAACACTGATGCGTGCGAAGACTGCAGGGCCTGTGTGGAGATGACCGGCTGTCCGGGATTGTCTCAAACATTTGATGCCTACGGATCCAAAGTGATGATCGATCCGCAAATTTGCGTGGCCGATTCTTATTGTACAAAAATAAAGGCCTGTCCTAGTTTTGAGATGGTTGAAGTTTTAGACTACCATCCAAGCAAATATAAAAAAGCAGGTGAGACCGTTGTGGTCAATGAGCTTCCGCTTCCTGCAATGAAAAAAACACTTGAAGATATTGCCGGCGGTTCTGATTACAGAGTTGTTGTCACAGGTGTCGGCGGCTCAGGTGTCACGACGATTTCCCGCGTTCTGGCCGAAGCTGCAAGAACAATGGGCGGACGAAACGATATTGATTTTAAATTCGTCGACCAAAAAGGACTCGCACAAAGAAACGGAAATGTGACTTCGCATTTAGCGCTTTATAAAATGGGCAAGTCCCACGCACAGGTCACTCCATTGGGAGGAGCGGATCTTCTTCTCTCGCCGGATCTTTTGGATGGTTCTCAACATCTCGCATTTGTTTCTAAAAATGGCGAAGTGATCCTCGATGAAAAATTCCAGGTTCCTCTGTCAATTCTTCTCGATCGTGGAACAGAGAAAAATCCGGTGAATGCTGACATCTTGTCTGAAAAACTAAAGTCGCTTCTTGGAAATAAGTTAACTCTTCTTCCAATGAAAGAAGTTTGTGAAAATGTTCTTGGAAAAAGTGTCTACGCCTCTGCCATGATTTTAGGAGCAGCTTTTCAAAAAGGACTACTTCCTTTTTCAGAAAACGATTTAGAATCGGCCTTTGCCCGAACAATGAAAAAACAAGAACTCGAAAACAATTTGCTGGCCTTTAAACTCGGCCGCGAGCTGGTCGGCCGTGGAAATCTTCACGCTAAAGAATTAGAGAAAGAAACTGTATCGATACTTCGACAGTCAGTTGAAGAAAGTGCTTTGTTTTCTTCATCGGCGCTTTCGTCGCTTTTTGATTCAAAACTCAGTGAGTTGAAAAAAATTGTTCCGACATTGGATGAAACCCACCTTGCCCAGTACATTCACGATCTGATTATTTTTGATCGTGGCGCAAACATTGAAGAGTTTTTGTCTCAGGTGAAAAGGCTTTCGGATCTTTACAAAGGAGATCTTTTGTCCATGGCCGTGAGAACTCTCGCAAAAACTTATTTTGTTAAAGATGAAGTTTTCATCGCTCATCAAATGATTTCTCCAATGAGAAGAATTGCAGATGAAAAACTTTACGGAGATCTGGGATCATCTTTCAGAAAAGGTTTCATTAATCGTCCGAGTTTTGATTTCGGCGGTAAAAAACTGGAGTTTGATTTTTCTCCTAAACCATGGATGCTTTCTCTGATGAGACATGCCCGCTTTTTAAGAGGACTTTTGTCCGACTGGCATAAGCGCGAGCGCGCCATTGCCGGGGACATCAGAACAAAACTTCTTGGCCCGGCCTTAATTTATTCGGAATTAAAAAAGCTGGAAAACATCAAAGGCTACCGTGAAGTTCGCTATGCTGTTTATGAGAATTCATTGAAATGAAAAATTGGCTTAAGAATAGATCATTCAGCGACTGGGCCTTTGCTACCGTCGTTGTTGTAGTGCTCTTTTTGCGCGGACCTCTTCTGATAGAGCAATTTCGTCACGAAGGAAAAAGTCTGGCCCCCACCCTGGTGGATGGAAAATTAATTCCGCCGCCAAATGAGAAATCCGTTTTAATTTTTTGGGCCAGCTGGTGCGGGCCATGCAGTGTCGAGCTCGGCCGTATTAATAGCGCTATTTCAAAAGGAGAGATTTCTACTCAGCATATTTATGCTGTGAACATGGGTGAAGAACGCGCTGTTATTGAACGAACCATAAGAGAAAAAAAATACCTTTTTCAAATTATCAGGGACGAGCGTGGAGAAATGGCCTCAAAACTGGGCGTCACCGCCACACCTACCATCGCTTTTGTTAATAGAGATAACACCGTAAAATGGCTAAGTTCCGGCCTTAGCCCGACTTTAATCTACCGGTTGCAATTTTTTCAGAAGAACTAAGCCGACATTATGTTAAGCTTATTTGGTGAAACTTTTTTTCTTCATATTCATTTTATTCGCTTGTCCTCTTTTATCCGCCCATAGCGATTGTGGGAAACTCGTCAACGCCCTTTTAAAATATGATCCGGCCACAAAATCCGCACGTTTTGAACAATTCTATTTTACCAATGAAGAGTTCTGCGATGGTGGTACAAACGAAATGAATGCGAATCTGGAAATCCAGCTGATCGACAAAGCAGCAAAAGTGGTAAATGAGAAAAAAATCTTTATCAATACTTTTACGATGGTTGAATCTCTGGGAAAAAAAGCGTCTTCCAGAATAAAAGAGAATCTTAAACAGATTGAACCGCAATACAGAAACGTAAAATTTTCCATTAAAGTTCCACCATCACAAATCGCTCTTTATCGAATTGTGGAAAAACCCGGACAAACGTTACTCGGAACAGGGGAAGTGAAATGAAAAAACTTTTATCACTTTTGTTGATTGTTTCACCTTCGGTTTATGCCTATAAGATGACGATTTATACGGATCAACCTGATCAGAGCAAAGCTCAGGAAGTTGTCGCCACTTTTAAAAATACCTATCCCTTCAATCAATTTGATATTGATTTTGAAGTGAAAAATGTCACTGCTTCTGAGCTGAATTGTGAACCGTATCGTTTTACAAAACCTGATGGAACGGAAGAAGTGATCAACCGGAATCTGACTTGTCATTCATCGAATATCGCCCGCGATGCTGCCCGAAATGGTGCGGACCAGGCCATGATTGTAAAAAACGTAACTGAGTATGGCGGATCGGGAGGTAGTATTCCGGTCATGTCGATTGGATCGACTCCGCGAATGATGTTGCATGAATACCTTCATACGCTTGGACTTTGTGATGAATATGAATACAAAGCGAGCGAGGCGGGAGAGTATTGCGGAATTGAAGGTCCTAACATGACTTTTATTCAGCCGGAAGCTTCCGGTTATTCCAGCGACGGGAATGCCCGCGCCAAGCATTCTGATGATATTCCCTGGTATGGTTTTATTAAACAGCAAACGCTTATTACCCGTGGTTCTCCATTAACGCTCGGGACGGATTCAGTGGATAATTCCATTCATGCCACTCCCAACTCGACGAATAGTCCTTCCGCCATAGGGGCCGCCATTGGTCTTTATGAAGGTAAGACGTGCAAGAACGCCAATCCACCAAAAAAAACCTGGCAACCGGGCAGAGAAGCCTCGATTATGGAATTTCTGGATGCTGGTCTTGGGGCCGGTAATGAGCAGCTCGTTGCTAAAATTCTTGAATCCAAAGGAGTCAGAAGAAAACTAGCAGAAATGGATCCACCTGAACGTGGAGTCTATGGTGTGCCTCGCAGACCTAAAGAAATGATGGAGTCTCCTGTTAACAATTCTACGGAATCTACAAATAGTTCGCGATAGAGCTATAATCTTTTCACTCTTTCCCAAAAAAAATTTCAGTAGGCTAAAATAACCGTGAATTTGGCTTTGATATTGCTATTTAGTTTCACGGTATAAACTCCACCAAAAAAAAGGATGATTTTTGGAGACGAAATGACAACGAATGCGTTTGCATTGGTGTCGTTTTGATTCCGATTTCTTATTTTGGTGACTGATTGGGAAGAGAGGGCCTATGAAGTTTACGAAAATTTTACTGCTTGCGATTACCATGGTCGCAGCGCTGGTAAGCCAGATGAGTCTGGTGATTGCCGGAGAGATTCCAGGGTACATCGGACAACAAAGTTTCCGCTTAACAGATGATCCACAACTTTATGATCTGACAAGAAGATCTGAAGACGCGAAAGTGGAAGTGGCCCGCATCGATCAGACTAGAGCGCAGATCGCGGATCAGGTAAATCGTCTGGCGAGAGATCGCGACCAGATCGTGGCCAATATGAATGCTCTTCAAAGAGCTATTGAAAGTTCAAAGCAAACCAAAACTCAGCTTCAGGCAAAGATTGATGAATTAAATAAAGCCCCTGAAGCAAACAAAGATCAAATAACACAAATTAAAGCTCAGATGGATGCAGAAGATGCAAAAGTTGTCGAGCTTTCGAAGCAGTTAGGCGCAAGCAAGCTTGAATTGGGTCAGATCAATCCAAGATTAGAGCAGGCCAATCGCGATCTTCAGATTGTGAATCAGAATGTTCAGAATGCTCAGGCGAGACTTCAACAAATTGTTCGCGATAGAGAACAGTACAGACAAGATCTGATAGCAGCTCTTTCAATGATCAACAGAGAAGGTGCAAACCGCGGACAAGTTGATGGTTCTAATGATGGTGCCGGTCTTTCAAGAAAAATTGGTGTTGATCGCGGATCTCGCGATGGCGACACTGACGGATTTAATCAGGGAACTGTTGATGGCCAGGACAGATTTTACAAGCGTGGTGCTGATCAAGGTGAGCGCGATGGTTCTGCGAGAGCTCGTTTAGATGGGCAACGTGACGGAACAAATGAAGGAACGCGTGCCGGAAACAGCAACGCAGGTAACAGAGAAGGCCGCATTGCCGGATTAAAAAGAGGTGATGCCTCTGATGCAGCAGTTGTTGGTACAGCTCAAGGGAAAAAGGCCGGAATGGAGCGCGCTGTTCGCACAGGTGCTGTTGACGGTAACAATAAAGGTGAAACGGAAACAGTTCAAAAATTTGAATCAGGAAATCTTGAATCAGTTTCTGTGAGCGGTCCGTTCGCAGGATCATTCCAAAGAAGAACTCCGGAATATCCAGGTGATTTCCAGGGACCATCTTATAATCCATCAGTATGGAATTCCCGTGATGTTATGAAACGCGCATACGCTGACGGTTACGTTGAACAATACCGTGGATACACTCGCTATGAATTTTTAAGAAGAATCGACACAGATTATAATCAATCATACGATGCCCGTTACGCTTCTTCTTATGATCAAGCGGCTAACCGCGAGTACCCTGAGTACTATGAACGCGGAAGACGTGAGGCAGACGCCCGCGCTTACAACCGCGATTACCCGGTGGTTAAAGCTCAGGCTTACCGTGTGGCCTTCGATGCAGCTGATGCCAATCCAGCTCGCTCGTCTGATGATTTTAAAACATCTTATAAATCTTCTGAACTTTCTGCTTTCAATGAACGTTATGAGCAGATCAGAAGAGCGAATTTTGATAAAAATGAACTTGAAACATTCAATGCTAATATTGGAACTCAAACTGAAATCTACAGACAAAAAAGAATTGCTGAAGTCACAACTGTTTACAGCAACAATGCAGTTCTTGATTTCGTCGGATCTGAAATGTTCGATGGTGGAATCAGCGGTGTTGCAAAACTCGACGGAGTTTTCCAGCCAGGTGAAACTACTCTTCACTCTGTTACATTGAGAAACTTCGGTTTGAAAGCAGCGGAAAATGTTTCAGTAGCGCTTGATAATGGCTCACTTGTAAAACTTCCGGCCATTCCAGCTAGAAGTGTCGTGAAAATCACTGGTGCAGGTCTTTCTAAAATCTCAGCAGGATCTTCAATTGGTTCAACTGCAAAAACGTCTTTGAAAGTTGTCTCAACTCTTAAATCTGGCGACTATATTGAAGGCGCGCATTTTGATAATTTAGGCGAAAGCGTTCTTAAAACTGCTGACGTAAAAGCTGTTCGCGTGGCATACCCACTGACTCTTTCTTCACTTTCACTTCAATCGCAACTTTTAAAAGGTGTTGCGAATAAAATGTCAGTCACTGTAACAAACAATTCGAAACGCGCTTACAATGGTGAGTTGAAAGTTTCAGTTCTTGCTAATTCTCAGTCGCAAATTCTTTCAAAAGAATTCGCAGCTATTTCTTCACTTCAATCATCAGCAACTCTCAGCGACGCTGAAGTTCTGGTAACAGATGAAAAGGATATTTACCGCGATCTATCGTTCTCTGCGACGATTTCACAAAACGGTGTAACGTTAGGTGTTCTTGGATCTGATCTCGTGACAATGGCCAAAGCTCAATACGCGGAAAAAGCGGGAGCACCGGTTATCGTAGCGAACTCTGATAAAAACCTGAATGCATTGCTTGATGCTCTTGAAACAGCAGGCGGGACTGCAAATGCGTCAGTTCTGGATCTCTCTCTTGCTTCTCTAAACTCTGGCATTCTTTCTAATGGTTTAAACCAAAAAGTTCTTCTTATCGCTGATGATGAAAGAGGATCGAACATTTCTACTTTGAATACTTTTGTAGCGAAATCAAAATCATCTGCATTCGTATTCATTGACGAAGCTAACTCTGGTTTAAAGAATGTTCAGTCGCTTCCGGCCCTTAAAGACAACCAAAAATTATTGTGGGATAAACGCCAGGTTGTTTTCTCCAACCCTCACAGAGCAGAAGGTGTTCTTAAGTCTTCAGCAATGATCCAGTCCTCTCTGGCAAATTTCGCTCAGGATATGACTCTGGCAAATAATCTGACTCTTTCTGCAAATGATTTGATCAACAGAATGAAGTCTGAAATCAACCGCACTACATTCTTCACACCAAGCAACACTGTGAAAATGTATTCACTGAAAGCAATGGCCGAAGTTCTTTGTATCAACAAGGCGTACGACGAATCAGGTGGAATCTTCTCTCGCGATAAAAAATGGGCAGAAATGATTTCCAATGATAACACGCTTTTCATCAATGTCTTGAAGTCTGCATCTGCAGGGGACGTAAGCGAAGCGAAATTGTCGACAGTTCTTCCGGCAATCGCTATGAAAGATACTGTAGCGAATGCGATGGCAAACTCTTACAGCATCTCAAAGCTGATGATGCCAAAGATATTGAACGCAACTAATAAAGTTCTGGATAATATGGAAGACAGCTTCAAGAAAAGTTTGAAAAATTTCAACAAAGACCTTTATAATAAGGCCTATGAGCAAGCTTCTATTCACCGTCCGTTCTATATTGAGCCAGCTCAGCAACCTGGTAACTAAAATGATAAAACCGGCCCTGATTCTGGGGCCGGTTCTTTTTTGTTTAACAGCAGCAGCAGCTCCCGTAAAAATCGCTGTCATTGATACCGGTTTTTGCACTGAAACTTTCAAAAAATCTTTTATTCTCCCGGCCCTGGATCTCACGGACTCCGTCAAACTTGATTGTAAAAAACCAGACTGGAACTCACCGCGTTTTCATGGACAAAAAGTCCTGAAAGAATTTTTAGCGACTCTCAACCCCAAAATACAAGTAGAGCTTTATCCGTTGATCATTTTCAACGAAAAAGGCGATCAGAAAAAAGAGTATTGGTTAAAGGCCATTGATTGGGTGAAAAACAAGAAAATGGATCTTGTCCTTACGGCCGCCGGAATGATTACAACAGAGGCAGAGTTAAATAAACTTCCTAAAGAGCTTCCAGGAATCTGGTTTGTTCCTTCGGGACGCATCGGTCCGGGCATAAATGAGAAAACGGTGCTTTTTCCACAGCATCTGGCGGGAATCTCCACGCTTTTTCTGATTGGAGATTATTATGACGGCAAAGTTGTTCTTTACGACAATGGCCTTCTCTATAAAGACAAGATAGATTTCTATTTTCCCAGTGGGAGCGGCGCCTTTACCGGTACATCCCGGGCGGTGGCAGAGGCCAGCGCAAAGGCCCTGAATCTCTGTGGCCTGAAAGATTTGCGCGAGTGCCTTGTTAAGCGGAGCCGCGACTATTTTGATTCTATGGCGGGAAAAAAAATCAGAACGTATTGAGGAACAATGAAAGAGTCAGTGTCAGCAGTTTTTGTAACAGATCATTCGGTGTTTTTTATTAAAAGACAAAATTACCTTCCGGTTTTTCCAGGCTACTACGCAACACCTGGAGGGAAAGTTGATAAAACGGATGTGAATGAAGAATTGCCAGGCGATGTCTGGCCCAAATCTGTTCGACCGCAGATACTTCATGCGCTCGTTCGCGAAGTGAGAGAAGAATTAAACTACGATTTACTGGCCGCTATTGAAAATGGGGAAGTTGTTCGCATTGACGATATAGGAATTGCTATCACGCCTGAATTCAATCCCTATCGGTTTAAAAATTACTATTTTAAAATTACTCTTACACACGAAAAAGAATTTGATCTGGATCCCAATGAAGCCGAGTTTGGAGAGTGGAATACTCCTATGGGATTGCATGATAAATACAAAAATGGGCATGTGCTTGCTGTTCCACCTGCCATTACTTTATTAAAAACTTTCAGCAATAATCCTCACCACGATAAACCAATCGACATGAGTCTGCCTCACGATCCTGAAACAGAAGTTCCGATGATTGAATCGATTTTTGGTGTGAGACAATTTCTTCCTCTCTCCAATACATTTCCACCGGCCAATAGAACAAATTCTTTTATCATCGGTGATGAACGGAAATTGCTCATTGACCCAAGTCCGAAAGATGAAGCCGAGTTAAAGAAATTTTTAAAGTCTGTTGCTAAAATTGGCTTTGATTCTATTTTTCTTACTCACCATCATCCGGATCACTATGAATTTGCGGCCCAGATTGCGCGCGATTTTAAAACGGGAATCGAACTTTCTGCAGATACGTTTGCCCGTATCAAACAACAAAGCGGCGATCACTACTTTGAGGGTATAGCTGTTACCATCCGAAAAGAAGGGGATATCGTGACGACTTCGCTCGGGTCTCCTGTAAGGGTTTACGAAGTTCCTGGACACGATGAAGGCCAGCTTGCTCTTGCCCCGGAATCCATGAACTGGTTTCTTGCCGGCGACTTAATTCAGACAGTGGGCACAGTTGTTATTCAAGCACCGGAAGGTGACATGAAAAAATACTTTGCCACTTTAGAGCGGATTATAGCGTTAAAACCTAAGAATATTATTCCCAGCCATGGCATTATCATCGGTGGCACACATAAGTTAGAGGAAACGCTCAAACATAGACGTCAAAGAGAAGAGCAAGTCCTTAACCTTTATTCACAACATAAAAGCATTGAAGAAATGCTGGCTTCAATTTATCCGGGGCTTGAACAAAGCCTTCTTCCTTATGCTCAAAGGCAGATTGAAGCGCATCTCAAAAAGCTCCGTGAAGAAAATCGTCTGTAGCTTGTCTTTTCATTTGATTCGCGGTTTATAAGGCTCACTTTAATCCAAAGGGAGATCTTATGAAAAAACTATTCGCGCTTGCTGCTCTTATGATGTCAGTCTCAGTTTTTGCTGTCGAAATTGAAGGAAAGTACGAAGTCGTACGGCCACTCTTCATGCACGGTTATAATGCGAAAGCTTGCAAAGCAGATGGCGGTGTTTATGTCGGTGACGGTCTTTGTAAGTGGGAAAAGGGCGGAGGATCTTCAGTCGTGATTTCTTCCACAGAAACAAATTTCGAACTGGAAATTTCCAGCGTAGGAACTAACGGTCACACTTGTGATTTTTCAGGAAAGGCCGCACTCATTTCAGATTACCATTTAGTTTCAAAAGAAAATGGTGATGAAGGAAAATGTGAGGTTAACGTTTTCTTTACTTCGGCCAATACAATTTCGGTTAAAACGAATGGCGAATGCAGTGAGTACTGCGGGGCCAATATGATGCTCGATGAAGAAAATTTAAACAGAGTAAAATAAAAAAAAGGCCACCTGAAACGGTGGCCTTTTTATTTCTCAGTTAGTTTTTTTTGCCTTTAATAATATCTTCAACACACTCTGGATTCAGAAGTGTCGATGTATCGCCGATATTGGCAATATCATTCTCAACAATTTTACGCAAAATTCTTCTCATGATTTTACCAGAACGCGTTTTTGGCAGTGACGTTACAATCTGAATTACGTCTGGACGGGCAATGGGACCGATGATTTTGTTAACCATTTCTTTAATTTCAGCAGTAATGACTTCTTCTGTTTTTGAATGGTCGTTGCAAGTGACGAAGGCATAAATGCCCTGGCCTTTTACGCTATGAGGGAATCCAACGACAGCTGATTCAGTAATGAGTTCGTGTTCGTTGATAGCATCTTCAACTTCTGCAGTTCCGATTCTATGACCGGAGACATTGATAACATCATCAACCCGACCGGTGATTCTGTAATATTGATCGCTGTCTCGTTTGGCGCCGTCACCGGTAAAATAGAGACCTTTGTAAGTTGAAAAATAAGTTTGCTTGAAACGTTCGTGATCGCCGTAAATCGTTCTCGCAAGAGAAGGCCACGGATATTTTATACAGAGATTTCCTTCTGTGACTGTTTCAGTTTTTTCAGTTCCTTTTTCATCGACAATAATCGGTACGATTCCTTTGAGCGGAAGAGTGGCGTGTGCGGGTTTTGTTTTTGTCTGTCCGGCAATGGGAGAAATCATAATTCCTCCGGTTTCCGTCTGCCACCATGTATCGACTATCGGACAACGCTCTTTTCCGACGTGAGTGTTATACCAGTGCCAGGCTTCTTCGTTGATCGGTTCGCCGACAGATCCTAAAACACGCAAAGATTTCATCGGGAAGCTGTCAGGAATTTGAGCGCCAAATTTTTCCAATGAACGAATGGCCGTCGGGGCCGTGTACAGAATGGAGACGTGATGTTTTTCTACTGTTTCCCAGAAACGCGCTGGACCTGGATAATTCGGAATACCTTCAAAGACAATCGTTGTCGTTCCGTTTAAAAGCGGGCCGTAGACTAAATAGCTGTGGCCGGTAATCCATCCGATATCCGCTGTACACCAGAACACATCATTTTCTTTGATCTGGAAAACGTCCTTAAAACTGTTGCCCACATGGACCATGTAGCCGGCAATTGTATGCAACAGACCTTTTGGTTTTCCTGTCGAGCCTGAAGTGTAAAGAATGAACAATGGATCTTCAGCTTCCATTTCTTCGGCCTTGCAATAGATGTCGCAATCTTTGATTAAAGTTTCGTACCAGTAATCGCGGCCGGGTTTCATCACAACTTCGGCGTGAGTTCTCTTCACAACCAGAACTGTTTCAACGCCATTAAAATCGTTAAGGGCCTCATCAACCATGCTTTTTAAAGGAATGGTTTTATCTCCGCGGAAAGCTCCGTCGTGAGTGACGATGAGTTTAGCTTTTGAATCTTCAAGTCGCCCACGAAGAGAAGTAGGTGAGAAACCGCCGAAGACGACTGTATGAACGGCCCCGATGCGTGCGCAGGCCAGAACGCCGATCATCAACTCCGGAGTCATGCCCATGTAGAAAGCAACGACATCGCCTTTTTTAATTCCTTTCTTTTTTAAAAGATTGGCGAAACGACAGACGGCCACATGAAGTTCACCAAAAGTTAAATGCAGTCCCGGTTCATTCGGATTATTGGGTTCGAAAATCATGGCCTTTTTTTGTCTGCGTTTTTCAAGATGGCGATCGAGACAGTTTTCAGTGATGTTGAGGCGTCCGCCTTTAAACCACTCGACATTGACATCGTTAAAATTTCCAGTCTGGACTGTGTCCCACTTTTTTTTCCATTGGAATGTATTGGCGATTTCGCTCCAATAGGTTTCAAGCTCTGCTGGAAGGACTGTGTTTTGATTCATAAAAACTTCCTCTAATAAATAATTTTTCTCAAGGGTTTAAAGGATTTTTCCACTCAGTGGCCAGTATTTGAGGCAGTTTCAGAAGAGAAGAAGGCCCTTTAACCTGTTAAACATACGTATCTCTTAAAAGTGTGGCTTAAAAGACCCCGTTTCTCAAGCATAATGCTTAAAATCCGATAAGATCCGTGGGTGAGGTATTGAGATGCAAAAATTATTCTTGTCACTAATTATAATCAACGGAATTTTCGGCACTTCTTTTGGTGCTGAAACGTCTGCGGAACCAACAGCGGATTCTGGTACGGAGCCAAATTTTGCTGATTCTTTTGTCGTTCCTAAAGTTGATTATACATTTGGCGGATTGCTCAAAAAAGACACTTCAAATGGTCTCAAAATGCCTACTTACAGCGGCTCTATTGGTGAAGACTCACTAGGAAGCGGACTCACACTTAATTATTCTTCAATGTTTGTGGATAAAGAAACGAGCGATCTCATTAATTGTGGGGGCATTAAGCTGGAACTTCCGTCGCCTCAAGCTGTCGCTCTTGCGCAATCCGGAATGCTGGCTTCATGTACAAATGTTCTCGAAGAAGATGAAGTCGTTTATTCAGAAGAAAATTGCAGACTGCTCAAATCTTGTTCTCAGGCCAAAACTGGAAACGAAGAAGTCAATTTCGCAAACTATTCAATCGGCAATAATATGGCCGTTGAAGATCTTGCGGCGCTTTTATTGGGTGACAAACTTCCAACAATGGAAAAGGTAGAGGCCTTAAGAAAATACGCTGATAAGAAATTCGGTGCTGGTTTCTCAAATTCATGTCGACCACAGTTTGATTTAAAATCGACGACCATTGAAAAATGCGACAGCAAAATGATGGAAATCGGATTTAATTACCTCAATGACACTTGCTCAGCAGTAGAAAAAAGTTGTTATAATGTCGGACCTGATTTTGGAAAAAATACTCCTGAGAATGAAAGCTCAGTGGTTAATTTTTTCAATCAGAGAACGGATGCAAAAGTCACGGACTCTCTGGCCGCTGATAATGAAATACTCGATGGTCTTTCGCAAATCATGTCCTCTAAAGACAGCGTTGATTCTAAAGTTAAAGCAGCCATCTTCAAACTAAAACAACTGAGCGATGAGAAAAAACTTGATCCGGTATTTGGTTATGATGCTGATGATTTTGCTGAAAGAGACATCTCCAAAACATCTCATTATAAATTTTTCAAATCTCTGGCTGCAAAAAAATTAACAACAGCTGCTTTTAAAACTGAGATCGAAAAACATCGTCGCGACTATGCAAAGAACCTTCTTAAGAATGACTGTAAAGATACAGTGAACTATGGCGCCTTATGTGAAAGAGTAACCAGTGCTTCTTTTGGCAAACATGAAAATTATCCTAATAAAATTTCTGCTGCTCAAAAATTTAAGAGACTGGATTCAAAGCATACCGAGTTTTTAAAGCTGGTTTTTCCTAAAACAGTCAAGTCAGATAAAGATGCATTAATGATTCTCAATGCAAGCAGATGCGTCGCTTTGGGAGTTGTTCCAAACAGCACGGTTCCAGGTTATATGGATATCAGCAACTCGATCTCTTCTATAAATCTTGGCAACAGTTTTGGCAGTAATCTTGGTCTTCGTCTTGGACCTGACTTCTGGAACTCAAGCAGCTCACCCTCTGGTACGACTGTCGTGACCCAGCAGAAAGAAGAGTTATTTTCGGGAAATGGTCTCAAGATGCCTTCGGCGGGCATGGAAATAAAACCAAAATTAAACGAATCTCAAACTGAAATCAGTGAAGTTCAGGAAAAATCACTTTCAGATTCTTTCTCTGAAAATTTTAAGAATGTAAATCCAACAACCAATACAGGTTCGATTGGATCAAGCAGCTATAACAGCGCATACAACACCGTTTCCAACACAAATTACCGTGTGGAAACACCAGTTGAACAGCCGGTTGAGAAAAAAGTTTCAAACCCGGGACCTGCGTCCAATCCATTAAACGATCGATTGTCTGAGTTGACTAAGAAATTGAGCGCGACTGAAGACCATCTGGCAAAATTACAAGAAAGCAAAGATGAAGAAGCTTCAGAAAAAGCTCTTCAGAAAAAACGCGATGAAGACAACAAAACTATTGCTGATCTTCAGAATCAAATTGCTGAGTTGAAGAAAGAGTCTGTCAAAGCACCGGAGAAAACTCCCGTAACAATCGCTGAAACAAATATGGGCGGCCTATCGCGCTCACCGGCCTTATCCGGTTCTGTTCCTTCCGTAGAAACTAAGAAAGAAGAAAATGATAAAGGTTCATCGGCCACTGAAGGAGCTGCGGCAAGATCGTCAGGGCAGTCGGCACAGTCGGTTTCTTCTGGCGCGGAGTCTTCGCCCATTGCCAAAAACAGCGGTTCTGGAGGAAGTTCAACTTCATCTTCAAGCTCTTCTACTGGAGGAAAACCTCTTCTGGTACTTTCTAAATCGGACGGAATGACTGCAGAGAAAATCACTGAGTCTATCAATGAAAAAATTATTGAACTAGGCGGACAATCTTTTGAAATTGAAGAAAACGGCGTGAAGATGGAAATTATTCCGGAAATTAGAAACGGAAAAATTCTTCTCGATGCCAAAGGAAAACCGCGCTTTCTTAAAAAGGTGAAGAGTGGAAAGGAACTGGCGTCTGCAAAAAGCAGAGTTCCGGCCAGTGTCACTGACCAGGCAGATCTGAAGAGACTGGAAGAAGAAAAAGTTAAAAGAGATCGAGCAATGCTAAGAGATTTAAAAAATGTTACTAATAAGGCCGTTCAAAAGGACTAGAGTTTCAGGATGAAAATTAGAAAATTATTATCTGTTTTATTAATTGCTTCATTAACTGCACCTGTCTACGGACAGAATTTCCCTTTGGGGTCGGATCTGATTGATCCAAGCATCACGGCCTTTTCGACCGCTCCATTTTTTATGCATACAGGAGGGCAGTCTCAGGGATGCAAGGCGAGCAGATCTCAATCGCGACTTCTCAATTTTTTTGACAATAAGACTTGTCAGGATGCAGGAAGAGATATTCTCGGTGAAAATATTTCCAAGCCAATGTGTGAAAGTGTTTATACCTGTACTGAACGCAATGAAATGCCGCTTTCTCCTGATGAACAAAGTTTTTTAAAATCTGAATTTATGATGTACGTGATCAGTGAGAACGTACAGGATGAATTGACAAAATATCAATCTCCGGAAGCAAATGATCTTCGAGTTTTAAATTCATACATTGATAAAATGCCTGCGAAGTACAAAGAAAAAGTAAAATCGTGTCCGGCCTTTAAATTATCGTCGCCAAAATGTCTTAATGAAGATGAATTCGATCTTCTCGCTAAAATTTCCATCAAGAATTTTTACGGGACGAATCAAGCTCAGAACTTTTTTAATTTCAGCAAACGTTCCGCAAGTATTCAGGCCCCGACTGAAAATGCTCCAGGCAGATCGGCGCATGGTAAAGATGTGGATAAAAACAAACACCCTTCCGGTTTTCAGCTTCCACTTCCTGGATTTGCTGTTGATGGCGAAGTGGACGATGCCATTAAGCTGATGAGAAACGTGAAGTTTGGTAAAGATGTGACTCCTGAAGAGCATTATACAAGTATTTTGAAAACAGAAAAAGAGTGGTCAAAACAGGGACGAAGCGAATTAAATTTTGACCCGGCCGAAGATGTTCTCGTCAATGAGATAGTTAAATCGGTCATGCTTGGACAAGGAATGCCTTCCGAAGCTGAAATGAAATTGCGGATTAAAAAAACAATTCTTCAGTTTGCAAACAGTAAAGAAGATCCCTATTTGTCTTTTGACAAAGCAACCATTGAATCTCTGGAAAAAAATATTGATAAACTCACTATCTCATTGAAGGATATTGCGGATTCCAATCGCGCCAATCTCGCTGCCAAGATAAATGAGTTGAGAGTAAAAACGGTAAATGATGTTTTTGCCCGTGAATGCCAGGATAAAGTCGTCAGTTTAGGGCAGCTTTGTCAGTCAGTTTCAACCAATGTAAAATCAGCGAAAGTTAAAGGCGAAATCGTTCAGACAAAAGACCTATTCAAGAAAATGTCTGAATCGTATATGAAAACAGGATTTAAAGCGAGTTTTGATAAAGTCAATCAGCTTAACCGTATGATTAAAGCGAAGGATCAGGTTTACGATCGATTCGTGACCGTTATGTTTAACTTGAACAGTTGTAAGGAAAAATTCCCATCGACTTATGTGGCGACAAAAGAAGATAAAAAAGCTTTTGAAAATCTGGCGAAAGCAGAAGATGAAAAAGCTTCAGCGAACTTAAATGAAGCTGCAAGAAACATTGCTGAAGTCGTCAATAAAGATGACAGTTTGAAAAATGTTTTCAGAAATCGCGGTGTCGATATTGAATCTTTTAAGTTTGAACCGAAACAATCTTCGGCCAATGTCGATTTCAATGCCGGTCTTCTCGCAAAAGAAGGAACGAAGATAGCTCCTGCTCAGGAAAAAGAAAAAGAATTAAAACCCTTTGTCGCCGAAAATCAGTTGCCGGCCTCAAATCAAAATGTGGTTAATCCGATTCAGAATCCCAGCTATAATTTCATGAACAATATGCTTCCTGCAGTAGACAACTCAGCAGCAATGCAGGTCAATCGTCCAGCGACAGATGCTATTGAAGAAAAAATTAAATCTCTTGAGAAAAAAGAATCAAAATTGCGAAAGAAAGTCGCCGTTAATGATTCTGTTGATGAATCTGAAAGTGAAGAGGGATCGGAACTTGCTTCGCTTCGACGACAAATTGAAGATTTGAAAAAAGAAAAAGACCGCGTGGCCGCGGGCCCTTCTGCCGTTCAAGAGACAGCAGATAAAAACAATACTCAAATCGCGCGAACACCTGCGAGCACTGACCAGACAGCTTCTATCAAAGTGGCCGCTGATAAAACTCCGGTTGAAAATGGACCGCGAGGAGAAGAGGCAGCGCCTGTACGCTCTACTGCAGCTTCTTCAAACGCAGATTACGGAGCAGAGGCGCAAGCCGCCATTGGTAGTGCACGTGGTCCGGCCAGTACTGCAGCATCAGCAGCAGCAAATGCCGCAGGGAAAGGTGGCGCTGAGAAAGGGTCCAACGCCCTGGTTCTTTCAAAAGGCGGTGAAAGCGCCATCGATACGAATACGATTCTGGAAAATCCAAACGAAGGGGATATTTCAAGCGTTATGGAGAAAACGAAAGGCGAGCCTTTTATCATTCGTGAAAACGGTGAATTGATCAAAGTCACCCCTGTCCTCGATGCAAAAGGTAAACCTGTTCTTTCGAGCAGTGGAAAAATTAAATTCAAAAAAATTAAGCTCACTAAGGCCCAACAAGAGATCATTGTTAAAGAGACAAATGTAAACAAGGCCGCAAAAGAAGTCGGCGTTGAACCGACCCGTCTCTACAAGCTAAAATCACTCTTGAAAGAAGTCCGTCGCGAGTAGTTATCTGCATTGATTTTTGGACGTTTATTCTTGCTACAAGGCCCGGAAATTCTTAAACTAGGATGGCAATAAATAGCCGCTAGTTTAAGAGGAAAAGAATGGACGTAATTGAGTCGCATATCGACAGAAATTCAAAAGAATTTCAGGACAACAGTGCTTACCATAAGGCCCTTCGTGCCGAACTGACCGAGAAGCTTTCAACCGTAAAAGGCGGGGGCGGAGCTGAGTCAGTTAAAAGACACCACGATAGAAAAAAATTTCTTCCGCGAGAAAGAATTGAAAAAATTCTCGATGACAATTCTCCGTTTATCGAACTCTCAAGTCTCGCTGCTTACAATCTGTATGAAGACGATGTTCCGGCAGCAGGAATGGTTACGGGAATCGGCCGGGTTCACGGCATTGAATGCTTGTTTGTCGCAAACGATGCCACAGTCAAAGGCGGAACGTATTTTCCAATGACGGTGAAGAAGCACCTTCGTGCTCAGGAAATAGCCTTAGAAAATAAATTGCCATGTATTTATCTCGTCGATTCCGGCGGAGCCTTTCTTCCAAAACAAGATGAAGTCTTTCCAGACAGAGATCACTTCGGAAGAATTTTCTATAACCAGGCCCAGATGAGTGCTCAGGGCATTCCTCAAATTGCTGTGGTTCTCGGTTCATGTACGGCCGGCGGCGCTTACGTGCCGGCCATGAGTGATGAAACAGTTATCGTGAAAAACAACGGAACTATTTTTCTTGGAGGACCGCCTCTGGTAAAAGCAGCCACAGGTGAAGAAGTCTCTGCTGAAGATCTGGGAGGTGCTGATGTTCACACTCGCATCAGCGGTGTTTCTGATCATTTTGCTGAAGATGAAGAAGAAGCTTTTATTATCACCAGAAACATTATCGAAAATTTAAATTACAAATCTCCAGGTAAAGCGCAAGGCCTTCGTGACATTTCTCACGAAGTAAAACCTCCTCTTTATTCAATGGAAGAGATTTACGGAATTATTCCAAAAGATACGAGAAAGCCTTTTGATGTCCGTGAAATTATCGCCCGTCTTGTCGATGGAAGTGAATTTCATGAATTCAAAGAGCGCTATGGGAATACTCTCGTTACCGGTTTTGCACGCATTCACGGCCACCAGATCGGTATTGTGGCCAATAACGGAATTCTTTTTTCTGAATCAGCACAAAAAGGCGCGCACTTTATCGAGCTTTGCGGTCAAAGAAAAATTCCTCTGCTGTTTCTGCAAAATATCACTGGCTTTATGGTCGGGCGTCAGTATGAAAATGAAGGAATCGCTAAGCACGGAGCAAAGATGGTTACGGCCGTTTCAACCGTACAGGTTCCGAAGTTTACTGTCATCATCGGTGGATCTTTCGGCGCCGGCAACTACGGTATGTGCGGACGTGCTTACTCACCGAGATTTCTCTGGATGTGGCCTAATGCCCGCATTTCTGTCATGGGCGGAGAGCAGGCCGCGAAAGTTCTTTCATCAGTCAAGCAACAGGGGTTGAAAGCATCCGGCAAAACCGAAATGAGCGCAGAAGAAATCGCTAAATTTGAAAAACCTATTTTAGATAAATACGAAATCGAAGGAAGCCCTTATTACTCGACAGCTCGTCTGTGGGATGATGGAGTTATTGATCCGGCCCAGACCAGAGATTTACTTGGGCTCGCGATTGCGGCTTCTCTCAACTCCGGCATCGGCGAAGCGAAGTTTGGCGTGTTCAGAATGTAAAAGGAAACAAAGTATGCTTCATAAAATTGAAATCGATAAAAGAGGAGTCGCGACGGTCACATTAAACAGACCTGAGCTTCACAATGCTTTTAATGACGAGCTGATTGCTGAACTTATTAAATCGTTTCGCGAACTGGATGCCAATGAGCAAGTTCGTCTTGTGATTTTGACAGGTGCGGGAAAATCTTTTTGTGCCGGTGCAGATCTCAACTGGATGAAACGAATGAAAGATTATGACTTTAATGAAAACGTGAGAGATTCAAATCAGCTCGCGGAACTTTTCACTGTCATTAATCATTTCACAAAACCGACAATTTGCCGGATGAATGGAAGTGCTCTCGGCGGAGGCGCAGGCCTCATCGCTTGTTGCGATTACGTTATTGCTGAAGACTCGGCAATGATTGGTTTTACTGAAGTCAGGCTGGGGCTTGTTCCGGCCGTGATTTCTCCGTTTGTCATCGCTAAAATCGGAGAAAGCAATGCGCGCGCAACCTTTTTGACTGGCGCCCGTTTCGGAGTAGAGCGCGCCCTGCAGATGGGACTCGTTCATCAGATTTCATCCTTTGATAAAATTGATGAGGATGTGGAAAATCTCGTAAAAGAATTTTTGCTCGCTGGTCCCGTGGCCCAGAAAGCGGCGAAGGAATTAATTACGGTTGTTGTTGGCTGCAAAGAAATTTCAGAAGCAAGAAAATATACAACAGAACTCATTTCAAAAGTGCGTGCAAGTTCTGAAGGGCAGGAAGGCATGAGTGCACTTCTTGAAAAAAGAAAATCAAGCTGGACGTTAGGATAATAAAGAATGAAAAAGATCAAAAAAATTCTGATCGCCAACCGCGGAGAAATTGCTCTGAGAATTATTCAGACGGCGCGCGAACTTGGCATAAAAACTGTCACTCTCTATACGGAAGAAGAAAAGGGATTGCCTCATTGTACAGCAGGAGATGAATCTTTTTGCCTCGGCAGTGGAGCTTTAAAAGACACTTACCTGAACCAGGAAAAAATAGTTTCCATCGCAAAATCCTGCGGGGCCGATGCCATTCACCCCGGGTATGGTTTTCTTTCGGAAAAATCTTCTTTTGCAAAACTTGTGACGTCTCATGGATTAATTTTTATCGGTCCCACTCCAAATTCAATCGATTTGATGGGTGATAAGAAAACATCGAAGATTAAAATTCAGGAACTCGGTGTCCCAAGTATACCGGGTTATCATGGTGAAAATCAGGAACTTTCTCATCTTAAAAAAGAAGCTAAGAAAATTGGTTATCCTGTACTTGTCAAAGCTTCTGCCGGCGGCGGCGGGAAAGGGATGAGAATTGTCGAAAAAGAAGAGGAATTCGAAGCGGCCCTTGAAGGCGCCAAGCGCGAAGCGCTCAATGCTTTTGGAGACGATACAGTTCTTTTGGAAAAATATATCACTTCTCCACGTCACATTGAAATTCAGGTGATGAGTGATTCACACGGAAATCATTTGCATCTTTTTGAACGCGAATGTTCTATTCAGCGCCGTTACCAGAAAATTGTGGAAGAATCGCCTAGCCCTGCTGTCACTCCCGATCTTCGTTCTAAAATGACGGAAGCTGCACTCAAAATTACCCGTGGAATTAATTACCTCGGTGCCGGAACAATTGAATTGATTCTGGATACTGATGGACAATTTTATTTTCTTGAGATGAACACGCGTCTTCAGGTTGAACATCCGGTCACAGAAATGGTGACAGGACTTGATCTGGTTGCCCTTCAGATTCTGGTGGCCGAAGGCGGAGTTCTTCCGTTTAAGCAGAACGATCTCAAACAAAATGGACATGCAATCGAAGTGCGTTTGTATGCTGAAGATCCGGACAATAATTTTCTTCCAAGCATCGGACAAATTAAACTTATTGGAAAAACTTCTCTTCGCAATGTGCGCCTGGACTCGGGTTATATTGATGGAAATGAAATCAGTATTTCCTTTGACCCAATGCTGGCGAAGTTGATTGCCTGGGGAGAAACGCGCGATCTGGCAGCGGATAAGTTAAATGAAGCTTTAAATGACGTCGTTTTTCTCGGAGTGAGAACTAATCGTTCCTATCTAAAGCGCATTCTGACTTTACCTGAGTACAGACAAGGACTGACGTTTACTCACTTTGTAAAAACGTATGAAGAAAAATTAAAACCAGTAAAGAAATCAAATGAGGAACTTGCTCTTGCCATCGCGGCCGCAATGTTCAACAAACAAGGATCGTCAACGCCTGCAGGATTATCTTCTGCCGTCCCAAAAGATCCCTGGATTGCTTTAAGCGGTTTCAGAAATATTTAAAAAGAATTTTTAGGATAAGAGAAAATGTCAAAAAAACAGTTATTGATTGATGATGAATTAGTTGAATTTGAAGTGGTTGATGAAAGTGCAAGTTTTGTTCTTTTTAACGTCGAAGGCGTTGAGTACAAAGTGAATCTTTCTTCGCTTCAGGACGGAAAGATGGTTCTCAATTTAAACGGCAGAAATCGTCCGGTCATTCTTGTTGATGAAAATTATGTCGTCGATGGAAAAGAATTCACAGTCACTGCGCCAAAGAGAAACAGAAGCAAAGGCCGCTCTCACGATCTGGGGCAGATGAAATCTCCCATGCCGGGAAAAATATTGAAGGTGTTGGTTAAAGAAGGCCAGGAAGTTGAAGCGGGAACGCCGATTCTTGTCATGGAGGCCATGAAAATGGAACACACAATTAAGGCCAGTAAAGCAGGAAAAATTGAAAAGATTCATTACAAAGAAGGCGATCAGGTTGCCGGTGGAGTGGAGCTCGTTAAATTATGTTAAATCAATTGCCTAAAAAAGTTCGCATTGTTGAAGTCGGTCCACGCGACGGTCTTCAGAATGAAAAATCTATTGTCACCATTGAAGATAAGGTCACGTTTATCAAAATGCTGGCAGAGGCCGGGCTTTCGGAAATTGAAGCGACCAGTTTTGTCCGCGCGGAAAAAATTCCGCAAATGAGTGACGGGTGCGAACTCAATGCCCGTCTTCAAAAAATTCCTGAATTGAAAAATACGCATCTCATTTCTCTCGTTCCCAATATGAAAGGAATGGAAGGAGCATTGAAAGCGGGCGTAAAAGATATCGCTGTTTTCACAGCGACTTCAAATACATTTAATCAGAAAAATATCAATGCGACGATTGATGAATCTCTTGGGCGCATTGAAGAAGTGATGAAAATAGCGAAGGAGAACAATATCCGCACGCGCGGTTATATTTCGACCGTCTTTGGTTGTCCTTATGAAGGACAGACTTCACTGGAAACATTAAAACGCGTGGCCCACAAACTGCAGGACCTTGGCGTTTATGAAATTTCTTTGGGAGATACAATTGGTATCGCTAATCCCAAGCAAGTCACAGAGGTCATTGAGTTTATCTCAAAAGATTTCAGCAAGGATTTTTTCTCAATGCATTTCCACGATACACGCGGAATGGCCGTTGCCAATATTCTGGCCTCGCTTGATATGGGCATGACCAGCTTTGATTCGTCTGCCGCAGGCCTTGGTGGCTGCCCTTATGCCGTCGGTTCATCAGGAAACGTGGCCACTGAAGATCTTCTCTTTTTATTTCAATCGATGGGAATTGAAACCGGCATCGATATGAAAAAACTTTCACTGGCCTCGCAATTCATTCTCTCCAGACTCAACAGAGAAACTCCCTCAAAATACCTCAAGGCCTATTTAAGTTCCGGCCGTTAATATTCCAAGAAGGACCACAATGAGCTTTTACACCCAGACTTTTCCTCATTTGAAAGTAGAATTAAAAAATACCAATCAATTGTGGGTTACGCTCGACAATCCCGATCAGATGAATGCGATTACAATTCCAATGATTGAATCTTTGGTAAAAGTTCTGAAGTTTGCTGATTTTGACAGTACTGTCCGGGTTATTGTTCTCACTGGCGCCGGAAAAAGTTTTTGCGCCGGCGGAGATATTAAGGCCATGCTGGATAAGAGCGGGATGTTTGAAGGCGAAAGCAATGAGCTCAGAGTACGCTATATGCACGGGATTCAGCAGATTCCGCGCGCGATTGAAGAAATCAGCACTCCAATCATTGCGATGGTGAACGGGGCCGCTATCGGGGCCGGATGTGATCTGTCCATGATGTGTGATCTTCGCACGGGCTCAGCGCAGTCTAAATTCGGTGAAACGTTTACGAAAATGGGATTGGTTCCAGGCGACGGCGGAACATTTTTTCTTCAGAGAGTTTTAGGTTATTCAAAGGCCATGCAGATGTTTTTGACAGCAGAGATTTTCGAAGGACAGAGAGCTTTTGACTTCGGATTACTCAATTTCTTCTTCGAAGATTCACTGTTAAAAGCGGAAACTGAAAAACTAGCAGAAAAAATCGCGGCCCTTGCTCCCGTGGCCCAGTCCATGACAAAAAAAGCGATGAAAATTTCTTACCTCTCAGACTTATCCACATCACTCGATGTTCTTGCGGCCTTTCAGGGAATTTCCCAGAGAACGGAAGATCATTTCGAGGCCCTCCACGCGTTTAATGAAAAAAGAAAAGCAAATTTTAAGTCAGAATGAAGAAACGCGTTCTAAATCGTTGACATAATAAAATGAAACGATGGACAATTTAATTAAGTAAAAAAATTTCAGTGGAGAATCGCAAGAGTGAATAAATCGAAAGAGAAAGCACGATGCCTTTATCTTTCTTGTTTATTCATCACTTCTTTCATCTTCGGCGGCTGTTCGCATTTGGATTTTGAAGCAGGTGGGAATACGCCTTTCAAAATTTCTGCAGAAAAAAACAGTGATGAAACAGTCGAGGTGGAAGGGACGGCCGATTTTTATTTCTGGGGACAGTCTCCGGGCGAAATGAAAATTGATCTTGAAGATTTTGAAACAAAACTCGGAATGACCAGGCCCTCGTTTGTTTCAGTGGAGCAAACGTGGAAACCCATGAGTGTCTTTTTAACTTTTGTGACTCTGGGCCTTTATTGTCCAGTTGATTACAAAGTGAAGATGCTCAAAGTAACCGGAACGGCAAAATGATCAAGCGACCGTTCATCATTCTGGCCCTCTTATTTTTTTGCTCATGCGGTTCACTTCGCGTTTCTCCTCAAGGATGCCGTACACAAGGCCAGTGGGGAAAAACAGCAGAAAGATCGCAGGAGATTGAACAAGAATTTTCGGAAGAATACACAGTATTCTTGCTCGATAAAGAAGTCAGGCTTCGCGATTTTTTGAAAGAAAAAGGTGTGGCCTGCGAAGATGTGAAAAGTTTAAGAGTGCGAATGGAAAGTCTTCTGTTTGTGAAACGAAAACTAAGCATTTTTATAAAAAAGTGAATTAAGAATTAATTTCAAGGATGAAGATTGTTTGCCAGGGATTGGCACCAAGGACGGGATATAGGCCAAGGATGGCCTCCTTCTCTTTTCTCTTTCAGGCGACGGCCGCCAGCCCTTTCGGAACTTCAAAGACAAATTTAGTATTAGGACAATTACTATCCACGTAAATCTGACCGAAATGCGATTCTACAATTTTTTTAGAAATAGAAAGCCCAAGTCCGGTTCCTTTGCCAGTTTCTTTTGTCGTGAAAAAAGAGTCCGTCAGTTTGTTTGTTATACTCGCGGGAATTCCTCGCCCGCTGTCGATAAGAGCGAAGCGGACCACATCTCCAGCGTCTTTGATTTCCAGACGTATCCAACGCTCATCTAAACCCGAAATCGCATCTTTTGAATTGCCGATAAGGTTCAACAGAATTTGCGAAATCTGTCCCGGACGACAGTCGATCTGAAGATTGGGATCAAAATCATCAATGATCAAATGGATTTCATGTTCGCGCAGTTTTTCAGAGCAAAGTTCAAGCGAATCAGAAATAAGATTTGTGACAAGTGTACTTTGGAACGGATCCTGTGAAGAGTCTCGTCCGTACATTTTTAATCCACGAACAATTTTTTCTATGCGGAAACTTGTTGAAGTGATTTTATCCAGGCGAGTGAGCAAATCTTGTTTGGCTTCAATAGATAATGATTTTCTGATCATCGAACGGAGCATTTCAGCTTGAGACAGGATAATCGTAAGCGGATTATTAATTTCGTGACCAATTCCCGAAGTCATTTCTCCCAGAACGGCCATTCGTGAAGCTTCTGCCAGTTTTGTTTTTAAAGTTTCAATTTCCTGATTTCTTTCTATTACCGGTGTGATGTCTTCCAGAGTGAACAGGATCATTCGTTCGCTTGTATGACATTTTTGCAGCGTAAATTTAAAATGAGTTTGTTTTCGGTTCAATAAAAGTGTTTCATGATAGTCGCCGCTTGCTTCCATGCTTTTCATAAATTGAGCGATCGTGCTCATGAAGCCATAGCTGTCAAAAATCTGAGAGAAATGTTCTCCGATTAACTCATCTTCTTTTACGTTAAAAGTCTGGAGAAACTTCAGGTTCGCACCCATGAAGTTTAAATCTTCATCAAACCAGCAGACTGAGACTGGCAGCCAATTAAGCGCGGCCTGCGCTTCGTTCGTAGTACTCATAATCTAGATTATAAAGAGACCCGGCCTAATTCTTAAAAACCCAGTAATTTCAGGGGGGAGTCCTAAATAAGAAAATTTACGTGACATTGAAAATTGCCCACTTTCAGGGGCATGAGTTTAATCGACTTTTAATCGTCCAGTGAGTGAAGAAGATTGGAGAAAAAGCTCTTTTTATACGTATCTGCTTCTTCTTCGGTGAGGTGGCCAAACGTCGTTCTGTCCTGTTCAATGAAAAGATTTTTTCCCGCAAGATCGTTAATAAAGCGCGATTTCATTCGAGGTGTTTCTTTCCCGAAAATTTTTCTCTGCTTACAGTAAGTCATAATCAGGGTTTCCTGAGCACGCGTAATGCCTACATAAGCGAGTCTTCGCTCTTCACTGATGTCTTCACCTTGAGTGATCGTCTTTTTATGAGGAAGTGTTTCTTCTTCCATTCCCACGAGGAAAACTTTTTTAAATTCGAGTCCTTTTGATGAATGCAAAGTCATCAGAGTGACTTCATTTTTTCGGACATCGCTGTCCTCATCTTCAAGTTTATCTTTGTCCTGAGAATCCTGCAGGAGAAGTCTCTCGACAAAATTTTTGAGATTGGCATTTTCTTTATAATAAGTCGTAAAGCGATTGGCCGACTCGATAAAATGCATAACATCGTTTCTTCTGCGCTCAACTTGTTTAGCATTGTCGTACTGCTTGTCGATAAAATTGAGATAATCAATTTCTTCAATCAGTGTACTGATTCCTTCTGCAAGGCTCATCTGTTCAAATTTATTTTTGAATTTGACGATGATGTCTGTAAAAGTCTTGATCGCACCTGCTCTGTTGGGATCGAGGGCCGGATATTTTTCCAGCGCGCGGAAAAGAGGAAGGTTTTCTTCTTCCGAACGCTTCAGGTATTTATCAAGAGTCGCATTACCAATTCCTCTATGAGGAATATTGAGAATTCTTCTGAGGGCCATGGCATCGTTTGGATTTAAAATCACAAACAAGTAACTCATCAGATCTTTGACTTCTTTTTTATCGTAAAATTTCTGGCCGCCAATAATCTGATAGGGAACTGACGACATTCTCAGCTGATCTTCAATAGGAGGGGCCTGAGTGTTGCTTCGGTATAGGATGGCAATATCGCCCAAATGGCCGCCCTGGCCTTGATGGCGGACAATTTCTTCAACGATGACTTCTGCTTCGTGATCCGTGTCTCCCATCGCCCAGAGAATAGGCGTGTGGTCGCTTCGTTTTGAACTCCAGAGCGTTTTGTCTCTGCGTTTTTTATTCACTTTAATAACGTTGTTGGCAAGATCGAGAATACTGATAACCGAACGATAATTTTCTTCGAGTTTAACAACCTTCGCATTTTCAAAATGTTTTTCAAATTCAAGTATGTTTGTTACATCCGCTCCTCTGAAAGCATAAATCGATTGATCGTCATCTCCAACAACACAAAGATTTTTGTGAGTGCAGGTGAGGTGCAGGATCAATTCGAACTGCAATGGATTTGTATCCTGGTATTCATCGACCATGATATAGCGGAATTTTTCAGAGTAAGCTTTGGCGACTTCAGGAAAGTTGCGGAAAAGTTTCAGCGTGAGAAAAAGAATATCATCAAAATCAATCGCATTATAAAACTTCAGTTTTTCCTGATAAAAACGATAGGTGTATTCCGTCGCGTGATCGTAAGCATCTTCCGGATTGAAGTGAACTGAATCAGCAAAATCATTTTCATGAATGCCGGCATTCTTTAAAAACGAAATTTTCGCCATGACGTCTTTTTGATCAAATTTTTTATCAGCGTGATAAAGCTTTAATCCTTCGCGGACAATCGCGAGCTGGTCAGATTGGTCATAAATAGAAAAGTTTTCATGATAGCCGAGCTTGGTGATTTCTTTTTTTAAAATGCGAACGCCCAGAGAGTGAAAGGTCAGAAGGGCCACGCCCCGCGATTTTCTCGCTCCCAGTAGCGCGTGAACGCGCTCCCGCATTTCTTTAGCGGCCTTATTGGTAAAACTGACCCCCAGGATGGAATCGCCTTTAATGCCCAGGTTGTCCACCATATGCGCAATTCTGTAGGTGATCGTGCGGGTTTTGCCCGAGCCGGCGCCTGCCAGGATAAGGACTGGCCCTTCGACCGTTTCGGCCGCTTCGCGCTGTTTGTCATTGAGACCACTGAGAGAAATCATAAGGCAAAACAGTACTAAAACTTCTCTACACTTGCTATAATTTTCGCTATAATTTTCGAACTCAAACATTATTATTGAAGTCACAAAGACTCTTGTCTCATAATTGGAGATTTTCATGGCAAAGAAGATGACAAAAAAAGCTGCTTCTAAAAAAACAGTAGTCAAAAAAGTAAGTAAAAAACCAAAAAAAGTTGTTGCTACTCCGAAAAAAACGAAAGCGGCACCGAAAAAAATTGCACCTAAAAAAGCGGCAGCAAAGAAAGTAACAGCAAAAAAAGTTGCTCCAAAAAAAGCTGCACCAACAGCGAACACTCAAAAAAATCTTGAAGCGTCTTTATTGGAACTGATCAGAAGTACTTCAGCAGTTCTTCCGGACGATGTTCAGAAAGTCATTCTTGAAGCTCTTGAGCGCGAAGAAAAAAATACGACGGCCGAATACGCGATGAATATCATCAAAGCGAATATCGAACTCGCAAAGAAGAAATCTCAACCGCTCTGTCAGGATACGGGAACAGTTCTGTTCTACGTGAATCACCCGATCGGCTTTGATCAGGGAGCTTTTACAAAATTGATTGAAAAATCTGTCGTTAAAGCAACTGAGATGGGTTACCTGAGACAAAATTCAGTCGACTCACTGACAGGAGAAAACTCGGGAATGAATATCGGTCCGGGTCATCCTTCAATTCACTATCACCAGCACAATAAACCTACTATTGAAGTTCGCTTGATGCTTAAAGGCGGCGGCTGTGAAAACGTTGGCGCTCAATATTCTCTTCCGTACGGTCCTCTTGAAGCGGGAAGAGATCTCGACGGTGTCAGAAAAGTTATTCTCGATGCTGTTCATAAAGCTCAAGGGAAAGGCTGCGGCCCGGGTGTACTCGGCATTTGTATCGGCGGCGACAGAGGCGCAGGTTACATCGAATCTAAAGAGCAACTTTTAAGAAAGCTCGATGATAAAAATGCCGTTCCATCTCTTGCTGAACTTGAATCAGAAATTGTTGAAACATCCAACAAACTTGGAATCGGACCTATGGGCTTCGGTGGAAAAACAACTCTTTTAGGTTGTAAAATTTCTGCGCTTAACAGGCTTCCGGCCTCTTTCTTTGTGTCCATTTCATACATGTGCTGGGCATACAGAAGACAAGGTGTAGAACTTTCTGGAACTAACGAAATTAAGAAATGGTTATATTAAGGGAAAAACTATGAAACGATTAACATATCCTTTTACACATGAAGCTGTTCGCGATTTAAAAGTAGGAGACATGGTTCTTCTCACTGGAAAACTTTTTACCGGAAGAGATGCTGTTCACAAACGTCTTCACGAAGGTGTAAAGCCTCCTGTGGATCTAAACAATCAAATTATTTATCACTGTGGTCCCGTTATCCTTCAGGATAAAGCGACTGGAAAATACACTGTCACAGCAGCAGGTCCTACAACTTCAATCCGTGAGGAGCCTTATCAGGCAGAAGTCATGAAGGACTACGGAATTGTCGGTGTTATCGGTAAAGGCGGCATGGGCGCAAAAACTCTTGCAGGCTGTAAAGAGTACGGGTGCGTGTATTTTCACGCTATCGGCGGTGCTGCTCAGGTTCTTGCCGAAAAAATCGATTCGGTCGATGCTGTTCACTGGCTGGACCTCGGATCTCCGGAAGCTATCTGGGAATTGTCTGTGACTGACTTCCCGGTTGTTGTCACAATGGATGCTCACGGCAATTCACTTCACGCAAAAGTAGAAGCGAGTTCAGCGGAAGAATTGAAGAAGGCCCTTCAAGACTAATTTTTTAAGGATCAAACATGAGTGAACTTTTGTGGTCTCCGGATGAAAACCGAATTGAAAAAACTCAATTGAGAAAATTTCAAAAACATCTGGGACACGTCGGCGACTACAAAAGTTTTCATCGCTTCTCTGTCGATAATAAAATCAAATTCTGGTGTGACCTTTTCTCTTTTTATGATGTTTCATACGAAGGAAGTCTTACGCCTTCTCTTCTCGATGATAGCTTTAAAACTTATTCATGGTTTCCTGAAGTTCGTTTGAACTTCGCTGAAAACCTTTTAAAGAAGGGAAAAAGCGACCAGACAGCTCTTCACTTTCAGCATGAATCAGGACTTTCAAAAAAAATATCTTACGGTGAATTGCGTGAAGTAACGGCAAGTCTTGCAGATCACCTGAGACCGGTTTTGAAAAAAGGAGATGTCCTCGCTGCTTATATGCCCAACATTCCTGAAACAACGATGGCGATGCTCGCGACTTCTGCTTTAGGTGGAACTTTTACATCGACCAGTTGTGACTTTGGCATTGAAGGTGTGCTCGACCGCTTTTCACAATCTAAACCTAAAGTCCTCGTGGCCGCTGTCGGTTATGAATACAATGGAAAATATTTTGATCTCACTGAAAGATTAAAAGAAATTGAATCGCGACTGCCGGGATTGGAAAAAATTATTCTGGTAGATTTTCTCGGCAAAGGAATACAGCTTGATGGATTCAAAAAAGCTGTCAGCTGGACTGAAGCAGTTTCTAAAAAAGCTGAGCTCAAATTTGAACGTCTGGCCTTTTCTCATCCTCTGTATATTATGTATTCGTCGGGGACTACGGGAAAACCAAAATGCATCGTTCATTCCCAAGGTGGAACGCTTCTTTGTCACATAAAAGAATTGGGTCTTCATACGAATCTCACTGAAGAAAAAAAGATGTATTTCTTCACAACGTGCGGCTGGATGATGTGGAACTGGCTGGTCAGTTCACTTTTTTTTGGTTGCGAAGTCATTCTTTATGAAGGTTCTCCTGCTTATCCTTCTCCTGAACATTATTTCAAAATGATCGATAGAGTGGGTATTTCAATTTTTGGAACTTCTCCAAAATTTCTGAAAGCGCTTGAAGATACAAATGCAAACTTAAATTCAGATTTTCCGAGTCTCGAAGTGATTCTCTCAACAGGATCGCCGCTTCTGCCGGAACAATATGATTTCGTCTATATTAAAATTAAAAAAGATCTTCAGCTCTCAAGCATTTCCGGCGGAACGGATATTGTAGGGTGCTTCATGCTTGGCAATCCGGTCCTTCCCGTTTATCGCGGGGAAATTCAATGCCTGGGACTGGGACTTGACGTGGCGGCCATTAACGAAAAAGGCGAATCTCTCATTGACCAGGAAGGAGAGCTTGTTTGCCGTCAGACTTTTCCGAATCGACCTGTTTCTTTTTTAGATGATCCAAAAAATGAAAAAATCAATGCGGCCTATTTTGAACAAAACCCCGGTGTGTGGACTCATGGAGATTTTGTTAAAGTGACCCCCCATGGCGGCGTCATTGTCTACGGCAGATCGGATGCTACGTTAAATCCTGGCGGTGTCCGTATTGGAACGGCAGAAATTTATCGTCAGACTGAAACACTGCCTTTTATTCTTGATTCTCTTTGTGTGGGAAAGAATACCAACGGCGATGTCGACGTTCTTCTTTTTGTGAAATTAAAAGAAGGCGAGGAACTGACCAATGAGAGAAAAAAGCAGATTAAAGAGCAAATAAAAAAGAACACAACTCCACGACATGTCCCAAGAGAAATTCATGTCGTTAGAGATATTCCCTATACGCGTTCGGGAAAAAAAGTAGAGCTCGCTGTATCCAAAATTATTCATGGAAAACCGGTGACCAATGTCGAGGCGCTTGCCAATCCTGAATCGCTCCAGGAATACGAACGATTTATCTAAAGCTCATCACCCTTGAAACTCATGCCGGACAGGTGATTTCTAATTGCCAAAAATTTTCTTTCTTAATTCCTGGTATTCTTCAGCAGTAGGATCACTGTGATATTTTTCCTTAAAGGAATTCAGGACGCGCTGGAATTGATCTTCTTTAAAATCGTCATCATTTTTTTCTTTGATGGCACCGGAATGGATGGCCTCTGACAATTTCTTGAACTCTTCCATGAAACGCGATTTGGCCGCTTCATTTTCTTCATCTTCTTTTGCCTGAGCTTCTTCCTTTAGTTTTTGGAATTTATTGTAATAAAAAATCAGTCCCGTTCCAAAAGCTATCGGGCGGTAAACTTTTCTGAAGCGCTCGTAATGATCAATGGCGTTCTGGCTTTTTAACTCAACGATCAGTTCACTTTGATGAGCATCCAGTCCATCTAGAAGAATTTTTTCTAATAAATCATCAGAAATCTTCACGCGGTCTATCCACGGCAGATCATAGGGAAGTGCAAGCAATCGCCAGGCCTTGTACTTGCGCACGTTTTTGACAAAGACCTGTGCCTTTTCAAGAGATGTTTCGAGATTGCTTTCAGGAATTCTTTCCAGCGTATCTTTAAGGCCTCTCACGAGCATATCTTCTTCAAGAGTGCGAAAGAGGCGCTCATTCATTGCTTTTGTTTTGTTCACTGAAAAATAGTCCAGAACAGAAACGGGAGAACCTCTGATGATCATGAAAAATTCTGTTGAGAATTCTTCCAGATTTTCTCTGGTCGTTTTTTTTGAAAGATCAAATTTCTTCAGAAGTTTTTGCAGTTTTCTCAGTTTGTAAGCGTTGAGTTTTTCCAACTCTTGTTGAATGCCGGGATGATCCGCAGAAAGAACATAGCGCACTTCCAGAGATTCTATTAAGGCAAGTTTATGCTCAATAGTGGCGGGATTAATTTTTAAGAGATTCGGAGACTGGCGTTCATCCTTGTAAATTTCGAGCATGCGAAAATATTCATTTTCGTCGAATGAATTAAACTCTCGCGTCGCCAGAATTTTATTCCAGATGGATTGTTGAAAACGAAAGTGGCGAAGTTCAGGAGTATCTAATAATTTCTTTTGCGAGAAGGGAACACTCACTTCTGTTTTTTCCCGGGCCATAATCGACAGAACAATATCATTGCAGTCGTTGGAACGAGCAGATGCGATTTCTCTGGCCGGAGAATTAAGCTTGAATTGCTTGAATCCAATCAAGGCAAGAAGAAGCAGCAATGAAATGTATATTTTAAAAGGGCGAGTCAGAATTCCTCCAGGGCCTTATGTCGGCCTTATCATATCGGAGTTTTCAGCTCGGGAATAAAATATTTTCGAGTGGAATTGTGTTAATAACTTTAACGTTATTTAGAGCAGAACTGAGCTGCGTGAACTTGCCAGGATGGAACACAGTAATCAATCCATTGGCCATTATCGTAAGTCGAATAGCCATAAAACCAGACAAGTTTGTCTTCATTACTGCCAAAAAAATAGTCACTCGCAAGTACATCTGGTCCTACATTATTGACAGCGTAACACCAGCCATGCGCGCGCATTTTTGTATCGCTTAAAACCTCAATAGAATCTAAACCTACAGGAGTGCCAAGAATTGAACGAAATCCGTAATCACCGCCATCATAGGCGATTTTATTTTGATTAAAAATACTCACGCTGACAGCACCCACACTCTGTTTTAAATCTTCCACTGTATAACTCCCGGTATGAACCGCTTTTTCAGAGCACGGGCCGATCACTTCAAAAGTGACAGCACTGGCGCTCATTGAGAAAACAAGGGATGAAAGTATTAGGGAGAGAAAATGTGATCTGATCATGTGAACTCTTTTTATTGGCTTTTATTTAAAATCGGCTAGATAATGAACCTAACAAACAATTTTTTCAAGGAGGAATTATGGGGTTTGTAAAGAATTCAGTTCTCGCCCTTACAACTGTCATCGCATTAGGCGTGTTTTCAGGTGCTGCCAACGCGAGTTTATTAATTGAGCCACACGTAGGCTACATCGTGGGTGGAACATCAGATTTCACGGCCAGCGGTACTAATGTCGCGTTGAAATGGAATGGTCCTGATTATGGGGCCCGTTTAGGCGGACAATGGCTGGGCTTTCAGGCCGGTCTGGATTACTCTCATTCAACTTTTGATCTTGAATTAGCTGCTCTAGGCACTACGGTAAAGACAGCGCAAAAGCGCGATATGCTTGGGGCCTTCGTAGGATACAAATTTCCGATTCTTCTAAGAGCATGGGCAACGTATTTCTTCTCTGGAAAAACAACTGCAACTGAAACGACGACATCGTCTAATAGTGGTGATTTTACGAAAGGAAAAGGAATGGAACTTGGGGTAGGCTTCACAGGTCTTCCAATCGTCAACCTGAACCTTTCTTATCGTACATCTACACAAGATAAAGATGAAACAGGAGCTATGAACCCTGAGATTAAAACAAAAGAATTTCTTCTTAGTGTAAGTGCGCCGTTTACCTTGTTATAATTCCGCTGGTATTGATTTCGGGCAGAGCGATCTCTGCCCGTTTTTGTTTCACCTTTTCATGAACAGTTCTGTCCCAGGTTTCCGTCACAAATCCCGTATCTGAATCAACGAGCGCATGAAAGCTTGAATAGTTTCCATTCTTGAAAACATAAGTCACAACGACTTGTTCAAGATAAATTCCTTTCCCATTTTGAACTTTTATAACCGGAAATTCTTCTTTGATCATGACTTTTGTTTCTTCTTCCTGAAAGCGAAGAAGATCGTTGCCCAGAATATTTTTCCAGTCAGGATTGATTTTGTTGAGCATGACAAGATCATTATTTTCATTCTGATAATCAGTGCGGTCAATATCGCCAATTAAAAGTCGATTCTCGCGAATCTGATAAGCGCGGTCTTTGGGAAGAACGGCCTTGCCAAAGGATTCACTTTTCTCCTGGGCAATCGATCTCTTCGGAGAAGGAATACGTGCTTTTTCAAGTTCCTTTCCCGTCGAGGGATGGGCCGATATATGGTTTGCTGATTTTTTTTCAAATGTATTCCAGCCGGGTTTAGTGGCCAGAGATGACGGCGCCTTCTTGCTGTAATAAGCAATTCCCGTGGCGATCAATGAAGAAAAAATAAATAACCAAAACTTTTTCATCGTTAATCTACAATTGGTATTTGAAGATGAAGAATCTTATAAGGACGAGGACCATTCATCTCCACATCTGTAAAGTCATATCCATCTGCACTCGGATCTGACGTGTAATTTGTTTTTGTGTTGTCTGCTTTTTGCTTGTGATAGCAATCGTCACAGTTCGTGAATCTCACTCTTAAACGACAATCAATAACTGTTCCCGGAGGAATATGTTTTGAAACTTCAAACATAAGCACGTTACCCCAATCGAGGCCTGGTGCTTTTCCCGTCTCTGGATCGGCCATCGTCTGACCCCAGGTTGATTTAGGATTTAATTTTGAATAATGCGCTTGATCCGCTCCTTTGATGGCCCGGATGAAACAATCTTTTGGATTATTTTTGTTCAAACACATTGAAGAATCGAGTGCGAGTTTTGTTTTGAACTCACTTTGCGAAACCCATCTTGTCGATGAAGGTTCATTTAATTGCATGAAACAGACAGGAGCAAAATTATCACTCGTCAGCGCTGCATTTGGAGAAGGAAGAGTACACGGAGTGCCACCTTCAGCAGTTTGCGGCCAGTTGTCTTTTGATTCCGAAGTAGAGAACTTGCACGGCTTGCCCAAAGCATCTGCATGGTTCCAGTCGTTGGCCAGAATCTGAATGCCACCCATTGTTGAGTTGGAATTATTGTACAAGTTTAAAGCGATGGCCACGACTTCGCCCGGACTGATTTTTCCGTTGTTATTATTAAAGCCAAGATCGCTTGGTGTCTGAGCTGATAATGAATTTGTCATCAGACCTGCTGATTGCAATGATGTAATTCCCGAAAGCATTGTTGTTCTGTTGTCAATGACGTAAGCAGAACTTGCTGTCGATGACGGATCAAAGATGAGAAGATCTTTGCTGATCAGGACCGATTTTTTTCTGTTGTTTGAATTGACGGCCGTCGGAGTCTTTGAAGAATCGACAACTCCGGCGCCAGTGTAAGAATGATTTCTATTTTCATTGTATGTTCTGAACAGAAGAAGTCCGTAATCATCGATCAAAGTTTCGATCTGATCTCGGGTATAAATACTTCCTGCACATCTATTGAGAGAAGAATTGCCCAAAGTCTTTAAAAGATTTTTAGCAAACGTCTGCATGAAAGTGCGGTAGTTGATTGGATTGACCAGACTGAACCAGTCTCTTGATAAGGTCGAGTCAGGATCTGTTGGATAAGCAGACGACAAATTAATACGTCCGTCTGTTTCGCCCTCGATTCCTTTACCACTCAAGTCGCCATGCTCAGCAAGAGTTTCCGTTAAAAGATACATGACAGTATTTGCAGCACCTGTTTTGCTCATTGAGCATTTGTCCTGCAGATCTTCCGTCAATGCGACCAGGTAATGGGAAATAATCATTCCGGCCGTGTGAATATCTTCATTCGGCAGTGAAGAAAAATTTGGATTGTAATTCAGATAAGTCGGATAGGCGAGACGCTGATCCGGATCTGATGAAACGGCAGAGATATGAAGCGGATCATCTTCTGTCATTGGTCTTGAAGCAGCTAAATATCTTCCTGCTGCCCATTCCGCAAAATGTGCGCGGCCGTTTACGAAGTAGCTGTAGAAGTCCGAAAGACCTTCACCGATGGCGCCTGCCTCATCGTAAAATATATTTCCCATTTCGGCCTTTGAGTAGGCCAGAGGGTTTCTGATATTGAGTTGAAGTCTTTGAAAGAAATGTCCTGCTTCATGGTAGACAACAGTGCTGTCCTGGGCCCATTTCATCGCGGGATGCTCAGTGAAATAACCAAAACAAAGTGTCATGAGAGCGCGGTCAAAATAAGCGTTGTCAGCAACATCGCAGTCAGCATAAGCGATCAGCGGATTTTGAAGAGCATAAAACTGATCGAGGCCGTTTCTGTAAGTTAAAGGTAGTGCTGTTTTATAATTGGCAGTCGATCCGGTGTAAGCGAGATCGTAACCGCTCACAAGATTGTTGAAGAAATTATCCATGACTCTGTTGAGATGGTAATACGTATTGACCTGAAGAAATTCCGGCGTGGAAACACCATAGGCCCATTTGCCATTCGTTGTCTGCAGGGCCGATGGAGAGTCTTTGTTCTCACGAACTTCAAAACAATAAGTAAGACCGTTGCACGAAGAGTTTCCGGTCAGAAACGTATTGCTGGTAATGTCTGCAACACTCAAAAGTTTATTGAGATCAAAAGAATCCGAAAGTTCTGAATTTTTGGAAAGAATAATAGGGTTATCAGCGAGAATCTTTCCCTGGTAGAGCCCGACATTGGTCGAAGTCACTGCACTGGCAGAATCGCGCGATCTAAGCCCGCTGCCAGCATTTGGTACACACGAAGAAAGCACCAGCGAGGCCAGTGCTAAAGTCGAGAGTGTAAATGTTGTCAGAGTTTCTTTTTTCATCGGGTACTATTATTTCCTAAAACTTTATTGTCGAATGAACTTGGGTCAGTCATCCAAGGCATCGACTTCGCCATCGTGCCGGTGCTGTTTTGAGCATCACACGCTGTTTCTTCGTCAAATTTCTCGCCAAGTTTAGTCAATCTTAATTTTTGTGCTGATGGACCAGAAGGTTCCGGTGCTGAATTGGCCGAACCGAGGGCCAGGAGAGCATCGTCCAGAACTTTTTTCTTCTCTTTTAAAGAAGAAACTATTTTATCTTTTTCAGCTACTGCATCTTTGTATTCTTGAGAATCCGTTTTAAGGCTTGCGACTTTGCCTTTGAATTGATTTTCAACCCCTGACGTATCGACTTTAGAAGCGCTCAGCAGTTTCTCACAAATTTTTCCGTTGCTACCGTCCATCAATGAATCCACAGCTCCCAGGAAAGAGAGCGTGCTGTCAGACAAATCACCTTTGATCTTAAAAAGATCGGCCATACTAGTTGCACTCGACACTTTAGAAGCATCCGCTTTGGCGACTTTTGCTGAAAGTGCTGCAAAGAAAGCTTTGTTGTCTGTATTTCCGTCACACAGTCTGAGAAGTGGAACCGCCGGAGCAGCAGCGCTTGAACCAGACCCTTTCATTGAATTGGCAAATTTCTTTCTGGCAGCAGCACAGTATTCTTTTAATGAAGGTTTTTCTTCGCCGTCACATTCCGGAGGCATTTCAGTTCCTTCATTATTAGAAGCTCTACAAGCAGAGTCGTACTGAGAAGCGAGTGAAGCACTTCTGTTGACGATACGGCCATCGCCACCTTTATCAATAATTTTATCCATGATGTCTGTGAGTTCTTTTGCCTGATCACAACCACCGTTTGGATTTTCTTTCAGGTTAGAATATTTCGTACAGTACTTAGCTACGAGGTTATCAACTTCACCTTGCTTTTTCGCGTTTTCAGCATTGGCCTTAGCGATGTTGTTTGTGGCCCCATCGATAGCGGTTTTACATTCGCCGGCGAGTGATTCCCATTTCTGAGCGTTCGTGGCCATCGCTGATTCCTGCCCAGAGATATATTCAGTGAGTTCTTTTCCAACAGTCTCTTTTTGACGTTTAAACATTTCTTTTAAGAGTGAAATTTTATCCGGCATAGAAGTCGGACCTTCAAGGAACGATTCAATTTTACCGTCGCCGGCCATCTCTACGCCGTAAGCATCTTTTTTCAATTCAGGCATTGAAACAAACATATCTTTTGGAATTTCAAAGTTTGTTCCAGGGAATCTTTGTTGAATAACTTTTGTAATGTTGGTGACTGCAGCTTTTTGTTGTTCGTAAAGAGCATTTGATCTTGCAACCATCGCTGCCACGTTATCGTTGAATTTTTTCGCAAGATTATCCATCTTGGCCTTTCTTGTCTGAACGTGAGTATTCACTTCAGCATAGCAACCCTGAATTTCGCTTGCACATTGACTTGCATGGGCCACACAAAAGTTAGGATTGTTTTGACCACCTGAAAGAGCTTCTTCATTACAAGAACCTGCTTTCATCGAAGACCCGTTACAAGTGAGGAGTTGACTTAAAACGGCATTGGAAACTTTTGAAGCATAGCTGTCATTAAGTGTTTTTAATTCAGCAAGAGCAGCTCTGGCGCGTTCAACCTTTTTATTGTCGCCTTGAACATATTTCTGCTCACACTTTTCAGCAGTTTTCATGAAGAGAGAATAAGGAGTTTCAATAACTCGGTTTTGATTGGCATCTTTATAGGTAACAGTCATCCCAGGATAGTTCTGGTCCAGTTCTTTGATCTGAGCAAGAATTGATTCTGAAGAATCACCTGATTTTAAAATTCTTTGAAGAGCGATTCTGTAATCATCTCTTGCAGTACCTTCGCTGTTTGTCGCTCTTTGTTCAAGCGAGCGAAGAATGTCATCAACTGGAATCGCAATACCTTTATCAGCTCCTGTTACGCAGTCGCCGATAAATTGTCTTTTAAATGTTTCATTGGCACTTGAAAGAAATTCATCCATGTTTGAAGAGAAGCGGGAATCGAGTGGTGGAAGGTCGTAATTTTTTACACCGCCAAGATCTTTTTTAATTCTGGCCTTCGCCACTTCAAATTCACTGACGTTTTTTGCCACTTGAGAAAGCATCGATTGTCCGTAGACACCGAAAGTCGCATTGTTCTCAGGAGCAATTTTATTGTTTTTTGCGAGTTCGTTGAAATCGTCTACACCGTTTGTTTTAATTGAAGCGGCCAGTTTCTCAGCTTCGCGGCGGATGTCGCTTTCAATAGATCCTTTATTCATCTGAAAATCAACAGCAGATTTATTTGGAGCGCTCAAACCTTGCAACATGCCGTTCAGACCTTTGGTATTTCCATTGGCAAGTTCTTTTCCTAAAACGCCCTGACAGCTTTGTGAAAAGTATTTCGCAAAGTCTCTGGTCTTTAAGGCAAGATTGCTTTTTGTAGAACCAAAGAGCTCGTCATTGGTTGTATTCATTTCTTCAAGAAGCTTTTTGTTGTTGTCGCGAAAAACTTGTTTATCCTGATTCAGTTTATCCTGAAGACGTTGAAGGTTATTCATCATCTCAGTCAATTGAGAATCCATTGCTTTTTGTTTGTCTAATAAACAGCGAACACCAGTAGGGTAGCTTGCATTTGAATTTCTATTCGACATCTGATCGTAATAATTCTTCCATCCCTTCGCGATGGATTCATACGTGATCATTGAGCCAATGGCATTTGGATCCTGCGTGTTTGCACTACAAACGTTTTGAGGCATGTTGGACATTGATGCCGGAAGATTACATTCAGGAAAATATTTTGCCTGTGTCACATAGCAAGCTGTTCCGTCCGGCTTGCGGCAATTCGGACTCAGCTGGGCCATGAGCTGCTGGTTTCTTGCTGAAGCTATCTGTGCCTGAATCATAGCTTGTTTCTGGCCTAGGAATTTTCCATACAAATCAACAGCACCACCGGCGATCTTCATGATGTCCTGAACATCGACAGCACTTTTTTCTGCGGCCATTGCATTTGAAATGAATGGATTTTGTAAAAGAGAAAAGATGAGTGAATTAACCACTACAACTTTCATTGCTTTTAAAAACTTTGGCATTTTCATCATAAGACATTCCATTAAGGTTAGGATGATTCCCTAGTCTTTTCGGTAGATTCCGAAAATCTCTGAGGAGTTCTCCTTATTTTAATGCCTGATTAAATTAATCATGCTCTTTTTGCCGTTTAAAAGGGGCGGGAACTTGAGGTTTGAACCGGGTTGGTCTTATATCAAAGGGTTGTAAGCGATTTCCGGCCGTGGCCGGCATCACAATGAAAATGCTGGATTGACTATTATTGTGGGCAGTTTTTAGAGTCGAAAAAAGTAGTACGCCAGTCCCACCGCAATCCTGTAAAACGCAAACGGGGCAAGGGATAATTTCTTTAAAACGGCCAGGAATCCTTTAATGGCCGCAATGGCCACGATGAAAGAGACAATAAAGCCAACTGCCAGTTGAAAAGCGTCAGCTGCATTGAAGGCTGAATATGATTTTAAAAATTCATAGACAGTTGCAATGGTAATGACTGGCACAGAAATCAGAAAAGAAAAATCCGCTGCCGTTTTAACATCAACTTTTCTGACCATCGCTGTAAGCATAGTGGCCCCCGAGCGCGAGACTCCGGGAATAAGAGCGAAAACCTGAGAAATTCCGATGATAAAAGCATCGCTATACGAAATATCGTCCACCGTTTTAATTTCTGGTTGGGGTTTGATTTTTTCAACGATCAACATAATCACACCGACGACAACTAGTGATCCGACGACAACATAAGGATTAAACAAATGCGTCTTAATAAATTTTCTCGAAAGATAACCAATTGCCAGCGTTGGAAGAATCGCAACCGCAATATGAAGGCCGTTGAGGCCGCGGGTGTGAAGATTTTTTTTTAATTCCATCCATTTTCCGGGATTAATGAAATCCTGAAAGCGGGTGTGGTAAAGAAAAACAACAGCGAGAATAGCTCCGAGCTGAATGATGATATTGAATGAAGCGTATTTTTCCTGATCAAGGTGAAGCAAGTCAGATGCAATAATCAAATGTCCTGTTGAAGAGATCGGAAGAAATTCCGTCAGACCTTCAACAATACCCAAAATCACTGCCGTATATAATGCTTCCATACATTCCTTCTTTTCAGTTATCGAAATATTATGAAAGCAAGCCCGATGAATGTAAAGAGAGTGATTTTACTGTCCGCAAGAAATAATGGTGATGTCCTGGCTGCTGTTGGAACCGGCAGGGTAACAATAAGCGTGTGTATTGAGTTTCACCCCTTGATTGTAAATAGAAAGAATACCATTGGCATCATCTGAATTTACGCTTCCCTCAAGGAATCTGTAATGTTTGTCTTCAAGATCTTCCTGGCCCGGAGTTTTTAATCTTGAAACGAGAACACCGTAAGCGAGAGTTCCAGAGGCGCAGATACTTTTCTCACAGGCAAGCTGGGCCACATAAGAAGGATCTTTGATATAACCGTTCTGATCAAATAAGGCCGCACTTAATTTCTTGGCCTCAGAAGAAACGTACTTATTGGTGTAAACACTGACATCGACGAAATCCGGCAACTGGCATTTGTTATTTTTAGCATTGATAAATCCTGTACAACATAAATTCGCATCTGCTCCGACTGCCATTGTTGTTCCTGCAGGAAGACAGCTGGTGACTTCATCAGATTTAAAAACTTGCTTCATTCCCACAAAGTTTGTGGCATCGACTGCAGAGTAAAGTCTCTTACCGTTTGAATCGCTGTATTCCGCTCCGGCCACTCCGTTGGTTCCATCAGTATAAAGACCAAGAGGGTAGGCATATTTGTCGGCTGCACCTGCACTGGCGCCTCCTGGGTATGTGTCATCAGTCACTGCATTCGGTTTTGAACGGCATGACATGTCACCTTCAATTGTTGTGTTGAAGAATTCACCAGTCTCGACAGCAATTTGTGGAATCCCCATCAATTCAAGTTTTCCAAGGAAAGTCATAACTGCTTTCGCTTTTCCGGAATAAGGCGAAGTTTGAACCATATTACATCCCGGATCATCTTTTTCGAAATCTTTACACGTGTAAGGAGCATTTTCCGCCGAAGGCAGCCAGTTAAAACAACGGAACATTGATGGAGAGAAAGTCTGGAATCTCGTTTTATCCCATTTGTGTTTTCCGTCGGCGAAGTTTCTGATCCAATCGCCGGAACAACTTGTTCTTTCTGCATATGCTGAGAATGTGCTGAATTGATTGTTGAGACCTGATGTAGATTTACATCCTGAAGAACACTGATCTTTTGAGGCCACATCCAGCATCGGAAAATCTGTTGGTTTTGCTTTTTGATCTTTATAAACCGTTGCCACTCTCGAGTAACGGATCGAAGAAGACATTTTTATATCTACGCCTGGAGCGCTCGACATATCGAGAAGATTCGTTGAATCGTGACTTGGAATAGAAATTGTTTTTCCGACTTCGCGGCAACAACGGTTGTTAAACGCACTGTAAGCAGCATCGCTTTTTGCAGTTGCCTGAGAACAAACCAGTTCTTCCTGCCAGAATTTCACTTCGTACTTATTCAGAATCGCCGTAACTGTTGTATCCTCGGCCGAAATGGTTTTAATTTTATCAGCGATAACTTTTGAAGGAGCACAATCGAGATCTGAAAAACAGCTTGCTCCTGGAGCTCGCATACATCTGTTCTCTGTAAAGGTCATCGAGTTAAGAACAGTAGAGTTGTTGGTGAGAAGAGGGAAAGTAATTCCTTTCGAGTTAAAAATTGAGGTGAAGATAGAAAGAGCGTTCGTCGAAATCGACTGAGTGGCAGAGGCATAGATCAAATCTGTGTTGGCCGAAATAGACGACGATGGATTTGATTTAGCGTAGAAGTAATTATTTGTTGCATCCATTACCGAACAGCCGGCGAGATATGTCTGAACACCAGTGACTGGAGTTGAATTTTTTCTATAAGTCATCCCGATGCCAAGAATCTTGTCACCCATATAATCGCTGGTTGGCTCATTTGAATGAGAAGCAGCGAATGTATTGTATTCCGGTGAACGTCCCGGAACGCACATTGATACAACTTTATTGGTTGAGAAATTTTTTGATGTTTCAGATCTCATTTGCTCGCTGCCGTTGTATTCCATCGGCCGGCCCGGAACTTTTGCGGCCATACCGAATGTATCTGATAAAGAATCCGTGCGAACTTTTCCGTAGCGGGCAATTCTATTATTGAATTTAGCAGCGAGAACATTATTGCTTGAAATAGACTGACAGTAATTGTTAGCACTACACGTGTGCATTGATTGATTCTGAGTCTGGTTCCATGTCGAATTCAGATTGATTGCACTTTCAAGGTAATTTTGTGTACACGCTGATCCGCGGCCTCTGTAAACACAACGTTTACCAACTGAAGAAATGCCGAGAATGTTGACGAGCTTGTTGTCATCTCTTGAGACATCAGGGATTTCTTTGGCGTTATCATCAAAGACCGGCCAGGATGTCGTCGTGTCGTTGACAGTAGAGCAGACATAATCCCAACCAAGAGTTGTTGCACAATCATTATCAGTTGAACATTGATGGAATTTCTGGCATTGGGCCCCGTCAGATTCTAAATCCGTTGTGACCATATTTGTTCCAACAGGATTCAGAGAACCATCATTAATTTTAACAGTGAACGTATTTTCCAGAGTGAGGTCACCAAAGGGACCATTCACAGCGATGAACATTTTGTTTGTTTCCGCTTTTACTCTTCTGTTGGTTCCGATCGCAAACCATTTCACGCCGTCGAAAGATCCGATAACGGCACCGTAATCGAATCCATACCAGTCGTGCTGATATCCGTTGGAGTAGTAAAAATGTTGAGCGCGGAGTCTGCTCAGACGTTGAGTCTGTGAATCAGATGTAACTGAATGCGACCATGGAATCATTGAGGCCGGAACAAAGCAAGCGCGGCCAAAGGCCATTTCATCTGCGCGAATTCCATTGGCCTGAGTACGGTCAGTTCTTGCCTGTAGAGGAAGAAGTCCGCTGCCAAATTGAGTGAGAGGAAATAATCTGTTGAGCGTTGAATAGTAATCATTTCCACACTGAACACAGTTGGAATAGGTTCCGCCATCAACATAGATGTCGTAAATTTTTCCTTTCGTCAAAGGAACTTCTTTTGCTGGTTTTGCTGAACCCGCTACGTATGAAAGCGATCCGTAAATTTCATTGAAGCCAACATAGTTGTCACCGGCTACAGGATTTGTAATGTCCGGCATGTTATTTGGATTCAGAAGATTATCTTTTCTGTATGAGAATGGAGTTCCTTCCTGAGCGGCGGTCGATCCGGTCAGAGTCGCTTGAGAAACACCAGAACTGTCGAAGTATCTCACCGGAACTGTTTTTGAGCTTAAATAAATTGTTTGTGAAACAGGTGGAACGATCGGTGACGGGTCGGGATAGACGCAAGAGTAATCGACCAGCTGGCCCGAAGTATTTTTTATCGGTGCAAGAGCACAATTCAAATCGGCACAGTGACATAGAGTTTTAATCTGTGAAAGTGCTTCCAGTTTTGAATCCATGACTTTGTAGACTGAGAGATCGACAAAATATGTGATTTTTACTTTTTGAGTATCGTTGACTCTGAGTCCGCCACCACTTGTCGGAAGGAACTCAACACTCGCAGGAGGAGTTGGATTCAATTGCCAGTCGACATCCTGCTTTTGCGTAATACCATCTACTGTGACAGTAATTGTTTTACCGGTATTTGCATAATAAGGAAGTTTGAAAGTATTTGAAGCAGGGTAATGATCAGTCACACGTCCGCGACGTTTAGAAGCGAGAGTGTCTCCGCTCGATTTTTGTCCCTGGACATAATACTTCTCACATTTGGCGAGTGAAGTATTGAGCTGCGTACAGCTTGCATCGTTTTTGTAACGAATAATAAGTTCTTTAGAAGCAGCGCTGGTCGGAGCGGCCGTTAAAGTAATCGCAGCACCGGTTGTGTGATCGTCATTGTGATGGCCGATCATTGTAAAATAATTTGGAGTCGGCACATACGGTTCACCGTGCATGGCCGAATCAGAAGTCAGCTGATCGTAATTGAATAAGGTCACTTCACCGTAAACGATTTCCTGAATACTGATCAGATCTTCTTTTGCCGTAGAAGCGATATCGCTGTTGGTGTATGTTCCGGCAAAAGTTCTGTCGTCTTTTCCTGAAGAATAAAGTGATCCGACCGCAGCGTTGGCAAAGGTCTTGGTACAGATTCCCATTTCACCTTCAACCTTAGTCGTACAATTATAAAGATCGGTGAGGTTGCGAATTCTCGTGGCCGCTTCATTTGTAGGGTTAGTAGGTGTCGATGGATTTGTCGGTGTAGAAACAGCACTCGAACAAAGATAATAATAATTTGGATAATTATAAATGTGATTCGGGTTATTGAGAATATCGGCCAAGGCCTGGATATAATCTGTCGATGTCGTCACAACCCCAGGTTTAAGAGCAAGATCTTTCACACAAATACCAAGACTGCAGCAATCGTAACCCTGGGACTTACATTCAGTATTTGTTACACAAACGTTGCCTGAAGGTGTCGATATATTCGGATTGTTGGTTATTGTATAACTCAATTGTCTGGTGGCTATGTTTGTAAGGGCCGTTCCACTTTGAGCGTAAAGCTCAAGAGGTTGTGACGTATAGGTAGTCGAGACACACGTACCGCTCGGGCAGAGAGCTCCCATTTTGTACGTCGGAGTGAGAGTGGGGTAAAGATAGTTCAGCTTGTTAATTAAACCAGTTTTCTGACAAAAGTTTTTGTTGCTGGTTTCATCCGCAGGCGACAAATTGAAATAGTATTCAAGTGTGTTTGTTGTGAAGTTATAAACTGATCTCGGAACGGCCGCCAGGATGACAACCTGATTCACTGTCGCAACCGAGAAACGTCCGGTGAGACAGGCAATGGTGGAAGTTCCGCTGTTGCGAATGTAGCTGTCTACATCTTTCCCGCGAAGTTGAAGCGAATCTGTAAAACTCAAATCAAAATTAACAACCGTTGTATAAACGGAACCGCCATTTTGAATGAAATTATTTCCTTCAGTAAAAGTTGGAATTTTAGTATCAGTTCCATTGGTTGTTGTTGTGTTGGAAGTGATGAGAGATTTTCGAGTTGAAGAAGGTGCTTGAATACATGATGAAACAAAAAGAGAGAGCATCATTACCAATGGTAAAGATTTGAAAAAAATTGAATTCAATTTTTGTTTCAAACTCACTAGCATCCTTTCAATGGCCCCGTTTTCGTATCCTTGATTTAATAAGGGACAATTTCTTTTCGGCAACTCGGCCTTCTTATTGATTTTATTTTATCGTCTAGACCAAATGACATTAGAGAATAGTTGAGCTTTCCGCTCTTTCATGCGTTTAGCTCCTTGTTTTAACAATGCTTTTTCCAGGGGAGTGCCAAAACTTCGAGGCGGTTCATTGGAGGGCGTGGGAAGTCCTTGCCTTTCAAACTTGTTGAGAAGTCGTGGAATTGTTTAATTTCCGATCGAAGTACTCAGGTTTTTGGTGAAGTTGCCCGATAATAGACTTACCACTTCTTCACCTTCAACCTTACAGAGGATTTGAATGAAATTGCACAGCTCACTAAAAGTATTTTGTGTTTCACTAATGATCGCGTCTTCATCAACTTTTGCTACCGATCAATTAGATGCTGAATACAAAAATATGGAGCAGATGATGGGGGCCATTCGTCTGGAGAAAAAACAAGTGGAGAGTATGGTGGATAAAATGGTGGCCAGTGGAAGAATCAATGCCGAAGATGCGGCGAAAGCAAAGCGTGAACTGGCGAGTATGAATGACAATGACCTTGAGAATTTAAAAAACAAGGCCATTGCAGAAGTTAAAGACAAGCGACTTCTGGATCACTGAGATCACTGATTTATTTTTCCTTCCATTAAATGCAACAACATCAAAAGGGCCATATCTGAAAAGCGCTCTTTTCTTCTGATTCTGTCTCCAGGAAATAAAAATTTCTGAGCTCCCGAAAAATTTTTTCCAGCATACCCGATGGCAACTGTGCCTTCCGGTTTTTCCGGTGTTCCGCCCGTTGGTCCTGCTATTCCGGTTATTGAAATAGCAAAATCTGTATTGAATTTTTCGCGGGCCCCTTCTGCCATTTCCTTTGCCGTTTCTAAACTGACGGCCCCAAATTTTTTTAACGTTTCTTCTTTGACTCCAAGTAAATTTTCTTTTGCCTCGTTGGCATAGCTGACAACTCCACCCATAAAAACTTCACTTGAACCGGAAAGATCTGTGATTTTTGAAGAGGTGAGACCTCCGGTGCATGATTCTGCAAAAGAGAAAGTGGCCTTTAGTTCGCGTGCTTTCGCAAGCACCAGTTCATTGACAGGACTATTTCCGTATTGCCAGACATGGGGACCCAATGGGGAAGATGAAAGATGATTTTTTATCGCGAGTGATTTTGAAAGATGTTCTTTTTCATCGGCCGTGTAACTGACAACAATATCAATTCCGATCGTATGAGGAAGCGAGCTCACTTTTCCAAAACGCTCCAGTTCTTTCCAAAGTGTCGGACAAAGTTCAAAAAATATTTTTTCTTCTGAAACTCCGGTCGTTCTTATGACCGTCTGATAAAACTCACCGATGCGCTCGCTGTAATATTTTTTGATAAGCGGAAGAAATTCTTTGTCGACCATCTCAGTAAATTCTCTCGGCACGCCCGGACCGGCCATAATGAGTTTTTTCTGAGCGTCCTGATAGTACGCAATGCCGGGAGCGAGTCCGCGTGGATTGCTTACCGGTGTGAAATCTTCCGGGAAAAAATGATAATAGTTGTGGCCAGGTTGCCAGGTTCTTCCAAAGCGGATGTAATTTTTTGTCACAATGTCCGCCACATCATCGCGCTCAATAATTTTTTTACCGAAATAATTCGCCATCACTGTTTTGGTTTTGTCATCCAATGTGGGACCGATGCCTCCCGATGTAATGACAATGTCACTTTCATTTATTGAGTCAGTAAGGGCCTTATTTATTTCTTCCACATCATCGCGGATAAAGCGAAGAGATTTAAAGTTGAGCCCTTTTTTGAAAAGATATTTCGAGAGGAACGATCCGTTTAAATCAGTCGTTCTACCGTTTAAAATTTCATCACCGATAACAATCATGGATACATTTAATTGAGACATCTTTTCCTCTCGTATTTTGCGATCAATGCGTGCAATTCTGGCACAAATTGGTTAAACTTAAAACTTAGAACATTGAGACAACGTCATGACAAAAAAAGTCCAATTCACCGTCGATTATAACGAAGATGTCGAACAATACCTGGATAACCATTTTCCAGGTTATGTGGATTTTCGTATCCTCAATCAGGCCCTCGACGCCCGCGGTGCCAATCGCGGAAAAGTTCCGCGCTACACCTACAATATCGAACTTCTTGGTCCCGGTGAACAGTTTGAGGCCATCAGAGAAACTTTTAAAGATCTCGGCGCATTCAGCGAAAAACCTATCATTATCGGAGCTGGTCCCGGCGGATTGTTCTGTGCTTTAAGACTGGCCGACTACGGAGTGCCAAGTATTGTCATTGAACGCGGTGACCGCGCTCATGCCCGAATGATTCATATTGCGAAGTTCTGGCGCTACGGAGAGTTCGATACCGAAAATAATGTTTGTTACGGCGAAGGGGGAGCAGGTCTGTTTTCCGACGGAAAACTGATTACCAGAATTAAATCGCCCTTTGTTCAGTACGTGATGAATCGCTTCGTGGATTTCGGTGCACCTAAAGAAACAGCGTATATTTCTAACCCGCATTTGGGATCAAACAAGATCAGAGGTCTCATCAATCAGATGACAGATTATCTGCGCGGGAAAGGAACTGAGGTTCGCTATAATACCCGAGTGGATCGCTTGCTGGTTGAAAATCAGAAGATTGTCGGCGTTCAGCTGAATAATGGCGAAAAACTTTTTTCAAAATACGTCGTCCTTGCCACAGGTCACTCGGCCAAAGAAATGTATTACCATCTCCATGATCTGAAAGTGGATATGAAACAGAAAGATTTTGCTGTCGGTGTTCGAATCGAGCATCCGCGCGAGCTCATCGACTCCATTCAATACGGAAAATTTGCAGGTCTTGAATTGGGAGCGGCCAGATACAGGCTTTCTTACGAGGATGCGCAGACTAAAAAAGGAACATACAGTTTTTGTATGTGCCCCGGTGGCTATGTGCTTTCAAGCGGAACTGAAGCGGACGGTATTGTCGTCAACGGCATGAGCAACTACGCCCGAAATTCACGCTGGTCGAACGCCGCTCTCGTTGTCAGTGTAAAGGCCGGTCAGGATTTTTCATCTGACAATTTGCTTGCTGGCATGGAATTCCAGCACGGCATTGAGAAAAAGGCCTATGAAGCAAGCGTACAAAATGCCAGCGGCCGCGAACTTCCGGCGCAGACATTGAAAGAATTTATGGAAAACAAACTGAATCCCAATCTGGATAAGATCAAAACATCGACTCCTTCGGGAATTGTGAGAACTTCTCTCAGAGATATTCTTCCATCATTTGTTACGTTACATTTGTCCAATGCTCTGTTAAAATTTGATGAAAGTTTAAAAGGCTTTGTGTCTGATAAGGCGCTTCTGATAGCTCCCGAAACCAGAACAAGTGCTCCCATTACAATATTGCGCGATAAAGAGACGATGGAGTCTACCAGCCACCAGGGACTTTTTCCTTGTGGTGAAGGCGCCGGTCACGCCGGAGGAATCACTTCCGCTGCTGTTGACGGTGTAAAAATAGCGATGTCTCTGCTCAAAAAAGAAAAAGGATTTGAACCATGAAAAAACAAACTATTTTATTTTTGTCGATGGCCTTGGCGGCCAATATTTCACTCGCAGCTCTTCCTGAATACAAAGCGCCGGAAATTCTCGCGCGCGCGAATATCAAAGATGGCTACAATCTTCCACCGCTTAGTTTTTTGAACAATACGAGTCCGATCATCAATGATCGCGGAGACGTTGCCTTTAAACTTATGGCCGTAGAGGGAGAAAACAACCAGGCCCTTTGGGTAAAAACAGTTGAAGATGAAAACGGAAAAATTATTTACGTGGCCCCTGATGAGCGTTTTCTCACTGAACCTGAATCCATCAGCGAAAACGGTAAAATTGCTTTCAATCTTTACGACGAAGGTGTGACTGACGGTCTTTTCATTCTCGACGTAAACACTTTAAAAGTAGATCAGGTTCTTTCACCTGATAATCTTCCCATTCAATTTTACACATATCCTCAGTTAAAAAATAACGGCCGTATTTATTTCCGCGCAACTGACGATGCCAACGACAGAATGTTTTATGAATATGCCGGAAAAAATCTCAATAAAATTATTGCTGAAGGTGTAGAGAGTTCCGGAATTAAATCATCTTATCTGTTTCGTCCCACTGTAAACGATTCTGGAGTTATTGCCTTTAAATCGCGCATGGGTGAAAGAGGACAATGGGATGAAAGCAATCCTGATTCAATTCTGACGTTAACTCAGTCCACTGATCCAAAAGCTCCTGGCTACAAAGTGGCAACAATAGCGCGCGATAAAGATTCTGATCCACGTTCTCCATTCTTAGGATTCGGCAATACAGTTTCACTTTCCAAGCATGGTGTGATCAGCTTTACGGCGACTTCGCTTGAATCTAAAAAAGAAATTGTTGTCGCAAAAGATGGATCGTTAAAACCTGTGGCCATTGAAGGTCAGAACGATATTTCAGAAATTGAAATGTTCGGTTCGCGCGTTAACGATACTGGAACTGTTTTATTCCGCGCTAAAAACTCAGAAGGAAAACGCGGTCTTTATCTCGCTTCTGAAGAAGGCGTGAAACGTCTGATCGGTGAAGGTGACGAAATCATGACTGACGTCGGTCCTGCTAAAATTCTCCACAACCCGAATTACCCGGGCTTCGGAGGAGATGTGCATATGAATGAAAAAGGCGACATCGTTTTTTATTGTCTAATCGTTAGTTACCCGGACAACAAAGAATTGGGCTCTGCAGTTTTCAAATTGTCTCCTGTGCGCTAGTCTCCTTCCATTATGTTATTTTCATCAAAAGAAAAAATTGAGAAGTCCTACGACGTCATCGTCGTAGGCGCAGGTCTTGCGGGAATGACTCTCGCAAATAAAATGGGAAGAGACGGTCGTTCAGTTCTTCTTCTTGAATCTCACAATAAGCTTGGCGGTTTTGCAACCTGGTTTAAGAGACCAATGCAAGGATCTGACGGGCAACACGTTTTTGATGTCAGTTTGCACGGTTTTCCGGTCGGAATGATCAAGACCTGTAGAAAATACTGGAACAAGGAAATCGCAGACCGCATTCATCAGCTCAAATCTGTCCGCTATATCAATCCGCAATTTGAAGTCGAAACTGATTTCACAAAACAGCATTTTACAAAAGTGCTGATGGAAAAATTCGGAGTGGCAGAAGAAACCGTTCACGGTTTTTTCACTGAACTCGCCAATATGAATTTTTATGACAACTCCTCCATGACCAACGGAGAATTGTTTGAGAAATTTTTTCCGGGAAGAAACGATATTACCCGTTTTCTTCTGGAACCAATTGTTTATGCCAACGGATCGAATCTGGAAGATCCCGCGATTTCATACGGAATCGTTTTTTCGAATTTCATGAGCAAAGGCGTTTATATTTTTCAAGGCGGAACTGACGTCATGATCAACATGATGAAAGAAGAGATGTTGAAAAACGGCGTCGACATCCAGATGCAGGCGAAAGTTGAAAAAGTTTTGATTGAAAATGGCAAAACCGCCGGTGTCGTTGTGAAAGGCCATATGATCAGATCAAAAGCTGTGGTCTCTAATTCCAATTTAAAAAGCACAGTACATAAAATGGTTGGTGACGAGCATTTCACCAAAGAGTTTGTTTCTAAGACGGATAAAGTGCGTTTAAACACATCTTCCTGCCAGGTTTATATGGGACTGAAGCCAGGCGAGAGCATTCCGTTTATCGGCGATTTGATTTTCACTAGCGATGATAGTGATTTTAAAACGGACCTGATTCTTTCACCGAAAGTCGGATCGCAAACCTTCTCGGTTTATTATCCGGAAACACGACCTCATCTTCCTCCTCAATACGCCATCGTTTCTTCTTCGAATGCGCGCTACGAGGACTGGAAAAATCTTTCTGAAGAAGATTACGAAAAACAGAAAGCGTATATTATCGAACGCGCTCTTTCCGGCCTTGAAAAAATTCTACCAGGCATTCGCGAAAAAATTGATTACGTCGATGCGGCCACACCACTCACAGTGGAACGTTATACTCACCACGAACGTGGAGCTTCTTTCGGAACTAAGTTTGAAGGATTGGAAATTTCTATGAATATTCATAAAGAAATTGATGGTCTTTTTCATGCGGGTTCTGTGGGGATTATCATGTCTGGATGGCTTGGGGCCGCCAATTACGGAGTCATTGTCGCGCACGACGTGGACAATTATCTGTCCCGCCTTGAAAAACAAACTCACTAGTTGTAGCGTCTTCGCCTTATGGTGAAGACGATTCTTTTTCTCTCACTTACATTTTATTTCTCACTCGCATCCGCAGAAATTTCCTGGGAGAATCCGGCCGTTCTCTGTCCGGAAGAAGTCATGCCACGCGGTTTTCATTGTCCCGACTTCAGCAGCGTAAGCGATCCTTATTCAGAATTTCCGTCTACTTTATCTATAGAAGAAATCAATGAATGGAATACAATTCGTCTTGCCGATCTTCGCCTCTGCCGGAATGAAGAAATTCTTCGTCGTGAAAAAGAAAAACCTGGAACGTTCTCTGAAAACAGTTTGAAGTCGGCCTGGCTGGTCGTTGACGGCGGCGCTAATGTAAAAGAGAAACTAGATGAAATAGAGAAAGCGGGGCGGGAGTTTGGAATTCCCCCGCAAATCCTGATTGGCGCCTTAAAACAGGAATCGCAATTATCTTCTATTGGAGTGCAGCCTGACGGTGGAAATTATTCCTGTGGCATTGCCCAGCTCAACATCAGTGAATGGTGCGAAAGCATGAATTCTCTTCCGGTTGAAGATCAGAAAAAATTGGGATGGTCTTCCATTTCCTGTGACACTGCAGTTCTTCCCACGGAAAGTGTAAAATATTTCTATGAATTAGCATTGAAGAAAACAACGGGAATCAAACCGGGCTATCAGATGACAGCTGAAGACTACGCCTGGATAAAACCTACTGAAGTTCCTCTAAAGGAAGAAGTTTTCACTGCCGTCTCTTCCTATCTGATGCATTGTCAGGATTTCACATTATCCATTCCATTTAAGGCCCGCATTCTAAAAAATTTGTACGATCATTTTGTTCCTGCAAGTTTAAAATTGAACGAGCATTATACAGAAGGAAAAACATTTTCCCGCGTCTGCCATAATCCATATCCTGTCGATGTTTTTCCCCTTCATACAGGCTGGCTTTTGACGACGGCGATGTACAACGCAGGGCCGGTTCAGGCAAAACTTGTCGGACATTATTTCAAAGTTCAGAACAATCAGTTTCCTCAAATGTCTCCACAGGATCTCATTGAAGCTCTTCATTGGGGAGGCAAGTGGAAGGAAGGCACAGAGCAGATCGTCTTTGCCGATCAAAAGGGAAAAGAATTTTCCCAGAAATGGCTCAAGAGTTGTATTGTTCAACGACATGTCGCTCGCATAGTCCAGCACGTCACTGAGCCCACAAAAATAATGGCACGTTCCCTCGATCAGGAAGGATGTAAATCCACAGTTCCGCTCTACAGGCAACAGAGCAGTGGTGTTAAAGAAATTCCGGAGTAATATTTCTCTTCTCAAAAGCCCTTCGCACCGCTAAAATTCCTCTGTTAATTACCTATGAGGATTTCTATGAAATTTGAAAATCAAACTGTGATTGTCACCGGGGGAACTCGTGGAATCGGGCGCGGAATCAGTGAAGCTTTTTTGAAAGAAGGTGCGACTGTCATTGCGACTTATGCCGGCAATGATCAGGCCGCGATGAAATTTAAAGAAGAGATGAATACAGACAAATTGTCTGTGAAGAAGTGTGATGTGCGCGACGAAAACGCAGTTATTGCTTTTTTCAATGAACTTGAGACAACACATCCAAAGATTGAAGTGCTTGTGAACAATTCTGGAATCAGAAAAGATCAAGTGACTGCGATGATGAATCTCGCAGAATGGAATGATGTCATCAATACCAACCTCACGGGAACTTTTCTCATGAGTAAGCATGCTGTCCTAAAAATGATGAGCAATCGTTATGGAAGAATCGTCAACATGTCATCTATCGGCGGACAACTTGGATTACCTGGACAGGCTAATTACGCTGCTTCCAAAGCAGGACAGATTGCCATTTCTAAAACACTGTCAAAAGAAGTAGCGAAACGCGGAATTACAGTGAATAACGTTCTTCCCGGATTTATCGATACTGAGCTTCTCGCTGATCTTCCGGAAGAGCAGAGAAAAGAATACATGAAAGATGTTCCGATGAAGCGTTTTGGAAAAGTGGAAGAAGTGGCCGCAGCAGTTTTATTTCTGGCAAGTAAAGAGGCGAGTTATATCACCGGCGCTTGTCTTGAAATTTCCGGAGGACTTTAATGTCATTTCCAGCTATCACTGATCTCATTCCGCAAAGACCACCGTTTCTTTTTGTCGATAAGATTGTCGATAAAGCTGAAAACAAAATTTTCACTTCATTGAAGCTGACAGGTGAAGAGGATTTTTTTAAGGGACATTTTCCTGGCAATCCGATTATGCCCGGGGTTCTCTTGCAGGAAGCGCTTTTTCAATCGGGCGCTGCCTTGATGGCCGGTCGCGAGGGTGGTGGACTTGGTGTTGTGACCAGAGTTCAGAATGCTAAATTTAAAAATATGGTTCGACCTGGAGATGAACTTCAAATGGAAGTTGAACTTACTGAATCCATCTCCAATGCTCATTATATGAAAGGAACGACAAAAGTGAACGGCAAGACAGTTCTTGTCATCGAATTTGCAGTAGCGAGTGTTTAAATGTCTTTTTTAAATCTTGAAAATAAAACTTTTCTTATCACCGGTGTAGCTAATAAAAAATCTGTCGCGTATTTTTCAGCGAAGACTTTAATTGAAAATGGCGCCGATGCCATTTTCACAGTTCAGAATGAAGAAATCAAAGAGCGCGTGGAGAAACTCTTTCCGGGAAAAAAAGTTTATCTTCTGGATGTGGAAAATGAAGAGAGCGTAAAAGCTTTCGGTGACACAATTAAAAAAGAAAATCTGAAACTCAGTGGTTTTCTTCACTCCATTGCTTTTGCGAATTACTCCGAAGGGATGAAGCCTTTTCACGAAACAAAACTTCGCGATTATCTTCAGGCCTCTACGATTTCCTGTTTTTCGCTCGTGTCTATTTCAAATGCATTAAAAGAATCTTTTGATGAGAACGCTTCCGTTGTGACCATTTCTATTTCAAGTACACGTGCAACGAACTATGGCTATATGGGGCCGATTAAAGCATCCCTCGATGCGACGGTGGCCTTTCTGGCGAAATCATTTTCAAAGGACACTCACATCAGATTTAATGCTGTTTGTTCCGGTCCACTCAAGACTTCAGCTTCTGCCGGAATACCCGGTTATATTGAAAATTATCTTTACGCTGAAGAACTGACGATGAGAAAAAAGGCGCTTGAAACTCAGGAAGTCGCCAATTCAGTTGTCTTTCTTTTGAGTTCAGCTTCCAGTGGTATCAACGCGAGCAATATGCTGGTTGATGCCGGAATGAGTGCCAACTACTTTGATGAAAACGTTGTTCAGGCCTTTGCGAAGAGAACCTAAGTCAGTCGCTTCATAATAAAAATAATACAGATTAAGTAGAGGACGATGGCACCGAAAACCATCGAAAGGAAGATTTCTCCGTCGCGTGCGCGTTCGGCCTGGGATTCCTTGAAATATTTCCCGACAGTGGCCATTTCATTAGTCACTGAATTATCGCGGTTGAAATTATCTAAAATGCGTTCAATTTCTTTTGTTCTTTTAGCAATGACTTCAATGTTGTTTGCATATTTTTGCACAAGAGGATTGGGGGCCTTGGCAAAACTGATAATTTGCGCAAGAATTTTTCTGTCTTCAAGAAGACGGGCCTCATTATCTTTGTGAGGAGCTGAAATATAAAAGAGCGCATCCACAACGCATTCACGGTAGAAATCTCGTTTATCAACTGTGAAGGTAATTTTATTTTTAACCAGTTCATTATAGTTTGGGTTTAATCCATCAACGGCGAGCTTTAAATCTTTCAGGGCCACTTGAAACTTTTCAGTATCGGCCAGTTTGTGATTGAAATACACCTGAATTTTTTTTACAGAGGTGACAAGTTCTTCAGTACTGCGATTGACATCAGTGATGATGTTCAGCAGTTCTCTTACGCGATCTACTTCAGCTTCCAGAGTTTGCGGATCATTGAGAAGATTCCTTCTCATCATCGCCGCCGTTGCATTAATCTGCAGATCAGTCAGTCTCAGCTCTTCAAAATCTACTTTCCCGATTAATCCCGGCCCCTCCATTAAAAAGAGGTTTTTATAAAAAAGTAGACCGCTACTAATAGTTAAAAGCAGGATCGATGAGACCAAAATGATTAAACGTGTTCCTTTCATAAGCTCTTATTCTAGCAGTTTATCGCGGGCCGAGGAAAAAAACTGGCGGTTTTGATCCACAACTAGTGAGGCTAAACGACGGGAACTAAAACAGTCAAGTTTTCTTTAGGGCGAGCCGAAAAGACTCTATACAATGGCGGCTAGGGGCCGGGACTTATGAAAACAAAATCTGTCATTCGATTGCTATTAGTGGCCATTGGGATCATGTGGAGTCATGCGTATGCTCAGGACTTCAATTATCTGAACATCAGCGATGCCGATGGACTTTCAAAAAACTACTCCACACCTGGAGTAGGTAATTCCATTGATCCTTTTGCGACAAAAAACAATCTTTACCAGCAGATCCTGGATGAAATGAATCTTGAGTACGAACACATCGGACAGCGCGAAGCTGCGAGAGTTCTTTCCGGAAATCAATCATCAGTCACAGGTGGTCTTAACAGTATCGGATTTACTTATAAAAGACCCTTCATTGATTTTTCCATCAGTGTAGACCGAAACTTAGCTCCAGATTTGTTTGATGATAAAAGATGGATTGTCACTGATACTTTTAATATCTTTATCGATGCTTCAAAAGTTCTATCAAACCTGAAAAACAAACAGGTTATTGATATCACCGAAAAAAATCTCGCGGCCTTTGCAGGAGTGGTTTTTAAAAGAACATTTACCTGGGTTCACTTTGCCAATTCATACAATGAAGGTCTCACAACTCACTTTGAAAAACTCTTCCTTCCTTTTACCGCTCTGACTTTCAACAATATTTCTAAAATGCAGACGAATGAATTGATCTTCAAGGAAGACTCATTGTCTTTTCACGCAGGTGGATTTGTTTCAGCTCCGCTTTATACGGGCATTACGGGGATGGCCGGAGTTCTGGCAAAGTTTCAAAAACTTTCCCGCGTAGAGGTGGTATCGGCACCGTCTAAAAACGGCAATGGCGATGAAATCCATCTGTCTTATGAAAAATCAAAAGCGGCGAGTGCCGGCATTTCAATTGCTGTGCAAGCGGATTTTCTCAAAATTCTGAGAATGACTCTGCTTTCTTATGACTTTAGTTATGAACTGACTTCTTCTTATAAAATTTACCTGAATTTCATGCAATCAGATCTTCGCGAAATGATTCCTGGTGATTCTGTTGCGGTGGAAATCGGACAGCTTTTGAAAAACCGCGAAGGAGATCTCGATGTCCTCGCGCCTTACTTGATTTCTGAAGAGAAGAAAGTTTCACAGGCCATAGCACACAAGTACAATTTTCTTCTTCTTGGCGGATCAAAGAGTTCAAAAACTCAGCAAATTGAAGTTACCGGACAAGGAAGAGTTAAAAACTTTTTCAGACATTATTACGAAAAAATAAAATACACTGAAGATTTTATGTCGCGCTTATTTGCTTCAGTTATTTATGCCATCACAAACAGCGATGTGAGCGCTACGAAAATGGCCAGCGATTCACGCAAAGTGACCATCGAGTACGACAGTGAAAGAAACCTTCTGGAAAATAAAGAAGACATCAATATTCAGGACAACACTCAAAAATTATCGATGTCTTTTAATGCTGAGTTTATGACGAAAAAGAGCAGCGGCTTTGGCGGAAACAAATACCGCGAACGCGCGATCTTTATTCTTGAACGCTATTCAGGTATTGATCCGATTGCCGTTAACATGGTGAGAGATGAACATTTGAAAGCACCGTTTACTATATCGGGCCGCTACCAGGTCAATACAGAAGGGATACGATTCCTCAATTCTCAAACTGTAGGTTCTGTCTTTGATCACCTGGATGGATTGTGCGACGAATATCCTAAAAACAAATTTTTTAATTTCAGGAACCTTTTTGACAATTGCAGACGCTCTCTGCAAAACGATTATATGAATTATTTCAGTGATCTTTCTCATGATAAAGTAACGGCCGATGCCATTGATACTTGTGAAAGAAAATCCGGCAAATACTTTTTCTCGGCCTCTAAAAAACGTGCCTACCTGAAGAGATGTCTTTCGGAAGTGACTCATAAAGACCGCGAAGACTGGGTAGAAATCCCTCTTTGGTCTCTAAAGAATTTTACGAGCAATATTGTTAACAACTGCAACAGCAAAGTTCATTATTACAATCTGTTCGGACTTCAAAATGTCTTCTTCTATGGAAATTTCAATGCAGTGACTGCTGATGGCAGAGATTTTACAACCAGCTTTCACGAAGGAGATTTTAAAGGGTTTGGCGTTGTCGACCATTATATGAGACTGGAGAATTTAAGAGCTCCGTCCTCAATCGTCGTCGATCAATAAGCGATAGGTCTTATAACAAAATTATATTGTCAGAAAAGAGGGATCTGGTTTATCCATAATATATTATGGAAGAATTCATTCAGACCGGTCCCGTTCTAAAAAATCAATTCACCGAAGATGAGCTTTTAAAAAGCTATCTTAAATTCCGATTGCCCGAAAAAATTTTTAATGATGTCTTTTTGAATCTTTCACGATTTGGTGAACGGGTTGTCACGGACATTTTAAAAAGTGCTGAAGAGGCCGAAAAACACCCGCCAGAACACGTTCCGTTCAGTCCCTGGGGAAAACGTGTGGACGAAATTGTCACGGCCCGAGGATGGCAGGAATTGCACGCAGTAAGTGCTGAAGAAGAGTTGGTATCGCTCGGCTATACCAGACGCTATCAACATTATTCCAGAACGGTTCAATTCGCCAAACTCTATCTTTTTCATCCCTCGAGTTCTTTTTATTCCTGTCCTCTTGCAATGACGGACGGAGCGGCCAAGCTTATTGAAGTTTATGGAGATGATGAATTAAAGCAAAACGCTTTCATGCATCTCGTTTCCAATCATCCCGAAACATTTTGGGTATCGGCCCAATGGATGACTGAAAAAAGTGGTGGTTCTGATGTGTCCGGCACAGAGACGATTGCGAGAATGGAAGATGGCCAATGGAGATTGTACGGAACTAAATGGTTTTGTTCTGCAGTCAATGCCCAGATGTGCATGTTGCTTGCCCGTGTAGAAGATGAAAAAGGTGAAACGATTAAAGGCAGTCGCGGACTTTCACTTTTCTATGTCGAACTCCAAAACCCGGAAGAAAAAACAAATTACGAAATATTGCGGCTGAAAGATAAATTGGGAACCAAAGCGCTTCCCTCTGCTGAAGTAAAGCTTAAGGGCCTCAAGGCCAGAATGGTCGGAGTGCAGGGAGAAGGTGTCAAAAACATCGCTTCCATGTTTAATGTGACGAGACTTTATAATTCTGTCACGAGTATTGCGGCCTTCAGGCGCTTTCTTGTTCTCGCTGAAGATTATGCTGGCAAAAGAACGGCCTTCAAAAAAACAATCAATGAACATCCACTGACTGCATTGATCTTCGCCAGGGCCAAAGCGGATTTTCATCTTTCATTTCATCTGACATTTCTTGTTTCAGAACTGGCCGGTTATGAAGAGCGCTTTGAAGAAAAGAATCATTTTGGACTCACTCATGAAGAAATCAAAAAACTTCTTCGCCTGCTCACACCGGTGGTGAAACTCTATACAGCTAAAAAAGTAATCAAGTGGAGCAGTGAACTTCTGGAAGTTTTTGGAGGGGCCGGGTATATTGAAGATACCGGCATACCACGCTTACTGCGCGATAATCAGGTCTTTCCTCTGTGGGAAGGAACGACAAATGTTTTAAGTCTGGATTTATTGCGGGCCATGACTAAAGATGGCTCTTTTGCCATTCTGGTTAAAATGATCGAGAAGAAATGTGAGCGCATTCATTCAAACGATTTAAAATCAGAAGTGAGAATCATCCTTTCTGCTTTAAACCAGCTAAAGGCCATTCTCAAGGACACGAGTGAAGAAAGTGAAGTGGTCATGGAAGGCAAAGCGCGCGACTTAGCTTTTTCTATCGGAAATCTTGCCGGAGCCGTTCACATGCTTGAGTTTTGCGACAGTCCTGAAGCAGATAAAAAATCCAAAATTATTTTGAAATATTTTCTTGAAAATAATCCGGTTCACGTAGAAAGTTTCGATCTTGATTCATGGGAAAAAATAAAAAAGATGATCTGAACAATTAAAAGATTCGCTTCATTCCTTCTTCTATGCTGATTGAAGGTTTGAACCCGAGATCGTGTTCCAGGTTATGATGAGAAAAATAATGTGATTTCCCCAATTGCAAGGCCACAAATCGGGTCATTGGCGGATGGATATCGTAAATGCCTACGAGCTTCAACAAGCTCTCAATGATGAAACCTGCCACGTAAGCGGCCTTGACTGAAATCTTTTTTGTCACAGGCGGAAGACCGGCCAGTCTTAAAATCTCATTGGTAAAATCCCAAAGTTTTACCGGACCTTGTCCAAGAAAATACGCCTTACCTGCAATTAAAGATTCAGGCGAAAGTTTTTTCAAGGCGAGTATGTGAGCATCGGCCGCATTTTCTACATAAGTGACATCGACAAGATTATTTCCATCACCGACAATTTTGAGACGGCCTTTTTTCTGCGCTTCAATTACCCTTGGAATGAGATTCAGATCACCCGGACCAAAAATTAAATGAGGACGAAGAGAGACTGTCGAGAGCTCTGCTCCGTTAGCAGCAAGAACCATTTTTTCAGCAATGGATTTTGTAGCAGCATAATGAGTGAGATAATTGTCGGGGTAAGGTGTTTTTTCATCCACTCCGCACAAGTCTTCTTTTCCAAAGGCCACCGAAGGTGTGGATGTATAAACCAGTTTCCCGATTCCTAGTTCTCTCATAGCTTTTATTATGTTTTCAGTGCCTGTCACGTTGGTTGCATAAAAGTCTTCATAGCGTCCCCACATGCCGACCTGAGAAGCGGTGTGAATGACAGCGTCCATTCCTTCAAGGGCCTTTTTTACATCTGCAAAATTTTTGAGATCGCCGTGGCGTTGATTGACCCCGAGTTGATCCAGAGTCGCGTAATGGGAACGTGAAAAACTATAAAGTTCGTAACCGGGATCGTTCGCCAGTTTTCGTGCGATATAGGAACCGAGAAAACCACCCGCACCCGTAATAAGAATTTTAGTTGTTTTCATATTGTTCAATTTCTTCTTTGAGTTTCAAGCGATCAATTTTGATATTGTGTCGAACATCTACCGGAAAGCTTCTTGAAAGGTAAATTTTCTGAATGTCTCTTGTATGCGGATATTTTTTGGCAACAGCAAGGAGTTCGCTTTCAAAAATAGAACGGCCTTTGCCAGAAAGGTATTGTCCGTCTTTACGTTCAATCACGATTGCAGGAATTTGTTTTCCAGGTTTGCCCAGTCCAACAAGGGCCGATCTTTTAACGGCCGGATGTCTGTTGAAAATAGCTTCCACTGGAATAGGGTAAAGCACTTCTGCACTTGATAGAACCTGGTGAGTTTTTCTTCCGCAAAACCAAAGATACCCATTTGTATCAAGATAGCCGACGTCACCCATACGATGCCAGAAAGTATGGCCGGTATCTTCAATTTTTGCTTCGCTCGTCTGCGCGGGAAGATTGAAATAATTTCTGGTGACTTGTTTGCCTTTCACGATAATTTCACCGACTTCTCCAGGTGTGAGAATGTCCGCTTCATTCAGATGACCGATCACTGCGTTTGTTGAACGAATAATTTTTATTTCGATTCCTGGAACGGGTTTTCCGATGCAGGTTCCACGGCCTTCATCACTTAAGTGAGCAGTGTTCTTTAAAATAAACTCACCCGAAATATTTGAAACCGGTAGGGCCTCAGTTGCCCCGTAAGGAGTATAAGTTGTGCCGTGTGGAAGAAGTGCTCTGAATTTTAAATGCAGACGTGTTGAAACAGGAGCCCCAAACATGACGACGTATTTTATTGTTGGAAGTGAAATGCCTTTTTCAATACAATAGTCCGCCACTCTTTCCCAGATTGCCGGAGAGCCTGCGACAAAGGTAGGTTTACAGTCATTGATATTTGCAATGAGCTTTTCAGGATCGCACTGTCCTGGTTTCGAGGGATCCATATCCGGAATACAACTTGTCATTCCCATTGCGATGGTAAAAAGAGAGAAAAGAGGAAAGCCAGGCATATCAACATCATTCATCGTGAGGTTAAACATCTCTTGAAGAACGTCTGTCTGTTGATTAAAAATTTCGTGAGTATACACAACACCTTTTGGTGTTCCTGTTCCGCCACTGGTGAACAAAATTGCGGCCATGTCAGATGATTCACAAACAACAGGAGTAAAGCTCTGCACTTTTTCCTGCTTCATTTTACGAAGAGAAATCATTTTTCCCCAGGTCAGACGTCCCGTAGTGACATTCATCTTCACTGATTTAAAAGTGTCTCTGTAAAGTTGTTTGATGTAATGAATTTCGGCCTCTGAAATGAGAGCAACAGGTTCGGCCTCTTTTATACATTTCAAAAGATTCTTTTTTCCCATTCCGGGATCAATGAAAACAGGAACCACGCCGAGTTTAAAAAGCGCAAAGGTCATTGCCGGAAAATCTAGGCTCGGTCTTAAAAAAAGAAGAGTTTTGTCTCCTTTTTGAAGGCCAAGTTTTTGAAGAGCGACGGCGTATTTATTGGAGAGAACTTCAAGTTCTTTGAAAGTTAATTCACTGTACTCATAATGATCATGAGTTTTATGGTGAACGGGAAATTTTACTGCCGGCTTATCGGGAAATGTCTTGGCATTTAATGTAAGTCTCTCGGCAATGTTCACAATTTAATCCTTTAAAAATTTTTCCATTTCACGAATGACGGCTTCTTTTTCGTCTTCAATCAGATAATGGCCGGCCTTAGGGAATGTGACGGATTTCGCCTTTGGGAAAAACTCCATCCACTTCTTCTGAAAGCTCATGGTGAAACAAAAATCTTTCTCTCCCCAAAGAAGCAGAACAGGGGCCTTAATGGTTGAAAGTTTTTCTTCAATATCTTTGAGCGTATTGTAAGTCGGATGAGTTTCCGACATCGGGATATCCTGAACGAATTTGGCCGTAGCAATTCGCGATTCAAAATTATCATAGGGAAGAACGAAGCCTTTTTTCACTAGAGGCGAAAGACCTTTTTTAGTGGCCATGAATGTGGCAGGACCTGCAAATCCATTAAATTGTCTGATGAACCATTCACCAAGAGGATTGCGTAGAATATTTATTCTCGCCGGAATTTCTATTGAACGGAAAGCGGCCGTGTTCATCACAACCATCTTTTTGATGAGTTCCGGATGTCTTGTGGCCAGACCCATTCCGATAGCTCCACCCCAGTCGTGAACGACGAGTGTGATATCTTTCAATTTCAATTCTTCTACTAAACGACAAACGTTATCGATATGAGATTTGAGTGTGTATTCATAATCCTGAGGCTTAGAAGATAATCCACAGCCCATATGATCCGGCACAATCACCCGATGAGTTTTCGCAAAGTGTTTTGCGAGATTGCGGTAGAAAAAAGACCATGTCGGATTTCCATGAAGCATGAGAATTGTTTCTCCGCTTCCTTCATCCACATAGTGAAGTTTGTTATTTTGAATCGGCATAAAATGCGACTCAAAAGGATATTCAGTTTTTAATTCATTTGGAATTGCTGTTACCATTCTACACCCAACATGATCGATGAAAGCCCCGAACCGATTCCCAGAAGGGCAGCTTTTTCACCTTTTTTAATAAGGTTTTCTTCTGCGGCCATCATAAGAGTAATCGGAAGCGCACTCGATCCGGTATTTCCTAAAAAAGGATATGTTTTAAAAGTTTTTTTATGTGTCAGTTCAAGTGATTCAAAAGAAAGTTTTTCGTGGGCCGTTCCTACTTGATGGGTGAGAACGAGATCCGGCGTATCGTTGGTCCAGGAAAGATTTTCTTTCAATGCTGACCACGTTGTTTTCGCCAGGGCCACTCCGTATTTAAGCAGCTCTTCAGAATCCGTTTCCATCACAAGAGAGTGTGTATTGCCATCACCACGGCAAAGATGATTTGCACTCGAATCCGTTTCAACAGCTCCTCCTAAAATTTTAGGGGAGTCAGGTGAAAGAGATTTATGAGTTAAAAGAATCGCCGTCGCGGCCGATCCAATCGTGAGGTTGGCGATGTATTTTTTTATATTTTTTCTATCAATTGATGGATTGGATAAAAGTTCCTGAATCGTGCCCTCGAGAAGAGGACCTCCGTTTTCACCACTGACAATCAAGGCCGTTTTAATCTGACCGTTTTCAATCATATTGCCCGCTACGACAATGGCATTAATCACACCAAGGCACGCATTGGATAAATCAAAAATCATCGCCTTTCGCGAAAGTTCCAGATTGGCGTGAACGACAGAGGCCGTTGCGGGTTCAAGAAAATCACGGCATACAGATGCGTGAATCAATAGATCCACGTCATCTTTTTTTATTTTCGATTTTTGAAAAAGATTGAGAGCGGCCGAAGTCGAGAGATCGCTGGGTTTTGTTCCTAAGGGCCAGGTCCGGCGGGCCTTTATTCCCGTCATCAATTCCAGTCTTCCTTCTGGTAATTTCAATTTTTCATATAAAGGAGCAAGACGGTTTTCAATCGCCTCACTGGTCATGATGTCTGTAGAAAGAGAATAGCCGTAAGATTCGATGACGACGTTGTTAAATTTCATGAAGATGATCCTTGCAGGACGTGAAGATTCGCCATGGAAATTCCCGAGAGCATCGATCCCACAATGCCTAGAAAGCCCTGGTCTGTTCCGCAAATATAAAGTCCCTGCACAGGAGTTGTTCCGTTTCTTGATTTATCAATCGAGCCGTAAACAGTTCCACCGAAATGTCCCGTGTAGCGCTTGATGGTTGTCGGTGTAAAAATATCTTTGAACCCTACTGTATAGCCATCTTGTAAACCGCAAGCCCGAAGAATGGATTGGCTTTGCTGAAAAACCATTTCTTTTTTAGCTTTGTAATTTTCTTTAGAAATCATGAGTTCCTGATTCCAAAGATCGTAGTTGGCTATATTAGTGACGCGAAGAACGCCTTCTTCGTAATCATCTTTAAAGGAATCGTACTTAAAGTTGTTCGGAAAGCACACGACAGCGCTTTCAGAATCAAAAAGCGTCTGCGGTTTTTGATAGAGATATTCCGGACGATTGTTGTAAAAAATAATCGTCGCATCCACGCCTAGGTCGCGCGGTTTTTTGTCAGTAATTAAAATACTTTCAGTAAATGAAAGCGCTCCGGTTCTGGGAGTGTAAGCGGTCTCGCGGTCGAGGACATTCATTGTTTCAGGTAGTCCCATTGAAGAGAGAACATTATCGCATTCGATAATTTCACCACCGTTTAATTCAACGGCCGAAATTTTTCCCTCTTTGGTGATCAAACGGGTGACTTCAGCTTTAAAACGGATTTCTCCACCAACTTCACCAAGGCGCTTTAACAATAAATCTATAATGGTTCGCACGCCGCCTTCCGGCCGGCCGAAGCCTTCCAGAAAAATACTTTTGAACATGATCACAAACTGAGAAAAATCCATGTCGTTTTCCCACGCCGATCCGTAAATCAGAAGGGGACAGAAAATCATTTCGACCAGGGATTTATCCGTTATAAAATTGCGGACAACATCTTTGGCCATTACCGTTTCATTAGTCAGATCAGTTTCATTAAAATTTTTAATGTGATTGAGAAGATTAATAAAGCCATCGATCTGAGAGGGAAATTTTTCTCTGATTTCTTCTGTCAGAAATTCAATTTCATTGGTGAATTTCAACGTCTGATCAGGGAACTGAATCAACGAATAGTTCTGAGGAGTCAGCTTGAAATCGGCGAGAGGAATGCGCAGCTGTTTCATCAATTTATTGAAAGGCTTTCCTCTGTCGTTTGGAGAAACAAAATTAGTGAGGGCGTGTAAACCAACATCAAATTTTCTTTTCCCGCGGGCATAATAAGAATTGAGACCACCAGTGATGGTGTGTTTTTCAACAATCAGAACTTTTTGATTGTACATCGAGAGCCGGATGCCTGCGGCAAGTCCGCTCATGCCGGCCCCGATGATAATTGTATCTACTTTCACCGTCGTTTAAAAATGACTAGGCATTAGGCTTAAGAGTTAAACTTAGGCGCAAGATATTCAACACAAGACTTCATTGAAGCAAGCTTTGTGTAGTCTTCCTGAGGCACTTCGATTTTGTGACGTTTTTTAAGTTCCATAACGATATCAAGGAAATCCATTGAATCGAGGTCAAGTTGTTCTCTCAGAGCAACTTCATCTTTAATAGCAGTAACATCGTCGTCAAGAGCGATGTCCGCGATGATGTCCAGTACTTTTGCTCTTACTTCTTCGTTCGATAACATTTTTTTCTCCTAAGAAAATTCTACTTAATACTTCTTTATGATCAGCGTGGAATTAATTCCAAGCATTCCAAATGAATTGTTCAAAATAATTTTTACATCGTGAGCGACTTTTTCACCGTTAACTAAACCAGAAATCGCACATTGAGGATCGAGATTCTCAATTTTTTTACAAGGGTGAATATAGCCATCAGTAAAGGAAGGAATATTGCCCGCAAGTTCAAGGGCCCCGGCCGCACCCATGGCGTGTCCGATAAAACCTTTGGTCGCGTTAACGTGAACATTCTTGTGAGCGCCGAAAAGTTTTTCGACGGCCTGACATTCCTGAATGTCTCCTTGAGTTGTTCCTGTTGCGTGCATGTTGACGATATCGATTTCAGAAATATCGATACCGGCCTTTTTAATCGCCATCTGCATACATTCAATTTGTCTTTCTGTGTTGGGTAGAACGAAATCTGAAGCATCAGAGTTTGAATGGTAGCCGATAATTTCAGCGTAAATTTTCGCGTTTCTTTTTTTAGCATCTGAAAGTCTTTCAAGAACGTAAACAGCGCCGCCTTCAGAGACGACAATTCCGTTTCTCTCCAGATCGAGCGGGCGAGTGGCCTTTGTTGGATCTTCATGATGTCCAAGAGCACCCTGAGCTTTAAAAGCAGCAAAGATACCAAATGTTTCTGTCGATTCAGAAATCCCGCCGGCAAAGGCCAGATCTACCTCATCTAATAAAAGCTGCTGAACTCCCTGGATAATTCCCAGGTTTCCGGCCGCACAAGCGGCTCCGATAGTATAATGAGGACCAGTAATGCCTAAATTCAAAGTGACTTCGCCTGCAGGATTGTTGGCGACTGTTCTTGGATTGTGGTGGTGAGACCAGAAACTCACGTCCATCTTATGTGTGTTATAGAGATCGTGAATTTCATTTTCAGTTTCAACGTTTCCGTGCTCTGTAATACCCAGATAAACACCCACGCGGTTTTTATCGACAGAATCAAATTGAATGCCCGAATCCGCTAAAGCTTCGTTCGTCGCGTAGATAGAAATAGCACCGGCGCGAGTTCCGCGCTTTCTCATTTTCTTTGGCTGATATTTTGTTTCATCAAATTTGCAAAGACCTGCGGCCACTACGCCCATATGTCGAATTTCAGTGTGAGTAATTCCCGAACCGTTGTTAAGAAGTCCTTCGCGGAATTCTGAAAGATTATTTCCCATTGGCGACGTTAGACCGATTCCGGTTATGACGATTCTTTGATTGTCTGGCTTCATCTATTGTTTCCTTATCGTGTCCTTCAAGAAATTATTCTTTAAGGCCGTTGTAAAATTTTCTTTTAACGAGTGGGTGATATCAGCAAGAGGTCCTGTTGTCGTTGCAATTAAATCGAGCGCCTTCGGGAGTTTCTTCACCATGGCATCGTATTGTGCGACTACGTTTTCGTGCCCTTCGCGCGATTTATTGTGCGCGATTGTAATGACAAAGTTCATGACACTTTCTGCGATTTCACAGGTGCTGATGATGGATTGCATGCGCTTTCGTCGCGCCTGATTCAATTCCCCTTGAGAGCGATCGAGAACTCTCTGGGCCATGTTTTTAAAATCCTGGATGTATTCTTCTTCACGCTTTCTGAAAACGGAGGCCACAATTTGCAGCGAATCTTCTTTGGCGGTATGAACTTTTGCTTTTGAATCGCGGGCATCGCGGGCATCTCTTGTTTCAATCGCTCCAAAATGAGCAAGAGTTTTGAGAGAAAGTGAAACGGCCGATTGAGAAAGATTCAGGACTTCTTCAATCTCTTCTGAAGTGAGTGGCTTTTTGGCCAGCAATAATAAACCAAACACCGAGCCATCGATTCTTTTAAAACCGATCCGGTTGAAAAACATTTCAAAATGCGGCAATTCTTTTAGAAGTTCCGACTCGACAATGTCTGTTGGGTTTAGGCGTTCCATGTGCTTAGCAAACCTACTGAAAAAATTCACTTATTACAAAAATATAATAAATGAAATATTTGCGGTTTAAAATCTCTTTGTCCAGAATAATATTGTGATTTAAACTTTTAACGACAAAACTTTTACGAATGAACTCAAGAAGGAGCAAATGAATGGATTCTAAGAATTTATTACTAGCAGCAGCTTTCTCTGGCCTGGCGCTTACTGCAACAGCAAATGATGCAGCAAAAACAACGGCGACAAAAGAAACTCCGAAGGAAGCAAAGGAAGTCATGGGCCAATGCCACGGCATTAACTCATGCAAAGGAACTTCAGCTTGTCACAGCGAAAAGAATTCTTGCGCAGGAACTAATTCTTGTAAGGGAAAAGGCTGGATGAAAACTAGCGAGAAGGAATGTAAAGAGAAGAAAGGCAAGTTTAAAGCTTAAACAGATTTCTGTTTACGGATCGGTTGGTTGTTGGGAGTTGGATGTTGGATGATCTGATTTCTGAGACGGAAACTGATCCGTAAACTGATTACTGGATCTGTTTCTTCCAACGTCCAACTACCAACCGTGTCGGTTTAATTAACCGTCGTATTCTTCCACATCGCTAACGCCATTCGAATCACTTTCATCAATGATCGTCGGAGGCGTTCCGTTATTATTTGTTGAGGGTGGAACGATTGTTTCTTCTTCAGGTAAAACATCGTCCTGGGCCATAGATTTTAATGGGGCCGTTACCGCCATCGCTACAACTAATGCCACTAAAGAAATTCGAGTTAAATTTTTAAGATTCAGCACAAAAGCCTCCATTCATGTTCCTGGAATCAGTATAGCATCGACCTGGACCGGAGTGTACTCTAAAAATTTCATCAAAGTGTTGATTTTCTAGTGATTATTCTTAAAATTTTAGTCTAAGATAGAAACTGTACAAATTACTGGCGTATTTTATTTAAGGGGAAGACCTGTCTATGGGTGGATTCAAAGACGAATTTGACGATATTGAAGAAGAACTGGATCTAGATAGCGACGGAGATGATGGCGAAGACTTCGGGTATGACGACGAAGACGGAGACGGCGAAGGCAAATCTTCCGGCAAAAAAAATAAGTCTGAAGGCTCTGGATTTAACCGGGACACTTATTACTTCTACAAAGATAAACTCGTTCAGCTTTCTGGAACAATCAGACCGAAAGAGCGATCGAAAGAAGGCAAAGTGATTTCTCTGGATTTTAAAACAGACGACAAAATCTACAGCGTCGTTATGGATGACATGGGCAAAAAGCTTATGAACTCTTGCTACCAGGAGCTTTTGGTTACTGGTCTTGTTTCAAAAATTACTGAGAAAGATTATACGATTGCCATCAAGACTTATATCTAGAAGATTTTTTCAAATGATCTGAAATCGTGGAAATTGGGCCTTGTATCGTGATGAGATAGGGCCCAATAACTGAGACCACCACTTTGATCTTTAATGACACTTGAAATTCCCGCTTTCAATTCATGATTTCCGTCAAAAAATCCCTGCGGAAATAATTCCTTTCTGATTTCAGCAAATAGAAAATAGTGATCAAGCGAAAGAAGGATTTCTGTCGCGGGTCTGTTCATGCGCGACCACTCTTCCAGGGCATCACCTTTTTTCGCAAAATAAAAACAATTCCATTCAAAATTCGGCGAAAAGTTAAATTCAACGTAAGCGTCTTTTTCATTCTTGATGAAAAGCTCAAAACAAGTCTTTTCCCACAATTTCATGACTCTCTCCTTATGCGGAGTAGGGCCACCGAGATCGATCAAAGGAACGCCTTTTTGAATGCGGTAGCTGATAAAAACACATTCTTCATTTTGATTGAGTTCAACCTGAACTTCAGTCGCAGGAGCAGTCGCTTTGTTATAAGGAATCAGGGAAAATTTTGCCATATTTATTACCCGGGTAAAAACGTTTCTTAATTTCGTCTACATTCCTGACGAAAAAATACCATGAAAATCTTTCTAGCTCTTTTCATTATGGCCTCACTCTCGTTTAAGCTCAACGCTTTTGACGTGACAAATTTACCCAAGACTTCTCTTGGGGTGAACAGTCTCAATTCTCCGGAAGGAAAAAAAATTCAGGAATTTATTAAGCAGGCGAAGGAGGCCCAAAAGGCCGGAAGAAATGATGGAAAATATATTCTCGAACAAGAAGCAATGATCAATGATGAAGGCCCGTGCAAACACTGTCCTCGTTATATGGCCCTCACTTCTGAAGTGAATAAAATCATCGGAAAGATGGCCAAGGATCCTGCAAGAAATCCGGAGATTGCAAACAGTGATTTGCCTGTCCGCCTGAACCGATTAAAATTTCTTTATTTTACCCAGAAAAAAAATGAAGAGGATGGCAGTGTTTCTTGTAAAAGATTTCTGGATCTGACTCCCGATCTACGCCCGACCAAATTCGATGGCCAGTTTAAATTAATAGCAGAAGAAGTTTTGAAATTTTCGGCCGTGTCCGACGTTCAATATTTCAATCCGGACGTAGAAGAGACTGTTTATTATTATCGCGGTGAAGGTGCCGACAGCAACGTTGTCGTTCAGGCCATTCTGACTAAAGAAGGAGGCAGGCTTCGCACCTTCAGATATTATCCTACTGAACAGGAACTCAATCCTTATAATCTTCCCGATATGAATAAGGTCTACCCAAGCGCGGATGAAAAAAAGATTATCCCGATCGTCATTTCAGAATCTAATTCCACAACAAATCCTCGCGGCATTTCTTTTCTAGAGCATACGTCGGCGGAAGAAAAAAAGAAGATTGAAGCAGCCGTTGAAGAAAATAAACTGGCCATGGAACAAATGGGTGAGGAAGAGACACCCCTGCTTGGCCAGGGAAAATACGATATGAAATTCAAGGCCGAAGTAGAAAAAAGAAATAAGTACATTCCAAAAAATATTCATTTTGTAGAAGCGTCAGCTGATCAGGAACTTCTTGGCGATCTCACCATGAAGGCAACTTCAGATCTTTCTTTAAAAGGGAATGAAGCCAAACTTGCCTTGAAAAAAGGCGGTGATGACTTGATGCTGGTAGAAGTGAAAACAAAATTAAACGGCAAAACAGATCACAAAATTGTTGTGCCTTTTTCAGTGCGCATGTCTGAAGAACTTCCTCAGGTCAAAGGCAGAGCGGAAACCAATTCACAGGGACAGGTGCTGAATCTTTCTTTAACTGATGCTGGCGTGGATATTGTTCGCAGTGAAGTTCGTCGCAACGGCTCAACCGGAATGACCAGCTATGTTCTTGCCCGCGATATCGCCATCGCTAAAAATGAAGTCATGTCGATGCAATATGGTGCCGGCGAAGATAAAAAACAGTTCATCGCCATGAGACATGCTAAATCCATTAAAGATAATGTCACCCTTGTTCTCGACGTAAGAGTCACTGAAGATCGAAAAGCGACTCTCATGTATCAAGTTAATGCCCGCTGGTAATTACAGATCGAGATCGAGCACGATAGGGCAGTGATCGCTCCCTTCCACATGAGTCTGATGTTCTACTTTTTTAACTTGAGGTAACAGTCCTTGGGTGGAAAAAAAATAATCCAGACGCCAACCAATATTTCTTTCACGACAATCCCCGCGATAAGTCCACCATGTGTATTGTTCGGGCTTTCCGGGATGGAAATGCCTGAAGACATCTACAAAACCTTTTTCGATCATCTCATCTAAGAAAGCTCTTTCGTGAGGGAGAAAGCCAGTGGTTTTAGCATTGCTTTTGGGATTGGCGAGATCAATTTCCGTATGGGCCGTATTGAGATCACCGGTAATAATAATTTCTTTCTTCTTTTCTTTGTGAAGCCTCAACGCTTCATTCATAACCTTGCGGGAAAAATCCAATTTGTAGTCGACTCTGGAGTGATCTCGCTGTCCGTTCGGGAAATAGCCGTTCATGAGGATGACTTTTTCAAATTCGGCGGTGAGAAGCCTGCCTTCAGAATCAAATTCGGGAAGATTGAGGCCGCGTTCAACATGGAGCGGCAGGCAAGAACTGCCCTTTTTGAAGAGCAATGCCGTACCGGAATAGCCCTTCTTTTGGGCCGGAAACAGAGTCGCCTCGTAGGACTTTGCCCAATTCTCGAGCAAATGCCTCACGTCTGGTTCGGTCGCCTTTATTTCCTGGAGCGCAATAACATCAGGTAGATAGACGCCAAACCAGTCGTCAAACCCTTTTGTTGAGACTGATCTTAATCCATTCACGTTCCAGCTAGCAATGCGCATTATAAACTCCAGATTGTTAACAATTTTTTTTATCGTTTCTTTGATTATTTATTTAAGTTTTCTCTAATCTCTGTTAAGGTAATCTAAAGATTGAGTTCTTAAGGATAAGAATTCTGTTCTTGAGTAAACAAAACAAATAACACACATTTATAAGGAGAATTTAATGAGATCATTCAAAAATATTGCTACCTTGGTAAGAACGAAGAGGATCGGACACCCGAAAAACTACTCTCAATCTGATTTATCACTTCTACTAGGTTACAAGAACGGCCAGTTCATTTCGAACGTAGAGCGCGGTCTGTGTAACGTTCCTCTGAAGATGATGAAGAAGATTTCTGAAGTTCTAGACATCAATCCGGAAGAGTTAAAAGCAGCGATCCTGAAAGATCACGAAGAAACTCTTACGAACTACTTCAACAAGTCTCCTGGTGCAGCTAAGAAAGCTTCATCAATGGACAACGAAACTGTTGTTTAGTTCCTGCCTTATTAAAGTAAATTTTTGTATTTTAAATAATCATCTAATGTCCCCATGCTCTCTTCAGTATCAGCGCTGTAATCAGCGGCGCGCTGAGATTGAAGATAGTGTGGGTCTTCACTCTCTCCCTCAGTGACAACGACTTGCCCTTCTTCCACAATTTCATGATTTGAAGTGTAGATCGTATCGGGTCTCAGGCCATTATTTCTTTTTTCAAAAAGCTCACGCGCTTCAGGGGCCATTTTATTTTCAAACTCCCGCACGTCAGCGAGTGTGTTGTAGAAATTTCTTTCAAGCTTTGCTTTTTGGGCCGGTTCAGCTCTGTAAAACATGTCGTGATATTTTCTTCTCGCAATCAAATGCTGATCGAGAAGATTAAGATATTTTTCATAAATTCTTTCAAGATTAATCCCGTGAGGCTGATGTTGATTCTGGTTCTGGTTCGAACCAGGTCCTTGTCCGCCTTGTCCCGGAGAACGATGACGGTTTTGCCCGCCTCTGTGACGTCTTCTATGGTTATTTCCACCGCCACCTTGCTGATTAGAGCGCGGTTGTTGGTTACCTTGTTGTGGCTGACCTGAGCGCGCCTGCTGTCCACCTTGCTGATGACCCTGGCCTTGACCACCTTGCGATCTGGGCTGTTGCTGACCTTGCTGGCCTTGTTGCTGTCCTTGCTGTTGTCCCTGCTGTCCTTGAGGACGGCGGTTTCTATTGTGGTGATGACGACGGTTGTTGTTATTTTGGCCGCCACCGCTATTTTGCGGACGGTTTGATCCCGAATTTTGTTCGCTCATAAATAAACTTGTTCCTTAGCTTTTCAGTAATCCTTCCATTATTAGGATGCCTCTCGTTTAAGTCAATTCGCACAAGACTAAAAAGCATCAAAAAATCTAAGTAAAATCCTCTTTTACTTTATTTACCAAGAAGAGAGTTTTCGTTAATATGCTCTTGTTTTAAGTCCTCTCTATCATGACGGTTGTTCACATTTTTATTGGAGAAATTATGAGCGCAAAAAATCGCGTTAAAGTTGCAGTGACCGGGGCCGCTGGTCAAATTGGTTATGCTTTATTATTTAGAATCGCATCTGGACAAATGTTTGGACCGGAAACAGAAGTTGAACTTCAATTGATTGAACTTGAACAAGCTCTTGGCGCCCTTAAAGGTGTTGCAATGGAACTTGATGACTGTGCTTTTCCTCTTCTAAAAAAAATCACATGCACATCTGACTACGCTGTAGGATTCAAAGATGTAAACTGGGCGATCTTAGTAGGATCTGTTCCAAGAAAAGACGGAATGGAAAGAGCAGACCTTCTGAAAATCAACGGTGGTATCTTCACAACTCAAGGTCAAGCGATCGCAGCCAACGCTGCTAAAGACGTTCGCATTTTTGTTGTCGGAAACCCATGTAATACAAACGCACTTATCTGTATGAACGCAGCTAAAGGTGTACCGTCAGACAGATTCTTCGCGATGACAACACTTGATGAAAACAGAGCGAAAACTCAGCTCGCTCAAAAAGCTGGTGTCGACGTGACAGCTGTTTCTAACATGACAATCTGGGGTAACCACTCAGCGACTCAATACCCTGATTTCTACAACGCTAAAATCAACGGTAAATTTGCTCACGAAGTAATCACGGATCAAGAATGGTTGAAAGGAACTTTCATTGAAACTGTTCAAAAGCGTGGAGCTGCGATCATTAAAGCTCGCGGTCTGTCATCAGCTGCTTCAGCTGCAAACGCTGTTGTCGACGGTATTTTCCACCTTACACACGAAACAAAAGCAGGTGAGACATACTCAATGTGCCTGGCTTCAAACGGCGAATACGGTGTGGATAAAGGATTGATCTTCTCTTTCCCATGCAGAACTGAGAATGGAAAACTGAAAGTTGTTGATGGTATCAAACACAATGACTTTGGAACTGAGAAGTTTAATTTAACTCTTAATGAGCTTCGTGGTGAACGCGATGCTGTTAAGGAACTTGGTCTAATTTAATCAGTAAACTGATCAGTTGGATGTTGGAGATGGACGTTGGATGTTGGACGATCTGTTCACCGTTAAACGTTTCAGACAACGTTCAACTGATCATCAATCCTCCAACATCCAACAACCAACCGATCCCGATCCGAAAACCGCAAACCAGTCCTAAAACTGCCCACGAACATATTGTCTATTAGTCTCTTTATTACGAAAATCAGGCGCACGTTTCACTTCTTGTTCCTGAGCTACTGTGCGGGCATTGCTTGAACAGCTGACCATAGTAAAGGCCGCGATTAAACAAAGTGCGATGCTAAAAATTGAACCCATGATAACCTCCGTGTAGTCTCTGCAAAGAATTCTTTTCTTTGCTTACTTCTTACATCTGCGAGCACCATGCCAAACTTTTAGTGTCAGAAATTCACCGAGGATTCTTCTACAATTTCTGCTTATGCGACTCTACGATTTTGAAAACGCGAGTTTGCTCGCTTATGTCGAGGGGTTTAATCGACTCTACATTTTTTTTACGGATTCCTTTTGACCGGATCAATTCGTCACCTTCGCGGATCTTGCGGGTAAGGCTTTTCCCTAAAACTTTCAGCCAGGAAGGAAAATACTCGTTCATTTCATCTGAACTGATTTTCATAAATTCCGAGTCTTCCACGCAGAGAATGCCGGCGCTTCTTGGACCGTCGTCAAAAAAAGAAAGCTCTCCAATGTATTCGCCCGTGTCGAGATAGGCGACCGGAATAATCTCACTGCCTTTTTGAACGAAGACCATGACTTTGCCTTTACGGACAATGTAGAGATCATTCTTTTTTTCATCGGCCAGAAAAAGGATTTCATCTTTCTTTTTTGTAATTGGGCGGGCCATGGTTGTCTCCTTAATCGTTTCCGCTGAGAAAGTTTTTAAGCGTTTCTTTCAATTCACTGACCAGGTTCTGGTAAAAAAGATTCTGTGGAAAAAGCTCGTCGCTGAAGAGGCCGTCTTTGGAAAGCGATGAGGACATCATCTGGTCAAAATCGATAAGTGATAATTGTCTTTTTTTAGCCTCTGCTCTCATGATGGAATTATAGACAGCGTTTCCTCTCCAGTTGGAGCAATCAAAGACCGTGGCCTTTTGAAAAGCTTCGCGAGCGTTCGCGAGATCGCCCAATCCCATGCTTGCTTTACCCAGCAGAAAATAGGATTGAGCATTTCCTGGTGTTTCGTTGGCGAGTTCTTTGGCATCAGTGAATGCCTTCTTAAAATTGCCCTGCTGTAAAAAGAAATCGATTTCCTGCTGGACTTCAACGACAGTAGTTCCGGTTGAAGTTGAACATGTTTCTTTCGGTGGAATTTCCAGATTGAGGGGAGTCGTGATCAAAACCAGTGAACTTTTTTTGTCTTTGACCAGATCGATCATTTCCCTGAGTTCGTATTGAAACATCATGAAAGACATTTCTTTTTCTTTCATTTTCAAATTGGCCGGCAATCCGTTTTTGTATTCCTTTATTGCACCCAGTTCGAAGTAATTCATCTTTTTATAAAGAACTTTCGAAAGCCATGGGAAAGTGATGATAAGGGAAATTATTTTTTCATCGTCGTAAATTTCGAAATTTTTGGAAACGGCACGAAAGTCATTGATAGAAAAAGTTTTCTCGTACAATTCAGAACTCGCGCCTAAATAAACAATGATGGAAGGGAATTTCTTCAAGGATTTTAATTTAAAAAGAGTGCGATGGAGTCCTTCATGAGGTTTTGACCAGTTGTAAATAACTGGGGGCGATTTAAAGTTTTTGCCCAGTTCTTCGGAGAGTTCTTTGGTATAGTTGGACAAAGGAGCGGCCATGCGATCGCCTACAATTAAAATCTTGGCCTTCTCAGCTGCCGGCAATTCGGTCTCTAAGGCCTTGCTCGCATTGGCATTGAAAAAATAGGGATAGGGCACCAGAAGCGTCTTTTTGCCTGCGTAAGTATACCAGGCGAAACCGCCCGCCCCCATCACCAGAAGGGCCAGAGCTATGAAAATCTTTTTCATCATTCTTTGATTGTAACAAAATCTCTGGTATCTAAAAGAACTAAAAATAGAGGATTGATATGAGTTTCTGGACTCCCGAATTATTGTCTCCGGCCGGAAGCCTGGAGAAGCTGAAAGTCTCCGTGCTTTATGGGGCCGACGCCGTTTATCTGGGCGGGCAGAAGTTTGGTCTTCGCCAGGCATCGGACAATTTTACTTATGAAGAACTCGCTGAAGGCGTGGAGTTTGCGCATTCCCGCGGCTCTCTCGTTTACGTAGTCCTCAATTCCTTTCTGCATGATAAAGACTTGGCAGAACTTCCGGAATTTCTGAATCTTTTGTCTGAACTTAAAGTGGATGCCGTCATCGTCTCAGATCTCGGTGTTATTTCGACCATAAAAAAACATTCCAATTTAGTCATCCATTTGTCGACTCAAGCAAGCTGTCTCAATGTTGAATCAGCAAAATTGTGGCAGCAAATGGGCGCGCAAAGAATTGTTCTTGGCCGCGAGGTCACAATTAAAGAGGCCGCAAAAATTAAAAAGGCCACTGGACTTGAAATTGAAATGTTCGTGCACGGATCTATGTGCATGGCCTTTTCCGGCAACTGTGTCATCTCAAACTATACTCAAGGCCGCGATTCAAACCGCGGAGGATGCGCGCACTCATGCCGCTTTGAATACTCCATCGATTTCGACGGAAAAAGTGAAGAAGCTAAAAAAGCTTATTTCATGAGCTCAAAAGACCTGGAAGGAATCCGTCTTCTGCCAGAATTTATCGACGCTAAAATCGATTCATTAAAAGTTGAAGGCCGCAATAAAAGTCATCATTACGCTGGAACGATTTCCAAAGTCTATGGGGACGCTCTTCGCTATTACCGCGAGCACGGCAATTTCCTTTCTACAGATATGCTTTTGTGGGAAGAAGAGCTTCGCAAAGTTTCACATCGTGATTATTCAACGGGCTCTCTTGATTCTTATGCAGGCGAAGACACGATTTATAATCAGCGTGAACACGATGATAATGAATTTGTTGTTTCAGGAATTGTTCTTGAAGCGAGTAAAGATCAACATCTCCTGGTCGATGTCAAAAGCGCATTTCTCCCTGGTGATATTCTGGAAGTCATGCCTTTTAAAGGACCAACAACCAAACTTCGCGTCGACTTTCTGAAAACTCTTTCGGGAGTGGATCTCGTGAAATCAAAACCGGGAAGCGTTGTTAAAATTCCATTTCTTCCGGGAGCAGAGAAGTTCAATCTTATCAGAAAGGCCGTTCGCGTATGAAGCTAGTCACCTATATTGAATCAGAGGCCGATCTAGACCAATTTTTAAAAGCAAAAAAGCCCGGTCTCGACTACGAACTCATACTGGGATGTGATGCTCTTTCCCGCTATTCAAAAACGACTATTGATGAGCTTCTCACTCTGGTCAATCTCGCGGTGAAAGACAATCTTCCTGTCGTCCTTGAATGGGATGCACTTTATCAGGAAGAACGTTTTCAAAAAGCTAAAATGATCATTGATCATTTGCCGCTTCACGATTTCAAAGCGATTCGCGTTCAGGATCCAGGCGCTGTCCATTATATCAGGACTCAATTTCCCTGGATGAAAATGCAGGTGATCTTAGAAAACGGAAATCACAATCTTGAAGGTTTAAAGAAATGGCAAGAATACCTCGGGGAGCAATGTGAGCGCCTGATTCTTTCCAATGAACTTTCCAAGGAAATGCTTAAAGATTACGCCGGTGAATTAAAAACTCCGATAGAAATTCAGGGCTTCGGTCGCATTCTTCTTTTCTACAGTCCAAGACTTCTTCTTTCACCTTTGGAAAAAGAAGAAATGAAAAAAACTTATATTGAGGCCAGCGGATCCAGCGAAGAAAGTCCCCATACGGGTTTTCCACTTATTGAGAACCAGCATGGAACTTTTATGTTCAATGTGAAAGATCTATCTCTTCTCGATCATTTGAAAGAAATTGAAGAGATGAAAATTCACCATGTTCGTGTTGATCTTCGTTTTGATCATGGTTTTGAAAATTATCTCAACTCGATGATTGATCTTTTTTCCGGTGAAATTGCAGAAATTTCCCCTGAAGTAAAAAAACTCCATCCGCGCCCTTTGATAAAGGGATTTTATAATATCAATAAGACCGATGTTCTTTTTACGAAGCTTAAAAACAAGCGTACTCAACGACAGGATCAGAATTACGTCGGTGAAATCGTCGATGTTGAAAGAGACCAGCAACTTGCTCTTCTCATAAAAACTGAAGCGTTTAAAGAAGGCGTGGCCTCGTCTGTTTTTATGATTACTCCGGAAGGGAAAGAAAAAACACTGACACTTCCGTGGGTTAAATTATCAACGGGAGAAGAAATAAAATCGGCCGGAAAAAACGATCTGGTTCTGATTCCGTATATCAACGGCGTCACCGTCAAGACACAAGTCTACACAAAAGCAAGAACGTAAAACACAACTTCAATTCCGCCATTTTTAAAGGCGCGTGTTTTCTTCACTGTCCATTCTTCATTTGAATAAATTTTAAATTCGTCGGGAATAATGAAACCGGCGATGGATGGATGAAATTTATTTTTCACTGATCTGATGACTCTGAGGAAAAAATCAAGGTTGATATTTTCTCCGACGCGGATTCCGTAAGGAGGATTCACGATCACAACCGGATTTTCAAATTCGTGAGTCGTTTTGCTCATCAGATCTTCCGAACGGAAATCTCCTTCCGGATCATTTTTCTTGGCCTGGGCAATGACATCGGGACTGATATCAAAACCAACAGCATTTTTCACAAGCGATTTTCCACTGAGTGAATTGTGAACAAATAAAGCAGGGGCTTCAATGACCACCGGCAAATGAAAAAAGGCAAAGTCGCGCTCAGTGCTCATCTGATAAAAATGTTTTGCTTCGAGAATAAATGTACCCGAGCCGCACATCGGATCAATTAAGGTCGAATTTTCCGGAGCGTTTTCGAGAAGATCTATAAGCAGCAGCGAAGCGAGGTTCTCTCTGATGGGAGCAAGTCCGGCGGCCATTTTTTCTCCACGCTTATGAAGACGGTCGCCGGTCGTGTCGAGACTCAAAGTCACCAGATCTTCTTCAGCGCGGAAATAAAGTTTAGGGAGATTCTTTTTTTCTGTGACAGCGAAGCGGTCGAGATATTTTTTCTTCACCGGTTTATGACGGTAAAATTCATTGATTCCGTCGCCGATAGCTTTTTCTATTTTTCTCGAATCAAATAATCTTGAATTTTTCGAGCTGCATTCCACTTCCGGAGTCTGGCCTAACATCCAGTTCGCCCAGTTGAATTTAGATACTTTTTGATAGAGCTTGGGAAAATCGCGGCACTTAAATTCCGTCAGTCGAAGCAGAATGCGCGTTGGAGTCTTCAGAACGAGATTTAATTTAAGGCCGGTATGAAGGGGACATTCAATTTCAATTCCACCGGACGTCACCATTGTCACGTTTAGGGGAACGGCCGCTTCTAAAAGAGCGTATTTTTCTTTTAATTCTATGAGGGCCGGTTCTTCCAGTCCTGGAGGATAGATCAGAAAAAAAGAAGCATTATCTGTGGGATTCATTGAGGCAGTTTCATCCAGTTCGGGCAAGATTGTCAGCAAAATTCATTACATTTTAATTGCGACTCATTTGCATTAATGTTTTTTTATGCTCTAATAGATTATCATTTAATTTAAAGGAGTCTTCTCAATGAAAAACGGAATTTTAGCAGGACTTTTACTCTTCTGTATGCCGGTCTTTGCCGGTGAACACGCTCTGGGCGCTCATGAACATGGCTCTGTAAAGCTCGCTCTGGCGGTGGAAGGCATGACGATGGATGTGGATTTTGACGGCCCATCTGAATCGCTCATTGGTTACGAACATGCTCCAAAATCAGATAAAGATAAGGCGATAATGAACAGTGCAAAAAATCTCTGGGAAAAGAAATTGCTTTCTATCATTTCTCCAAACGCCGGTCTTGGATGCAAAATTTCTGAATCTTCTTTCAAGCAGGAAATCGAAGGAACGCACGCTGATATCGAGGCAAAAGCGAAGATTTCATGCGCTAAAAATCTGACGGGAACTGAAGTGAAGATTTCACTGATTAAAGCTTTTCCTCACATCAAAAAATTAAAAGTAGAAGTGCTTTCCGCCACTGCGACAAGTGTGGATATCACTAAACCTGAACAGACTTTGAAACTGTAAAAAAAAAAAGCTCCTGAAACGGAGCTTTTTTTTTATTTTTTTAACTCAGCAATTTTTCCGGCCACTCGATCTGCATCTTTTATCGGGTCCACATCCTTGTCGATATCGCGGATAATGAGGTTGGGATCGATGATGAACGTCCAACGTTTTGAAAAATTCAGCAAAGGCATTTTTGTGCCATAAAGTTCAGTGACCTTGCCTTTCTCATCAGCGAGAAGGATGAAGTTGAGATTGTGATTTTTTGCGAAGTCCGCTTGTTCTTTTACTGAATTGATACTTACACCAAAGACTTCAGCGCCAAGATTTCGGATCTTTTTAATATTGTCTCTGAAAGCACAGGCCTGTTTGGTACACCCGGGTGTTTCGGCCTTTGGGTAAAAATAGAGGACGGTCCACTGACCTTTACGACTGGCAAGTTCGAACCCTTTCCCATCCATGGCCGTCAGGGAAAAGAGAGGTGCGGGGTTGCCAACGCTTACTTCTGCCGCTGTAACAGTCTGAAATAGTGCTTTGCTGAGAAAACCGAAGACGATAAATGCGATTATTTTTTTCATGTCAAAATTAAACAATAAATCTTGGTCGAAATCCAGGAGATTTTAGCTTGTCTTGCTCATGTCCATCGCCACTTTTTTTACCTAAGTTCAGGGATAATTTTCACGTCTCACCATTGGTCTCTACCCATTACTCCCGCAATTTGCTACCTTGGGACCATGACGATAAAAGGAACACTCACATTAATTCCGACTCCACTTTCTGAGACGGGCGTTCTCGAGCCCGTGGCCTTCGAGCTTCTCACCAGGGCCGCGACGACAGAACGCGAGCAATCGCTTTTCGTCATTGAGGATCTGAAACCGGGAAGAAGAAGATGGCTTTCGTTCAAGCTCCCTCGTGATGTTGTTGAAGAGTTCGTTCTCTACAATGAACATACGGCAAAGACGGCAGCTCCGGAACTTTTGCAGGCCCTTAAAAATGGAAAGAATGTTTATCTCATGAGCGACGGTGGTTTGCCTGCGTTTTATGACCCTGGTGTTGAACTCGTTTCTCTCTGTCATCAAAATCAAATCAAAGTGACTGCGACACCTTTTGCCAATTCGGTCGCCCTCGCGCTGGCCCTCTCAGGAATGAATCATAAAAAATTCTGGTTTGAAGGATTTTTGCCTCTGGAAAATGCCGAGCGAATCAGTGTTTTTAAAAAACTGGTTTCTCAAAAACACACAAGCATAGTGATGGACACTCCTTATCGGTTAAAGCGTGTTCTGGAAGAATTGCAGGAAGTCTGGCAGAGCACCGGAGGTCAGGGAAAATCCGTCTTTGTTGCGATGGATTTAAATACGGATAGCGAAGAATTACGCATAGGGACTCCCTCTCAGCTGCTCTCTAAGATAACAGATTTCAAACGTGAATTTATCCTGATTCTTTCTGAATAATCCCAAGGGGTTAGCAGAGGGGGACAGGCACAAAAAGAAATGACGGCAAGGGTTGTTCATGATAAGTAAGAACTCTATGGACATTAAACAGGAAGAAAGGAAAAAAGATCACATCGATCTGGCGGTCGCTGCCCAGATTAATCGCGCTCGCGTGGATGATCGTTTTTACTTTGAACCTCTGTTGTCAGCCCATCCGGATAAGACCGATCTCTCACTTTCATTCTTAGGCAAAACAATGAAAGCACCACTTTGGATTTCATCCATGACTGGTGGAACAGGAGAGGCCCGTCATATCAATCAAAATCTCGCTCGCGTTTGTCACAAGTTCGGTCTGGGCATGGGCCTTGGGTCTTGCCGCATTCTTCTCGATGACAATGCTGAATCAAAAAAATATTTTCCGGATTTCAACCTTCGTCCCGTTTTAGGAAAAGACGTTCCGTTTTTTGCCAACCTGGGCATTGCTCAGGTGGAAGCTCTGATTGAAAAAGGCGAAACTGCTAAAATTGAAAACATGCTCGGTGCTCTTTCGGCCGATGGACTTTTTGTTCACATCAATCCTCTTCAGGAATGGTTTCAGCCAGAGGGAGATCGTTTGAAAAAAGCTCCACTGGAAACGCTGGAAAAACTTTGCCAGAAACTGAAGACTCAAATAATTGTCAAAGAAGTAGGGCAAGGTATGGGACCGCGAAGCTTAAAGGCCCTTCTTGAATTGCCGGTTGCCGGTATCGAATTAGCGGCGTTCGGTGGAACGAATTTCACACGTCTCGAGCAATTGAGATCAAAAAATAAAAACGCTGCCTTTACGACTGTCGGACACACTGCTCTTGAAATGGTTCAGTTTCTCAATGAGCTTGCCCGCGGAAATTCAGCTTTCACGCAAAAACAAATTATTATTTCAGGCGGTATTGAAAACTGTCTCGACGGATTTTACCTGCGCGAAAATCTGGAATACACCTCTGTCATCGGACAAGCGAAAAACTTTCTCGTTCATGCAGAAACGTTTGAAGAACTTTCAGCGTTTACTGAAAACGAAATTGCAAGTCTTGTGCTTGCTCAATCATATCTGGTGGCAAAGCCTTTGAACGCTTTGACAAAAACCAAGGAATTGCTATGAAAAATGAACGCCAACCGATGAATGGTTTTTCGAAACTTTCAAAGTTTGAAAAAATCGATCTGGTCGTTAAAAATTATTTTTCTGATTCTGATCTGGTAAAAAACCAGATTAAAAATTTCTGGCACGATGATGAAAACGTTCAGCGCACGCTGGACGAATTCAGTGAAAATACTTTGACGAACTTTCCTTTCCCGATGGGAGTCGTTCCCAATTTAAAATTGAATGATGAACTTCTCTGCGTGCCGATGGTTATCGAAGAAAGTTCTGTCGTGGCGGCTTCTGCGCGTTCAGCAAATTTCTGGCTTTCTCGCGGAGGATTTCATGCTGAAGTTCTCTCTACAGTTAAATCAGGACAAGTCCATTTTATCTGGAAAGGCGAAAGTTCAGAAAAACTTCAAACGTATTTTCATTCAATCAAAGAAGAACTTTTAAATGAAACTAAACCTCTCACATCCAATATGGAAAAACGTGGCGGGGGAATTCTTGCTCTTACACTGATCGATAAAACAAAAGATGAGCCTGGCTACTACCAGCTCTCTGCAGAGTTTGAAACTTGTGATGCGATGGGGGCTAACTTCATCAACTCCATTCTTGAATTGCTGGGAAGAACTTTTAAAGAAAAAGTAGAGGCCTCAAAAGAACTGACTGAGTCTGAGCGCGACGTTCAGATCGTTATGGCGATTCTTTCTAACTACACTCCAAAGAGCCGCGTGAGAGCGTGGGTACAATGTAAAATTGAAGATCTGAATGATCCAAGCTTTGGTATGTCGGCCGAGGAATTCGCAGAGAAATTTGCGCGCGCTATCCGCATTTCTAAAATAGATGTAACAAGAGCAACTACGCACAATAAAGGCATCATGAACGGAATAGATGCTGTCGTCGTTGCTACAGGAAACGACTACAGAGCTGTCGAAGCGTGTGCACATGCTTACGCTGCCCGCGACGGTCAATACAGAGGTCTCTCTGATGTGACTGTTGAAAATGGTCTTTTTACTTTCGCGCTGGAAATTCCTATGGCGATCGGAACGGTAGGTGGACTGACTTCGCTTCATCCTCTGGCAAGATTGTCTCTTGATATGCTGGGAAGACCGAACGCTCAGGACCTGATGAAAGTTGTGGCCGCAGTTGGGCTTGCTCAAAACTTTGCCGCTGTCAGAAGTCTTGTGACGAGCGGAATTCAAAAAGGTCACATGAAAATGCACCTGATGAATATATTAAACCACCTTGAAGCAAACGAAGCTGAACGTGAGTCGGCAAAGGTGCATTTTGAAAACGAAATTATTTCGTTTAAATCTGTGCGCGAATATATTTCTCACCTCAGACATTACGTCTGATTAGTTATAGATGAGGAACTACGTCTAATGAACGAGATTAACTTGAATCAAATCAACAACGACTTAAAAAAATCGACGCCTGAAAACGATCAATATTATTTTGGTCACGGAAAAATTCTTCTTACAGGAGAGTATTTTGTTTTAGACGGCGCTCTGGCGCTCGCTCTTCCGACTAAAGTCGGCCAGTCACTTTCTGTTAAATATTCACCTTCTTTTTCACCAACACTGAGCTGGAAATCATTCGATATTCATGGCAACTGCTGGTTTGATAGTAAGTTTGAATTCTGGCATTTTAAATGTCTCGATGAAAATCCAAGTGAAGAATCTCTTTTTCTTCAAAAAATTCTTCAGCAAGTAAGAAAACAAAATTCTCATTTCCTTCGCGATGATGTCGATGTGAAAGTTGAAACGCGTCTGGGGTTTCCTCTCGACTGGGGTCTAGGAAGCAGTTCTTCTTTGATCTATAACATTGCTCAATGGGCCTACGTTTCGCCATTTGAACTTCTTTTTAAAACTCACGGTGGCTCAGGCTACGATATCGCCTGTGCACAGTCTGATGGCCCTATCACTTACAAAAAAGTGTCGAGTGGTCCGAACTGGTCGCCAATCTATTTCTCTCCATCATTCAAAGAAAACCTTTATTTCATCTATCTCGGCAATAAGAAAAATTCCCGTGAAGCTGTGAAGGATTATTCAAAGAAACGTCCATTTCCACAAACATTGATTTCAAAGATTACTGACCTGACGATGGAATTCATCAATGCTCAGACGTTGAAACAGTTTCAAGCTGCCATCACGGCCCATGAAGAACTTGTCGGTGCTTCGCTTGAAATGACTCCCGTCAAAACTGATAAATTTTCCGATTTCAACGGGGCGATTAAATCCCTTGGTGCTTGGGGCGGAGACTTTGTTCTTGCTGCTTCAGAAATGTCGTTGGAAGGCGTGAGAGACTATTTTAAAGGAAAAGGACTCAATGTTGTTTACCGTTATGATGATCTTGTCACTCCACCAGTAGAAACATTATCGAAAGATGCGGTGAAGATGGGCTTTGCCAATCACCTTATCCATTAGTGACCTATGAAGCCGTTACATACAATTGAATGGACATCGCCGTCGAATATTGCGCTCGTGAAATATTGGGGTAAATTCGGCGACCAGCTTCCAAAAAATCCTTCCGTAAGTTTTACTCTTAAACACGCTGTCACCAACATGAAGCTGGAGCTTTTTTCAAAAGATCCAGGCACTGTGACAGTTGAATTTTTATTTGAGGGTAAACCTAACCAAAAATTCCAGGATAAAATTCAAAAATACCTGGAGAAAGAAAAAAATCTTTTTCCCTGGCTTGAACGCTTTCATCTGAAACTTACCTCATCCAATACTTTTCCTCACTCTTCAGGCATTGCCTCTTCAGCTTCTAGCATGAGTGCCCTTTGCCTTTGTCTGCTCTCAGCGGATGAATGGGTGACTGGCAATGAAAGAAGCGACAGTGAGTTTTTTAAATTTGCTTCAGAATTGTCCCGCCTGGCCTCAGGCTCTGCCGGACGGTCAATCTACCCGACGATGGCGTCGTGGGGTGAGTGTCAGTCAATCAGAGGCAGTTCAAATCACTACGCAACTGAGTTTGAAGATCTTCATCCGTTTTTTCATGATTACTGCGACTCCATTTTGATTGTTTCAGATAAGGAAAAATCTGTTTCCAGCAGAGCTGGACATTCATTGATGGAAAATCATCCTTATAAAGAATCGCGGTACGCACAGGCAAATGCCAATATGGCCGAGCTGACGAAAGTTTTAAAGAAAGGGGACATTCATCGGTTCATGGAAATTGTTGAGGAGGAAGCGCTTTCGCTTCACGCTTTAATGATGACCTCACATCCGAGTTATATTCTGCTCAAACCTGAGAGCCTGGACCTCATCGAAAAAATCCGCGAGTTCCGCCATCAGACTCAAATTCCAGCTTGCTTTACCATTGATGCTGGCCCTAATATTCACCTTCTTTACCCGGCCAAGAATGCTGCGGCCGTTAAGGCCTGGATTGAGAAAGATCTCAAGTCCGAGCTCCCGGGTTTGAAATGGATCCACGATGAAGTGGGAACCGGACCAGTACGATTACAATGAGCAGCTTAAGCAATAATTTGGAAGAAAAAAAATTTTATTCAAAGATCATTCTCTTCGGCGAATACAGTGTCATTCAAAATTCGATGGCGCTTCTCATTCCGTATTCTCTCTTTGAAGGAAAATTGACTTTCAGAAGAGACAACACAACGACAATCGATCCTGAGTTAAAGGCCTTTTCTCTTTATTTAAAGCAGCTCATTGAAACGAATCAACTGAACTTCAATTTTGATGTGACCAGTTTTGAATTCGATATTTCACAGGGATTATTTTTTGATTCTACAATTCCACAGGGATACGGAGTCGGTAGCTCTGGAGCACTGGTCGCGGCCATTTACGACCGCTATGAACAGGATCAAATAGATTATAAAACGAATCCGGCCAATATCCTTCGTTTGAAAAATATTTTTGCTCAGATGGAATCGCATTTTCACGGTGCCAGCTCGGGTGTCGACCCGTTAATCAGCTACCTGAATTCGCCTATTCTCATTAAAGGTAAAAATGACCTTGGCCCCGTGGCCATTCCAAAATTTTCAAAAGGAAAAGGCGGTATTTTTCTTTTGAATACTAAACGTTCCAGAAAGACTGAGCCGCTGGTGAATTTGTTCCTGGAAAAAACCCGCAATGAAAGTTTTTATAACCTGGTTGAAGACGTGTTAAAGCCGATCACCAATCATTGCATCGATAATTTTCTTCACGTGAATATCGATCTTCTCTTAAAAAATTTCAAACTTCTTTCTGCTTTTCAACATGAGCATTTCTCTCCGATGATTCCGAAACTTTATCGCGACATCTGGAGCGAAGGTCTTTCCAGCAATGCTTATTCTTTAAAACTTTGTGGTGCCGGTGGCGGTGGTTTTTTGATGGGCGTGACTGATGATTTTCAGAAAGTGAAGCGCGTGCTTAGTGCGCACGAGCTTCGACTTCTTTTATCTTTTTAATTTTGAATTTCAGAAATTTTTTCTTTGAACTCTGCAGGGCTCATGAAGTTTCCTTCACGAGTGTAATCTTTAGAGTGAACAACAGCATTGAAAAGTTTTTTCTCAGTTTCAATCTCATGTTCATTAACAGCGTCGTGAGAACCAAAGAGTCCACGTTTGGCCTGCATGCGGGCTATCGGCGCTTGATTGAAAATATTAGTCAAAATAGTATTGGCCTCAACTTCAAATTCGCACCAGCCGCCTAATGCAAGAAAACTTTCTTTCTTGAATTCACTTCCTGATAGAAGAAGTGATCGAAGGACATTCTGATTTAAGAATGAACGAAGAAATGAAAATAATCCACAGGTAGGAGTGAGTCCTTGTGAAAGGTGATCAAAGCAAAAGACGGCTTCATTTTTAGCAACACGAATATCAGCGGCCAGAGCTAATTCAAGACCAACCCCTCTCGTACCTTTTTTCATATCCACGACAACAGTTTGTGGAAGACAAAGCAGCGATTGAGCAATTGTACTCACTTTTTGAAATTGTTTTTTTACTTTTTCTTCAGAGAGTTCGCGAAGATCTTTCGGGTCGAATCCCTGGATAAATTCTTCACCGTAGCTGGTAATGAAAAGCGATTGCACTTCAGTATGAGTCGCAGACCAGGCAAGAATACTTTCCAGCTCAAAGAGGGTTTCAGAAGTAAGATAATTTTTTCTGAATTTGATTTCCAAAGATTTGGTCGGAATGAGAAGAGTCGTAGCGATAGTGTTGTAACTGAAGATGGGAACGCGGGTGATTGCTTTCATTGACCTTCCTTGGTTTAAAGCTGTGCCGGCACTGTTAGGGAAAAATCCTTTCTTCCCTTAAACTATTCTTTCAAGAATGAATTTGCTCTGTCAAGCTTCGGTCCTGGAGTTTTACGGACAAAAAAAAACCGAAGCTGGGCCTCGGTCTTTTTTTATTTAAATCAGGAAAAAATCGGTATTAAGCGTGAGATTTGTCGTGTTCAGCTTCAAGAAATCGCTCAGCTCTGATCGCTGCCTGACAGCCCGAACCCGCCGCTGAAATGGCCTGACGATAGTACGGATCCTGTACATCTCCGCAAGCAAAAACGCCCGGAACGCTCGTGTCCGGATGTCCGCCCATCGTTTTGATGTAGCCGTGATCATCAAGGGCCAGCTGGCCTTTAAGGAACTTTGTATTTGGCTCATGGCCGATGCCGAGGAAGAAACCATCAGTTTTTCTGTCGGTCATTTCATTTGTTTTGTTGTTGTGAACGCGAAGGCCGGTCACACCAGTAGTATCAAAAAGAATTTCTTTTACTTCTGTATTCCAGACCACTTCAATTTTTGGATTGGAAAGTGTTCTCGCCTGCATAGGTTTGCTGGCACGGAATGAATCTTTTCTGTGAACGAGATAAACTTTTTCTGCAAATCTTGTCAGAAAGTTTGCTTCTTCAAGCGCCGTATCTCCACCGCCGACAACGTGAACGATTTTGTTTCTGTAGAAGAAACCATCGCACGTAGCACAAGCTGAAACACCTTTTCCGATGAGCTGCATTTCATGAGGAAGACCTAAATATTTTGCAGAAGCACCAGTTGAAATGATCAATGTTTCGGCCAGGAATTCCTGTCCGTTTTCACATTTAACATGAAAAGGTCTTTTTGAAAGATCGACATCCGTGACTTTTGTTGAAAGAAATTCAGTGCCGAATTTCTTAACCTGATCACGCATTTTCGTCATGAGATCAGGCCCCATAACACCTTCAGGGAAACCTGGAAAGTTTTCTACGTCAGTTGTAGTTGTGAGTTGTCCGCCAGGCTCATGACCTTCGATCACAATAGGAGACAAACCTGCTCGGGAAGTATAAAGGGCCGCTGTATATCCAGCAGGTCCTGAGCCGATGATGATGACTTGTTTTGTTTGCATTTTGTTTCAATTCCTTCTGAGAAATAAAATGTGATGGAGTAAACTACTCGGTTAGGGCCTTGAAGGCCGCTTCTTCTTCTTCTTTAGCTTTCAATTTAAGCTTTACTTCAAGAGGGCGGTCGTCATTTTCAGGGTGAAGCTGGTAGTAGGCCGCAACTGTTGTCAGTTCGTCAGGGTGCTTGGCCTCTTCCGTTGTTTTGAACATTTCACCAGTAATGGTGCATTCGTATTTATAGATTTTCTTAATCTTCTTTTTCATAAGAGATTCCTGGGGCTAAGTTTGGGGTTTTTCCTTAAAATTTTATCCTCTTAGTTATAGTCAAAATTGACCCGTGAAGCAAGGATTTCCCTCATGTATGCAGAGCGTTTTAGCATGTTAAAATCAAATTACTATGATGAAAAAATTGACTCTGACAGCACTCCTGATGAATCTGGTCCTTTTTTCGGGCGCGACCCTGGCGGTCGGTTTAGATGAAGTGACCTTAACAGACGTTTCCAGCTCCGGAAAAAGCGTGGTCTTGAACCGTGGAAACCTTGAAAACTACAGCGACGGACAATACGCCAAATTTTTTGTTCAGACGGGAGCGCTCGATTTTCCCAAGATTTTTTTGATCGCTGAAGGTGAATTAATTAAAAGCTTTCCCAAAAAATCTTACTGGCTCCTGAGTAAAATACATCAACCAAAACTTTTGCAAAGAAACAGCAAAGTTCTGGTACTGAATTCACAGCAAGTGACGGCCGGCAGGCCAATCGTTCAGAAAAGACGCCATGTTGTTCTTTCGGCCGAACAATATGACAGCGTAGATAATTATCTTTCACAGAATACAAACAATGTTCCTGATCGTTTATTAGAAGAACTAGATTCTTATGAAAAAACCGACGATCTTTTTGAAACGAAAAAAGTTCCAGAGGCGGATCAGCTGGTGGAAACCTACGAGACCATGAGAAAAACCGGCGGTCAGCACATGAGCGACGATTACGATGATGAAAGCACCGAAAAATTTTTCGTTGGTAAAAAAGAAGTTCATCTCGCCGATTTGAAACGCGCTGAAGATAAAAAACTTCTGGATTCGATTGCGGCCAATTACGAGACTAAAACAAACGCACAGAAATTCGGACTGACTCACGGGCTTTACAAAGATCAGAAAAAAGTTCCTGGTTCTCGCGAAATCAATGAAAGGATTTCGGTGACCTCTGTTTACGATGATATCAAAGATGAGAAGAAAGCACGCGAGATCATCGATCCGCATGCAGTGGCGAAAATTAAAAGAGATGGCCCCGCCTGGTCGGAAGACATGGATGATGAAACTCTTCGTCGTTATTTTATCCGCACTGGACTGGAACGTGAATCACGCCGACGTGAATTAGCTCTCAACGAGCTCGACGGCAATGAGATTCTCTTTCATTATTCCGGTTCGACTTCTGATCATACTAATAGCGGCGATCCGAATTATCGAAACCTCGGCTACAATCTCGGAGTGGGCTATGATCTTCATTTATCCAGAGTCAACAAGGATATGAAATTCTGGTCGATTCAATTTATGCTTGAGAAAGGTGTTTCTGATTACGACGTCGGTGGGATGAATGCGCGCGGAGAAGAAGGCTATTACGGAGCCTATCTCAACTATTATTTTATCAATAACCCGCTAACTTTGAATTCATTCATTGTTCTCGGTGGAATTGGAATCAAGGCCGGTTCAATCAATATGTCTAATGAAAGTCTTTCAAAAGAGTATTCTTATCAGGTTCTCACATTGCCTTCTATGCAGTTAATGACAAAATATCGTTTCAGAAGCGGCGATCTGACTGAAGACACGGCCAACGTAGGGGCAAGTCTCAATGCCGGAATTGTGATTGATAATAAACGACTCTCTGTCATCGATCAGCTGAATGATGATATCAATGGAAAAATTTCTTTAACCGACATAAGATATTTAGTAGGAATGAGCATTTATTTTTAGGATAGTCTGACTATGATGAAATCGATTTTACTTCTTTCCGCGATCCTTGGCAGTTCACTGACACACGCACTTGAGATCGATGAAAAACTCACTTTGCGTTTTCTCAAAGTATCAAACACAAAAAAGACAGTACTCATCAATCGGGGTGCCGAAGATGGTCTGGCCGTAGGTGACCATGCCAAATTCTTTATCACTTCCGGAGTCATTGCCAGAGGAGTTGTTGAAAAAGTTTCTCCTTCTCGTTCTATCTGGTCTTTGTATCGTGTGGTCGATCCCGCAGAGATAACTGACAATAAAGTTTTAAATTTAAAAATTGCTTCGCCTGTGAAAATTACGGAAGACCCGAGCAAAAGTTTAAAAGATGAGCCTATTCCAGGCGGCAGTGAGAAGATGGATATCAATGCTCCTTCGGCCGGTGCAGATGCCAATGAAGAAGCGCCAGTTTTAGATGAAGCGGACAAAAAAGAGCTGGAAGGACTAGGCATCGAAGATGAAGCTCCGGCGCCGAAAGCAAAGAAAAAAGAAAAGGCGTCTACGTCTAAAAAAGAAAATCAGGAAATTGTCTACGATTCTCATTCAAACGGAAGAGTTTTTCAGGACCGCGACTGGGAAGTTTTTGGCACTCTGAATGTGAGTTCACTCTCAGGAACACATACCAATCCAGCGGCGGATACCAGTACAAGCTCGAGCCGCTCTCAAATGGAAGGAACACTCGGTTTTGAAAAATATTTTTCTACGGCTTCTTCTGAATTCTGGAGAAATTTTTCAGCTCAACTTTTTGGAAGTTTACAGAGTCAAAAAACCGGTGCGGGTGATTCATCTTCAACTCAGACACACACAGATATCGGTGCAGGAGCAAGTTATCATTTCTTTCACGCGCCAAATACCATCAATCAGTTTATCGGCTTCGGTAATATCAGCTTCGGTGTAGGCTCAAATGCACTGACAACAGAAACAACGGGAAGTTCGACCAACTACAAAGGGTCGGAAAACTTTTTTACCGTTGGTGCAGGTTCAAAATATTATCTTTCAAATGGAATCGGGATTCGTGCGATGGTCGATTATATTCATCGCTCAGAAGGTCTTGATATCGAAACAGCAGGCGAAACACATACAGAAACAGATTCTCTCAGCGGTTTTCGGGTACAGATGGGATTTTCGTACAGATTCTGATCATTTCAACGGAATCAAACCATATTTTTTCATAATGGCCTGATAAGTGCCGTCTTTTTTCATGTCTTCAAATGTTTTTTGCCAGCGAACGACTTGTTGTTTATCAAAAGACTTTGAGGCCCCAACGTATTCTTTAAGCACTGTGAGTTCTGCGCCCACACGGATTTCTTTGCGTTCAATACCAGCATTTTTTTCATATTGATCCAGTCCGCTTAAAGGGGCGACCCAGGCATCAATACGGCCGAGTTTTAATTTTTTTACATTCTGAACATCATTGCTTGCCACCTCAAGTTTGGTGAAGCCAAGTTCTCTCAAAAGATTATCGGCAACGGAACCGGTGAGAATACCTATTTTGAGTTTTTTTGCTGCTTCAACACTGGAGATGTCGACCTTGGCTTCCTTCAAGGTCACAATGACATACGGATCGTCGAGCACGTGGAGCAGCCATGTATATTTTTCTTCTCGTTCTTTCGTGCGCGCCAGTGGAATAAGAATAATGTCGGAATTGTTTTCCGTTTCAAATCGCGCGCGCGCCCAGGGGATGAATTCAATTTTATTTTTATGTTGATGTCTTTTAATGATTTCTAGAAGCACATCATGCATGGCCCCTGCCCCGCCAGTTTCAGTGGGATAAGAATAGGGAGGGAAGTTTGCTGCAAAGAATTTCAATTCAGCACTGAATGCAGTTTCAGCAAACAGAAACATACAAAAAAAGAGCGGCCATAATTTTTTCATTTGATCACCTTAAGCGGCATCGGGAGCTTGATGACAAAGCTTGTATTTTCAGACTTGCGGTCTATATAGAACTGTCCATTGTGTTTTTTTATAATCGTCATTGAAAGACTGAGGCCCAGCCCCGTTCCTTTGCCGGCATCCTTTGTTGTGAAGAAAGGCTGCATAACTTTATCGTGAATTTCCAGCGGAATTCCTTTACCGGAGTCAGTGACGGTGATGATCATTTCTTCATTTTCAACGGAACAATCAATCTGTATCCATTTTTCGGGAAGAGAGGCGATTGCATCGTAAGAGTTGTGAAGCAGATTCAAAAGAACCTGTGAAAGCTGTATTTTGCGTCCCTGAAAAGATTGATGAAGCCATTCAGAATCGGGAATGCGAATTTCAATTCCGGCGTGTTTGAATTTTTCACCACACAGTGAAATGACGTCATTGATAATTTCATTCCAGGTGAATTGAGTCACATCTTCATTACTGGCATCCCGCGAGAGAGCAAGCATTCCATTGATGATTTTAGTAATGCGGTCAGTGGTCTTATCAATCTTTTCAAAATAACCAGATAGTCGCTCTGGAGAAGAATCACCTTTCTCAATATTCTTTCTGAGTAGTTTGGAAGATGAGCCGATGATTGTCAGAGGGTTGTTGATTTCGTGAGCAATACCTCCGGCCATTTCTCCCAAAGAAGACATTCGCGAAGAAATCTCAAGCTGGCGGCGCTGCTCTGAATTGACTTCCTCCATCTCCATATAAGATTGATAGATTTTATGTCTCATTTCATTGATGGAAGTAACAAGTGAACTCAACTCATCCGGTTCTTTGAAAAAATAATTTTTTTCCAATTGAAGTTTTTCATCTGATTTAACATCAATGTTTTCCACAAAGGCCGCAATGCGAATGAGATGCTTTGTGAGAAGGTGCTGAATACAAAGTAAGAGTAGAATAGAAACAAGAAACGTTTTCACGAACTGGGAAATAAAAATAACAAAAATCTTATTTTTAATTTTTGCCCAGACCTGATCCTTGCTCCCGTGAATGACAAGAGTGCCGAGATAGACGTCTTCGCTTTGATTCGAGTAAGTGAGTTCAATGGATTTTTCTATGGCGCTTTCAACCGGGCGTCCCGATTCATACGTTTTTCTTCCGCGATATTCAATCAAGACGTGCTGAATTCCCGGAATACTGATGATCCCTTCCAGCTGGGTTTTAACCTGAGCTTCATTGAGCTCCCAGAGGGAGGCCGCAAGACTGGGAGAGTAGCTGCGTTCAACAAGGGTCAGGCTTTTTTTTATAGAATTGATTTCCTGGGTGTAATCGAAATAGAGCTGAAAACCTGTTGTGAACAAAGTGACGATGGAACTGATGAGCAGAACGGCAGCGAGGATCTTCTGAGTAATTGTATGAGGTCGCAATACGTGTGAATTTTCTTTCATTGATAAGGTTTCCTACACCATTAGTTTACCTCATCATGAAGTTAAAAGAACTTTATTTAAAACCGATAATTTCTTCCTCGTCAATCCTTATGTATTTCCTTAAAAGCAGCAGGTGAGAGAGGAAGTATTCATCGAAATTGATCTGAGGATTGCGCTCTGTCCAGAGTGCCCGGGATGAAATGCCAAGTCGTCTTTGCACCAGATCCTGAAAAGTTTTGGGCATTTCCTCTTCACAAATCAGGCGTAAGTCATTGGGGCCGGGTACTTTCCATTCGAAAGGAATCACAACAGATTTTTGACGAAGTGGCTTGAGCGTAATATCGCCATTGTAGGCGGCACCAAATTTATGACAAATTTCTTTTGTAATCTCCTGACCCATCACGCGAAAGGTCGTATATTTGCCACCAGCAATCACATAGGTATGAGAGAGCGGTTGAAAAATTTTATGTTCGCGTGACGTTTTGCCGCGGTCATTGCCTGATCCTTCGCGAACCAATGGTCTTACCCCGGCAAAAGTTGAAAGCACGTGCGACTGATTCAAACCCAGGGATGGAAAATAATCATTGAGGGCCGAAAGGAGATAATCCACTTCACTTTGACTAGGTTTAATGTCGTTGTAATCTTCTTCGGCCGGAACTTCAGTTGTTCCCACCAGAACTTGATCTCCGTGAGGGATAACAAAGATAACTCTGTCTTCATTTTTGCCCTGGCCTTTCGGCGTCATAACGATGGGGTGAGTGAGAGGTAAATCTTTTGCAGAGATCCAGAGATGAGATCCTTTAGAAGGCAAAAGAACATTTTCCCAGTTATAACCTGGAACTTTTTTTAAAAATTTATCGGTAAAAGGTCCGAGAGCATAGATGACCTGGCGAGCACAAACCTGAAACTCTTCATTGGTCATTACGTTTTTGCAATGAAGAATAGTCCCGTCCGTCCCAGGCTCAACTTTAGTGACTTCAGTGTAGTTCATCGCTTTTGCATGCGGTTCTTTTAAAGCATCATAAATCACTTCGAGAGTGATTTTAGCATCGTCCATAATTCCATCGTAATAAACTCCGGCCCCGGTGAGACCGTCTTTTTTTAGACCGTAGATATCGTGGACAACCTCCTCAGGTCTTTTAATCGAGAAGGGAGAGTTTTTGAAACTGGAAAGAAGATCGTACAGAAACAATCCGATATGAATCATCCACAAGGGACGTTTGGCATCTTTATAAACAGGAAGATAAAAGGCCGATTCGCGCGCGAGGTGAGGTGTTAATTTCAACCAGAGATTTTTTTCATGAAGCGCTTCAAACACGAGCGCAAAATCCATGTTTTCAAGATAGCGGATTCCCCCGTGAAGCATTTTTGAACTTCGCTCGCTGGTTTGGGAAGAAAAATCATTTTTTTCAATCAGAAGAGTTTCGATACCATTTAAAGCAAGGTCGCGAAAAATTCCTGCGCCGACAATTCCTCCACCAACTACTACCGTCTTATAAGTCTTCATTTATTACTCAGGAGAGACAACGGCCATGGTTGCACTGGCCGTCAGTTGATAACAATTTTTTCCATTGGGTGTTTTTTCAAAAGGCAGCTGCTGAAGCTGATAGGAGAGTCCCAGCAAAGCATTGGCCTTTTCTTTTTGCGCTTTGGATTTTAAGTCTTCGGCGAGTGTCACAAAAAGATAATCAAAAGAGCTGCGGTAATCCATGAAAGCTTGCTCACTGGAAAGTGTTTCCTCTTCATCCGGATTGTATTCGCTCAACTCACTTTGAGAACGTTCCTGCTTTTGCACGAACGCCAGTCGCTCAAGCTCTTCTTCATCTACAATGGCAAAACTCGTGCGAACGCCGACATACTTGTGGATCTTATATCCTTCAAGCTGGGCCGTTGTGGTCACGATAATTTCTTTGGATTCCGCATTCGTTGTATTGGCCACATAAGATTCGGAAATATTCTGGCGAAGGCTTTCTTTTTTTACAAGGCCCTTCGGATTTTGTTCCCCTGATTTTGAGGGATGAACTTCATCGGAAAGTCCCACTTCCAGGTCGCAGTCAAAGCGACGCAATTTGTGAGCAAGAATGATGGCGCTGTATTCATTAATCTGAGGAACGAGCAGATGACCCATTTCAAGAGCTTTGGTTGTTTCGGCAAGATTTTGTTCCGTCACGACTCCAAATTCGGTCAATATTCCAAGAATGCTTTCTTTATCATCTTCATATTTTAAATTGCGGACGATCAGACTGTATGGAGGATTTCCGCCTCCTTGAATCTGGCCATATGAAAAATTCTGGGCGAAAGCTTTTACTTCCGTAAAACGCTCAGGAGGTTGTTCCTGAGGGGCTTCTTCAACCGGAGTTTCTTCGTACGAAGGCAGGTCGTCAGTCGTAAAAGGTTCGGAAAGTGCTTCATCTTCAGAGGGAGTTTCAAGCGAAGATTCAGCAAAAGAAAAGTCATCGGATGTTTCCAGCGAATTTTCAAAGGAATTTTCTTGTGAATCATTTGAAAAATCATCTGATAAATCATCTGATGAATCTGGCAGTGAAGTTTCAAAAGATGTTTCACCCGACGATTCGTCAGTTAAGTCGAATGGAACATCGGGCATGCTGATGAGTTCTTCAGAATCATTTTCAGAGGATTCAAAAGGAACTTCAGGCGGAGCTTCCTCGGTTGCGTTTTCATTTTCCAGATCACTCAAGTCTGAAACATCCGGGAGATCAAGGCCACCAGTGGTGACTTCAGTACTGGTCCCGTCAGCTTTGTGATAGGACTGGTCGAAATCACCAAATTTTGATTCGAGATCAGGATCTTCCTCATGCAAGAACTCAGAGAGGTCTTCGATTCGGGTTAAATCTTTGCGATCATCATCGTCATCATTATTGTGGCCATTGCCCATTAAGCGTCTACTCCGTGACATTGTTTGTACTTCTTGCCAGATCCGCAAGGGCAAGGATCATTGCGGCCGACTCTCGGATTTCCGCGTTTGATGGCCTGTGCTTCTTCTTTTCTGGTTTCTTCTTCAATCAATCTTTTGTGCGCTTCCAGTTGAGCTTCCAGCTCTTCCTGGTGACGTTTTTGAAGTTCTTCAATTTCATCTCTTGTGTAAAGTCTTACAGTGAAGAGGTTGTTGACGATTGAACGTTTAACATTGCCCTTCATTGTTTCAAAAAGAGCAAACGATTCTTTTTTGTATTCAGTCAGCGGATCTTTCTGTGCATAGGCGCGCAGGTTGATTCCTTCTTTGACGTGGTCCATCTGCAGAAGGTGATCTTTCCAATGCTGGTCAAAGCTGGAAAGAAGGATTTCGCGAAGGGCGTATCTGACTTGTTCTTCTTCGTGGCCTGCAAATTTCTTTTCAAGAATTTTCTTAGCAGTTTCACCAAAATATCTTTCAAGTTCGTTGTCATAAGATTTCATGCATTCTTCAGCAGTGACTTCAAAATCAGTGTTGAATGTACTCTTGAAGCCCGTCTTCATTTCCGGCCAATCCCAGTGATCAACTGGAATTTTCTTTTCAGGACGGTAGACTTCAAGAAGTTCAATTGCAATGTCTTCCACCATCTCATTAACGAATCCCATGTTGTCCTGGTCGTTGAGAATATCGCGGCGGATTTTATAAATAATACGACGTTGTTCATTCATAACGTTATCGTATTCAAGAAGGTGCTTTCTGATATCGAAGTTGTGCGCTTCAACTTTCTTTTGTGCTTTTGCGATCGCGTTTGAAATCATTTTGTGTTCGATCGGCTCATCTTCCTTCATCCCCAATGTATTCATGAGTCCGGAAATTTTATCTGAACCGAAAATTCTCATGAGATCATCTTCAAGAGATAAGAAGAACTTTGAATTCCCCGGGTCACCTTGACGACCAGAACGACCGCGAAGCTGATTGTCGATACGACGAGATTCGTGTCTTTCAGTTCCAAGAATGTAGAGACCGCCTGCTGCTTTTGTTTCAGGGGTGAGCTTAATATCCGTCCCGCGACCCGCCATGTTTGTAGCGATTGTCACAGCACCAGGTTGACCGGCATTTTTTACGATCTCTGCTTCACGCTCGTGTTGTTTAGCGTTCAGAACTTCGTGAGGAATGCCTTCTTCCTTCAGGTATTTTGAAATGAGTTCAGATGTCTCAATGGCAATCGTACCCACGAGAACGGGTTGACCTTTAGCGTGGAGTTGCTTGATAAGTTCAGCAACAGCTTTGTATTTTGCTGCTTTATTTTTGTAGATGATATCGGCTTCATCCAATCTTCTCATCGGAAGGTTTGTCGGAATAACAACAACGTCGAGGTTGTAAATTTTCTGGAATTCTTCCGCTTCAGTGTCAGCTGTACCCGTCATACCAGCAAGTTTTTTGTAAAGCTTGAAGTAGTTCTGGAATGTAATTGAAGCGAGAGTCTGGTTTTCAGATTTAATCTGAACACCTTCTTTTGCTTCAACGGCCTGGTGAAGACCATCTGACCAGCGCGAGCCTTCCTTTAGACGGCCTGTAAATTCATCGACGATGATAATTTGTCCGTCGCGGTTAACGTAGTCCACGTCAATTTTAAAAAGGGCGTGAGCTTTTAGGGCCTGGTTCAAGTGGTGAAGCAGGTTAGAGTGTTCGATATTGAAAAGGTTTTCAATTTTCAAAATTTCCTGAACGCGAACGATCCCGTCTTCAGTGAACATCGTTGTTCTTGCTTTTTCATCAATCGTGTAATGAACATCTTTCTTTAGTTGAGGAATGATGTCGTTAGCAACGTAGTAAAGAGACGGATCGCCTTCACTTGGACCTGAAATCAAAAGCGGAGTTCTCGCTTCATCGATAAGAATCGAGTCGACCTCATCCACGATACAGAAGTGGTGTTCTCTCTGAACATATTCGTCGAGAGAAAATTTCATATTGTCGCGAAGATAATCAAAAGCGAATTCGTTATTTGTTCCGTACGTGATGTCTGCGCGGTAAGCGACTTGTCTTTCTTCATCTGAAATTTGCGACAGGATACAACCTACAGTCAGTCCCATCCATTCATAAAGAACACCCATCTCAGTGGCATCGCGTTTTGCAAGGTAATCGTTGACTGTAACAACGTGAGCGCCTTTGCCTTCAAGGGCCACTAGATAAAGTGGAGCTGTTGCTGTGAGCGTTTTCCCTTCACCCGTTTTCATTTCGGCAATAGAGCCGTTGTAAAGAGTGATTCCCCCCATGAGCTGAACATCGAAATGTCTCATGCCGAGAACGCGTTTAGAAGCTTCTCTGATAGTAGCGAAAGCTTCCGGTAAAAGTTCCATCGTCGGTTTGCCATCGGCAATTAATTTTTTTAATTTTGGCGTCTGTGCTTTGAGTTCATCATCAGACATTGCCTGCATCTTTGGCTCGAGAGCATTGATTTGTTCAACAAGTGGTTTTAATTTTTTTAAATCGCGATCGTACTTCGTTCCAAAAATCAGCTGTAATGGGTTCATCCTAAAGTGCTCCTAGTGCTTATATAAAAAATCTCAAAATTAGTTCAAAACGTAATAGAGTGGATCGACCGGCGTACCGTTAACGCGTACCTCGTAGTGAACGTGAGGTCCGGTAGAGTAGCCGGTGTTTCCGACTGTGGCAATCTTGTCGCCTCGGGCAACTTTTTGCCCTTTTTTCACTGAGAGCGTAGAGGCGTGACCAAAGATAGTTTCAACGCCGTAACCATGATCGATTTGCACGAAATTTCCAAAACCTGGTTTTGGTCCCGAGAATGTCACAACGCCATCAGCAGGAGCGACGATCGGTGTTCCAATAGGAGCTCCGACATCAAGACCTTCGTGCATTTTAATTCTTCCCGCATACGGCGACATTCTCGGTCCGTATCCTGAGGTCAAGTGACCCAGGGCCGGCATAAGAGTTGGTGTAGAGCGAAGAAACGAATCTTTGTCGAGTAAATGCTGATCAAGTTCGTGGATGTGCAGTTCCACTTCTTTTAAAAAACCGACGACGACTTCGTACTTGTAATCAAATTCAGCATAAAGCGGCGCCATGGATAAACTCTGGCGAGTCAGAAACGACCATTCTTTGGAATAGGTCATACTGCTGCCTTCAAGCCCAAAAGAATTGGCGATTTTTTCTTCGTATAATTTTTTTGTGTCCTGATATTTTTTGTCGTCTTCAAACTGAGAAAGCTTTTCAACCGCTTTCTTTGGTTGAGACTTGAAAACTTTAATCATTGAACCCGGTGTGTATTCGCGGTCAGGTTCAGCTCCCCCTGTTGCCGCCATACGTCCCGTTGAATTCGGAAGAGCATTGATTCCAGAATCTACCGTTGTTGCTTTGATCGCTTCCAATCCGGTGATCGCGCGCAGTTTTCTTTCAAACACGTTAATGCGTTCAAGATCTTCAGTGATCGAATTGAGTTTCATCTGAAACAATTGAACTTGTTCTTTCAGCTGGCGGTTCTCTACAAGCAGATGTTTATTTTCATAAACCTGAGAAAGAACATTCCAGTAATCGTATGTAAGAATTCCAAGAAGAATAACGAAAGTGACAAACAAGAATATCAAACTTTTAAAAAGCAGACGCGGGATCTTGATTGATCGAACTTCTTTATTTTTTTCGGGAATGATCATCAATGTATAATAGCGATCCAATGGATCCTCCAATCGTAAGCGAAAAGTGGGGAAAATTGTCTATAGTAAATTGTAAGTTTACAGAGAGGTCATGGCAATACTTTATTGGGCGATGACCAGAATCGCCGTGATATTATCCTGACCGCCATTATCGTTCGCCTGATCAATGAGCGCTTTGATTACATTGTCGGCCGCGGCCTGATTGGCCGTTGAGGGATCGGGAACGAACTTATTGATCAGGTAAAGAATGTCTTCATCGCTGACTTTTCCATGGAGTCCGTCAGAACAGATGAGAAAAATATCATTCTTGTTTACCTTGTAGACAAAGACATCCACTTCAACGTCATCTTCAAAGCCGACAGTGCGGACCAGAACGTTTTTTTGCGGGTCGAGTGCAGCCGCTTCGCGATCGTACACACCGTAATTTAATTTTTCCTGAACAAGGGAATGATCGCGGGACAATTGAAATATTTTCTTGTGGTTAACGAGATAGGCTCGAGAGTCTCCGACGTTTCCGATGTAGAGATTCTGGCCTTTGAAGAAAAAAGAAACAATGGTTGTTCCCATTCCCACCAATTCAGGATGGGTTTCTCCGAAATGCTTGATGGAACGGTTGGATTCTTTAATAGAACCTGTGAGCAAATTAACCGGATCCATCGACAGATTTTTTATTAGGTAATCCGGCAAAATTTTTACGGCCATCTGCGAAGCGATGTCGCCGCCGTTATGTCCGCCCATTCCGTCGGCCACAACAAAAAGTTTGTGCTCAGGATTCATGTGATATGAATCCTGATTCGTCTTTCTTTTTCTTCCGATATCCGTGTTGCCAGAGGCAATCAAACCCATAATCGAAGGTCCTTAAGTTTTTAGTCCGGTGAAGTATTTATTACTGATTATTCTCAAGGCCTGTGTAATTTTTGTCAACATTAAGCTGTAGAGTTGGAGTTTTTTGCTCAGGTTTATAAGTTTAGGAAATTTATTTTTTCTATGTCATAATTACAAATGAGAATCATTAAGAGATGCACTCGTAAGTTTTTTAGGGGGATCAATGTCGAAATTAGATATCAACAAATTCATGGATGAGAATTACAAAATTTCAGATTTTTCTCATTTGCACTGGAGCGGAACTTTTCAGCAATACCTGGATCTGGTGGCTGAAAATCCTCGCATTACAAGAAACGCTTTTCAACGTGTTCATGACATGATCATGTCCTACGGAAATACGCAATATACAGAATACAAAAAAGAAGTTGTTCGCTATCACTTTTTTGATGATCCGATTCAAAATGGTAAAGATGCTGTTTTTGGTATCGATGTTCACTTGATGAAGCTTGTGAACTTTTTCAAATCGGCTTCAGCTGGATACGGAACAGAAAAACGCGTTTTACTTCTTCACGGTCCGGTTGGGTCAGCGAAATCATCTATCTCACGTATGATTAAAAAAGGTCTTGAGCATTATTCGCGCACAGATGACGGTGCTCTTTATACTTTTGAATGGATTGACGATCACGAATCAGACATTCTCGGTGGACAAAAAGTGTTCCCGTCTCCAATGCATGAAGAACCTCTAAAACTTCTTCCGGTTGAAGTCAGAAAACAATTTCTGGACGAAGTAAACAAGGGAAGAAAAGACGGGCATAAAATTAATATCAAAGGCGAAGTTTGTCCGGCGGACAGATGGATTCTCGATGCGTATTTGAGAAAATACAACGGCGACTGGAAAAAAGTTTTAAGTCACGTGCGCGTGAAGAGACTTCTTCTTTCTGAAAAAGACCGTATCGGTATTGGTACATTCCAGCCAAAAGATGAGAAGAACCAGGATTCAACAGAATTAACAGGTGATATCAACTATAGAAAAATCGCTCAATACGGTTCTGATTCAGATCCGCGCGCGTTTAACTTCGACGGTGAATTCAACATCGCTAACCGCGGTATCGTTGAATTTATCGAGATGCTGAAACTCGACGTTGCATTCTTGTACGATCTTCTTGGAGCTTCACAAGAGCAATCAATCAAGCCTAAGAAGTTTGCTCAAACTGATATTGACGAAGTTATTTTGGGCCACACTAACGAGCCTGAATTCAGAAAACTTCAGTCAAACGAATTCATGGAAGCGCTACGCGACCGTACAGTGAAAATCGACGTTCCGTACATCACACGTCTGGATCAAGAAGTGAAAATCTATCAAAAAGATTTCAATGCTGAAAGAATTCCTCACGTTCACATCGCGCCTCACACTATTGAAATGGCAGCGACATGGTCGATTCTGACAAGACTTGAAGAACCGAAAAAATCGGATCTGACAAAACTTCAGAAATTGAAACTGTATAACGGAAAAACACTTCCGGGTTACAACGAAGACAACGTTAAAGAACTTCGCAAAGAAGCGATCAGAGAAGGTCTTGAAGGGATTTCTCCACGTTATATCCAGGATAAACTTTCTAACTCTCTCGTAAAACACGGCCACGTGGGCTGTTTGAATCCATTCATGGTTTTCAATGAACTTGAATCGGGTTTAAAGCACCATGGTCTGATCAATTCACCTGAGCAACTTGAGCACTACAAAGAAATGCTTGCGATCGCTCGTCAGGAGTATGAAGACATCGTGAAAAACGATGTTCAGAAGGCCATTTCTGTTGATGAATCAGCGATTCAGACACTTTGTGCGAACTATATCGACAACGTTAAGGCGTACACTCAAAAAGAAAAAATCAGAAACAAGTACTCGAACAAACTGGAAGATGCTGATGAGCGCTTCATGAGATCTATCGAAGAAAAAATCGATATTCCTGAGTCGAGAAAAGACGACTTCAGAAGAGAAATCATGAACTACATCGGAGCTCTTGCGATCGAAGGAAAAGTTTTTGATTACAAAATGAACGAAAGACTACACCGCGCGCTTGAACTGAAACTTTTTGAAGATCAAAAAGATTCAATCAAGCTTACAACAATCATCTCTAAAGTTGTGGATAAAGAAACACAAGAGAAGATCGACGTTGTAAAATCGCGCTTGATTAAAAATCACGGCTACTGTGAAATCTGTGCGACTGATGCTCTGAACTTCGTAGCATCTATCTTCGCAAAAGGTGACTCAGCTAAGTCGTAATAAGTTTTTTGTAGGGACTACGAATGGATCATCCAATTAAGAGAGACCACGCGCGTTTTAGAAAAATCGTCAAAGGTCGCATTCGAGATAATCTTCGCAAATATGTTTCAAAAGGTGAAATGCCGTCTCCGAAAGGAGATGGCACCTTTAAAATTCCTATGCCGTCGATTGATACGCCGAGATTTAAATTCGGCGATAAATCGCAGGGGGGGATGGGCCAAGGAAACGGAGAGGCCGGTGATCCGGTTGACGGACAAGAAGGTGAAGGTCCAGGTCAAGGCGGTGATGTCGGTAATCAAGCTGGCAACAAAGAGCTTGAAGTCGATCTTTCTCTTGAAGAACTCGCCCATATTCTAGGTGAAGAATTAGCTCTTCCAAATATTGAACCGAAGGGAAAAAAGGCGATGCCGTCTGTGACGAATAAATATACGTCAATCGGCATGACTGGTCCCAATTCACTCAAACATTTTAAACGCACTTACAAAGAGGCCATGAAGCGCCAGATCGCTTCCGGGACTTATGATTTTCTCGATCCAAGAGTTATTCCTGTCAAACGCGATTTTCGTTATCGTGCCAGCGACGCCAAAGTCGAATTTGAAAATTCTGCTGTCGTTATTTATATGATGGACGTTTCAGGATCGATGGGTGACGAGCAAAAAGAAATCGTCAGAACTGAGTCGTTCTGGATTAACTTATGGCTTAAATCACAATACAAAGATATCGAAGTCCGTTATATCATCCACGATGCAACCGCAAAGGAAGTGGATGAAGAAACTTTCTTTAAAACACGCGAATCAGGTGGAACGTTGATTTCCTCCGCACTGAAACTCTGCCGCGAAATTATCCAGGCCGATTATGATCCGAGCGAGTGGAATATTTATCCATTTCATTTTTCTGACGGTGACAACTGGTCGGCGGACGATACAAAACTGTGCCTGGAAATTCTGGATCAGGATCTTCTTCCTGCTTCAAATGTTTTCTGTTACGGGCAAGTTGAAAGTCGTTACGGCTCGGGACAATTTTATAAAGATCTTGTTTCCAAATATGGCGAACAGGATGAGAAAGTCATTCTTTCAAAAATTAAAAACAAAGATGCTATTCTCGATTCCATTAAAGATTTTTTAGGGAAAGGAAAATAATTCATGGCCGACAGAACGAGACCCTTAGAAGGTGAACTTTTAAGAATCAGAGATGAGATTTATTCTTACGCCATCGAGTTTGGCCTGGATTTTCATCCGGTCAGATTTGAAGTCTGCGATTACGATACAATCAATATTCTCGCTGCTCAGGGGGGATTTCCTTCACGTTATCCGCACTGGCGATTCGGGATGGATTACGACCAGCTTTCAAAAGGCTATGCTTACGGTCTGCAAAAAATTTACGAGATGGTTATCAATACCAATCCTTGTTACGCTTATCTGTTAAACGCGAACCATATCGTTGATCAGAAAATTGTTATGGCCCACGTTTACGGCCACGCCGATTTCTTTAAGAACAATGCCTGGTTTGCCAATACAGACAGAAACATGATGGCGGTAATGGCCAATCACGGAACAAAAATCCGCCGCTACATGGAGCGCTACGGACAAAATCGCGTGGAAGAATTTATCGATCGAGTGAACTCCATTGAGAACCTGATCGATGTCGGACTTCTGTTCGAAACTCAGGAATTAAAACGCCAGCGCGAAGAGAGAATGAAAACGGCCAAAGAAGAAATTGCCAAGGCCGAGGATGAAAGATCGAACGCACTTAAATCTTTCATGCGCCACAAAGAAAGACAGAACAGACCGGAACAAGTTGAAGAAACGGTCGATCTGCGCGAAAAGAAAATCAATGCTCCAAGAGACGTCATGCTTTATCTGCTGGAGAATGCTCCGCTTGAAGAATGGGAATCCGATATTCTTGGTATTCTTCGAGATGAAGCGTATTACTTTCTTCCTCAGCGATTAACAAAAATCATGAACGAAGGATGGGCGAGTTACTGGCATTCGCACATCATGACGACCAGAGCGCTTAAGGCCTCTGAAATTATCGACTACGCCGATCACCATGCCGGCGTTATGGCCATGAGCCGTCAAAATATCAATCCGTATAAAATCGGAATTGAGCTTTACCGCGATATCGAATACCGCTGGAACACAGGACGATTCGGAAAAGACTATAATGACTGCGAAGACATGCATAAAAAGCTCAACTGGAACAAAGACTTGGGGCTTGGCCGTCAGAAAATTTTTGAAGTCAGAAAAACACACAACGACGTGAGCTTTATCGATGAATTTTTCACGCCGGAATTCTGCGAACGCCAGCAGCTTTTTACTTACAAGTACAACCCTCGCACCGGCCGCAATGAAATTGAGACGCGGGACTTTATGGAAATAAAGAACAAGCTTCTTTCTCAACTTTCAAACTTCGGTTCTCCGGTTATTGAAGTAGAGTCGGGCAACTATCACAATCGTGGCGAACTTTTATTAAAGCACGTTCACCGCGGTGTGGATCTCGATTTCGGATACGCTTCTGATACGCTGAAGAATATTTATGCTCTCTGGAAAAGACCAGTGAACATTGTTTCCAAGCAGGAAGAACAGACAGTCACTCTGTCATACGATGGAAAAGAATTTAAGCAAAGTAAGTAAGCTTTGCTTTGATCTCCTGAGGAAATGCCAGTAGAATAAACAAAAACTACTAACTATTTCCATGAAAGGATGTCATGAGAATCTTCACTTCCATTCTTCTCTTTTTATTACCTACATTTGTTTTCGCTGTCGAAAAAGGAGCTTACATTGCTGAAGTTGTCCGCATTCGCGGTGAAGCGACTCAGCTTTCTCCTGGCGCAAAGATGGCCCGGGCCGTTGAGATTGGCGACAAGTTTATCGAAGATACTTCCATAGTTACCGGCGCAAAAAGTTTCCTGAAGATAAAGTTCATTGATAATTCTGAAATGAATGTCGGCCCTGAAAGTAAAATCGTCATCGCTGAGATGAAGAAGGAATCACCGGGAGTCATTTCACTTTTAAAAGGTAGAATCCGTACTGAAGTTCAAAAAGACGCTACGTCGAACACCAATAAACTTTTTATTAAGACAAGAACTGCGGCCATGGGTGTTCGCGGGACAGACTTTCAGACAATTTATAACCCAGACAACAAAATGACTTCACTTCTCACTTACCGTGGTGAAGTTGCTATGGCGAGAGTAGACGAAAAAACCTATCAGAAACTGGAAGAAGCTCCAGAGAAGACCATTGAGCGCAATGATGTGACAAAAGATGTTGAGGTCAAAGAAGTTCCAGCAAAAAAACTTGATGAAGCTACTGAACTGAACAAAATTTTAAAAAGCAATACAACAGTTCTCGTTCCTCCTGGTCAAAACTCTTTTGCTTCGGATGCACTAAAAAAAGCTTCACTGCCTGTTAAAATTTCACCTGTCCAGCTTGAAGTTCTTTACAAGAATAAAGAGTTTGCTGAAAAATCGCGCGATAATATCAATGCTGTCAGTGAAGCTGAAAAGCCAATCAACACGACTTTAAAAGTGGCCGATCAAAAAGCACCTGCCGAAGGTCTCTTCAATGAGAAGACCGGTGATTTTGCTCCGAAGGCGGGCGGTTATATCGATATCGCCACAGGACTTTATATCGCTCCTGAAGCTGATGCAAAACTGGATAAGGAAAAAGGCGTTTATGTTTCAAAGAAAGTGGGTGATATCGATGCTGATACCGGACAGTATGTAGCACCGAAAGGTCTGATTCTCGATGCCAAGAAAGGTTTCGTTTTAGCGAGCGAAGCTGATAAGAAACCTGAACTTCTTGCACTCAAAGAAGACTTGAACAAAACAATTGCAAAAGATGTCGTTATCAAAGACGAAGAAGCTGTCGAAGTTCCTTTTAATATTGATGAGAAATTCATCCGCGACAGAATTGCACTGTCTGTCTGGGGACTTGATCAGGATCTGAAACTCAACGCCAATCGAAATTCTGCTCCCTATGTCGGTCTGTATTCCAACAGCTCAGTTCGTTTTGGTTTGGACTGGATCATGTCGAGCAATAACCGTTTTTCACCTCTCGTCGGAATCGATTATGGTGTTTTAAACTTCAGCGGACAGCGGGCCACTCAGCAATCTAAAAAAACTCTGGCGCTTTCCTTTGGAACTCAGTTTGCTTTAAGTAAAGTAGTAAACCTTTTTGGAAAAGTCGGACTTCATCAGGAGCATTTCATCGATCAGACGGACTCCTTTTCATATGCTTTAAAGAAAGTCACGCTGACCCGACTTACCCTTGGGGCCAACTCTGAATTCTGGAGAGGAAAACGTTTTTCTCTCGATGCTAAAGTTGCTGGCTTTTTTACCTTCCGGAAAAAGATCAACAACTTGATCATCAAGAACGGTTCAGGTGTACAACTTGAAGTTATGCCAAAGCTTGCCATTGGCAATCACAGCTGGATCGGACTTGGCATTCAATCAGAAAATCAATTGCAATGGATTAATGGTTCATTCGGGGGCGCAGACAATAAGCAGGAAAGAAAATCTGCAGGTCTCTTCCTCAGATACATTCACGATTTGTAAAATTTAAGGAACTACTTTCATTAATTGGATTCCTTCACCGTCGAGCTCTTCTATATCACGCTGATCGACGGTGACGGTTTCTGCAAGGGGGGTGACGACCTTTTTGCTTTTCAAAGAATCAAGTGTCATGTCTTTATCTGCAAAGGTGGCCTCTTCGCGCTTGATGGTTTTTCCGAGATTTTCCCATGAAATAAACTGCAGAGAAATCCAGCAACTGATTCCGTCGAAAGTTCTGCAGGCGGCCTCTGTGCTTTCTTCAACTTTTCTCACGTCGAATTTTTTTTCTTTTTCACCCATGATGAGCGCTACATAGCTATCCATAATGCTCACTTCAAATGGTGGTTGGTTTTTAAAATCATTTTTTAGCAGAATCAGCTCGCGCTCTGCTTCCTCAAATCTTTTTTCGCGAATGAGAAAGGCGATTTTGATCGCTTGTTTGTTTCGCGGATCTAGTGAGCGGTTTGTATTATTGTCGAGCATGGAAAGGCCGTCTTTCCATTGGCCCAAAATCCAGGCGAGGGGAATCGCGCGTTCAAGCGAGTTAGTAGAGTCTTGTTTTTTAGAAAGAGCCAGGCGGAAATGACCAAAGGCGAGTTCGTATTCTTTATTTTTTAAATTGATGTTCCCTTTAATGTTTTCTGCATTGGCCGAATCGATATCATCGACAAAAGAAAGGGCGCGTGCGCGGTCTTCTGCTTTGCCTGAGCGAAGGTACATAAAAGCGACGATTTCACGAAGACGTTTTGATTGATAAGAATTTTCAGGAAGAATAGAAAGAATGTTGAGGAGGTCCTGTTCCTTGTTCAGATACAGTCCGGTTTTAAGCCAGAGTTTGCTCATTTCATCATCGTTCAACGTGGATTCTGCATCAGTGATAAGATTTCTGCGAACACCTTTGCTGTCTTTCAATTTCAGCTTGACCATTGTATCGAGCCAGTACTGATCATTTTTAGAGGCCTTGCCTGTATAGAACATGCAGTAGTCTTTTTCAGAGGACAGTGAGCTCGTATCATTCAGGGCCATGTAGTTAATCATTTTTAAAAGACAAATTTGTGGATAAATCGAGCTATCCATAAATTTTTTGCCGGAGAGATGATCCAGCGATTCCTTGAATTTTCCTTCGATAAAAGCAATCACTGATTCGTAACGTTTTTTTACGGCGAAAACCCGGCTGCGTTTCTCATCGATTCTGCCAAGGTAAAATCTCGCCATTTTCAGATCGCCATTGATGATCTTATATTTGGCCAGTGTGAGATTATCAAGATCCGCATTGCGGTTGTGTACATCATTGGTCATTTCCGCTTCGAGAGCAGCATAATCGCCGTACTCGTCGCCTGGAAAGGTAATTTCTTTAAAGCCAGCGGAGGAGAGGAAAACATCTTCAGCATGAAGCAATCCCTCGCCGTAAGAATAGGCGAGAAAAGCGATCAGGAATAAAAGTGCTTTCAGGTATTTCATATTCAATTTTTCGGTCAACCACCCGATAACTTGAATATGATTTACAGAATTTGTTTCATTTTTCTGCTGGGCCTGTCGTGCTTGTCTTGGAAGACTTCCTGGGCGCTTGCACCGATTGAAAGTCTGGTCCTCGGAAATTTTTCCGAATCTTATTCAGAGAATGAAACTGATCCGCTGAATTACGTCTTTTCACGCGATAAAAATATGGGAAAAAAAGAGGAAGCTTTTAAACGTGAGCTGGCCCTCTATCGCGGTTTTTATGAAGAAGGAAAAAACCTGAATAACTACTGCAAGGAAACCCGTCCGGTCCGCTATTCCACAGAATGGGAAAAAGTTCAGGTGATGAGATCTCTGCTCTCTGAGATCCAATACATTGGTCTGGATCTCACCGCAAGAGCGATTCCCCAATACGCGAAAGCTCTGGAATTTACCCGCGAAGAATATTCCAATCTCGTCGACAATCTCGTTGGCAATTATTGTTCGGCCAATCTCTCCGTCATTTCCAAAAAAGAATTGAAGAATAATTTACTGATCAAATTCGACAAAGAAAATACTTTCCGTCTCCCGACAGTCAAAGGCAATCCGCTGTTTCCGGATAATCTCGATTCTTATCTTCCTCCAAAAGCAGCGATTGAACAGGAATTCAAATACACTGTTAAACTTTTTCAAAGCACATGTTCGTGGGGAGGCAATCCCACTAATCCTGGATTACTTGTTCCCATTTTGAAGAATCCGGCGCTCATGTCTTTTTTCTTTCGTCAGATGGACAACAGGGCCATTGAATGGAAGGAGCTCGACAATTCCGTCTTTACAAAAGAAGACAAAAGCACCGTTCAGGTCTGGTGCGATAATCTTATCTGCAGAAGAACAATCCCTGAAACGTTTTATAATAAAGTTTTTTATTCAGTCGGTGGCACGAACTTTACTGAGGACCTGAGACGTCTTTATTGCGAAGATTTGCGACTTGTCGATTACAAACCAAATCAGAGTGATGAACGTCTGGCAAAGATGATGAAGTCAATTACGTTTGATGAAGAAAATTTTATCAACTCACAATTCATTGCTCTCATCACCGGCGTTCCTGACTTTCTTTTAAGAGGAGAAAAATTCAATCAAGGTCTTGAGACACTCAGATCCAGCATTGATTTTACCTGGAATAAATGGGCAAAAGCGCAGACTGAATTACAAGGTCGTGAACTTTATTTTGAAGAGCCGCTCACACTTGAACTTGTAGAAAGAAATCAATACTTCAGTATTTTTAGTCCGCATTTTAAAGTGGCCTTTGATGTGAATCTCGGCGAATTCGACCGCATTGCCCAGAGACTGGGTAAAGTTCGTGTCGTTTTTAATGTGAATGTTCAAAAAAGTTTTCTTCGTTATTACAGAGAAGCGTTGAAAGATCTCGATCCGTCCGATAAAGCAGAACGCGAGCGCCTTCTTAAAAGATTCAAGGCCCAGATCTCTTCTGATGTTCAAAGCGCACGAACGAAGTTTCTTCTTCCTCCCTGGAAAGGAGATCTGGAACAATTAATTGCAACTGAACTGACTGAACAGATGTTGTCAGTGGCCGACCGCAATTTCAAAATGGAAGGAAGTGGTTTTCAAGCGATTCCGATTGAACTCAATTACGGTCTGTTTGCTTTAAAATACATCAACCATCAAAAAACAGTTCAGCAAAATCACACCAAATAAACTAATATCCCGGCGTAGAATTCGTCAGCGTTTTTGTATGAGAAATCGTCCATTGATCTAAAGTGACCGAACTTGAAATTGAGCCTGCTGCTCCGGCCGTAAATCCATTCTGGACTGTGGTTGAAGTCGGTAAGTTTGTAACCGCTGATGGTTTATTGGCGTTGACGACTCCCAGAAGAGTTGTGGGAAGAAAAACAATATCCGTGGCCGCGGCCGAACTCGAAATCGTTGTTCCCGCTGTACATCCGGTATAGTTTGCATTGACCCCTGTGGCATTAAAGCCAGTAGAGAAACCGACGGCATAGTAGCCGCGCGGAGAAAGCTCATAACCCATGACCGACAGACAAGTCGCATACGTGTCCCAGTCAGCGCTCGATCCGACTTCTGTATTATACAAGGCCGCCAATCGAATTTTTGCTTCTGACTGTTTAGACTTCGCCTGGTATTTTTTAAAATTAGGAACAGCAATGGCAGAAAGAATTCCAATGATGGCCACGACAACCATGAGTTCCACCAGAGTAAAGCCCTGAGCAGTTTTTAAGAGTGGTTGTTTCATGCGCTTACCTTTTTATTTTTCGTTTAGAATCTAAAGAATCTAAAGTATTCTAACCCTTAAGATCAATTTTTTGCAAGTGTTTGGTTTTCCGTCAATTTTGGACGGACTATTGAACAGGTCAGAAACAGGCATTAGCGAAGTTACGAGAACATACAAGACAAGGATTCCCAAATAGGCTAGAATTCCTGTCATGCCAAAAAAATCTTCTTCCAAAGACAGAGCAAACAAAGAAGCGGACATCGTCCTTCCGGCCGTCATTTCTGTTTCAAATGGCCCAGTGGATGGTGGGATTGAAAAAATGCAGCACGACCTGGAAATTGTCGATCACATTCTTCATCCGCCAGTGAAATCCAAAGGCCAGTTGCCCGCAACATCGGCCTCAACTGATCCTCTTGCTCAATACGTAAAAGAAATCAGTCGCTACAAACTTCTCACCAATGAAGAAGAAGACACGCTCATTAAAGAACTAAATGAAACAGGTGATATCGAAGTCGCCAAAAAACTTGTCCTCGCCAATCTTCGCCTCGTCGTCAAGATTGCTCTCGAATACCGTTCGGCCTGGCAGAACGTGATGGATTTGATTCAGGAAGGAAATATCGGTCTCATGAAGGCCGTTTCCAAGTACGATGCAACTAAAGGCGCAAAGCTTTCTTATTATGCGAGCTGGTGGATTCGTTCCTATATTTTAAAATTCATCCTCGATAACTTTCGTCTGGTTAAAATCGGAACGACGAACGAACAAAAGAAATTGTTCTTCAATCTTCTGAAAGAAAAAGAACGGTTAATCGGCATGGGGATTAATCCCGACAATAAATTAATCGGTGAAAACCTGGGCGTTTCCGAAAAAGCCGTGGCCGTTATGGACAGACGTTTAGGTGCAGGCTCCGGAGAACTTTCCATTGAAGCGCGCCTCGACGACGATGGTCCGAGTCTGGGCGATATTCTGACCAATCAGGACGAATTGCCCATTGATGAACGGCTTTCTGATTTGCAAGGTGTCGAAATTTTAAAAGATCACCTGAAAAATTTCCTGGAAGGACTTAAAGAGCGCGATCGCGAGATCTTTGAAAAACGTCTTCTTTCGGAAGTTCCTGCATCGCTTCAAAGTATCGCTGATCAGTATGGGGTTTCGCGCGAGCGCATTCGACAGATTGAAGAGCGACTCATTGGTAATTTAAAGGTTTACATGTCGGAGTTTATCCGCTAAAACATCAAAACTATTATTAAACACCTATGCCTCGGTTTTAAAAATCATTTTATTACTGGGACACTGGCGAGGAGAACAAAATGATTACTTCAGCAGAATCAAAAAAAATCACAGCTGAATTCGGAAAAGAATTCGGTTCATCAGAAAAAGACAGTGGATGTTCAGCAGTTCAGGTCGCGCTTATCACAGCACGCATCAACAACCTTGCACCACACTTTGCAGCTCATAAGCATGACTACTCTGGAAACAGAGGTCTTCTAAAGCTTATCGGTCAAAGAAAGAGACTTCTTTCTTACCTAGCAAAAACTGATGAAGCTAAATACCAAGCGCTAATCAAAAAGCTTGGACTAAGAAAGTAAAAAAACTTACCAAAACGGGGACCTTCGGGTCCCTTTTTTGTTTTCGTTTTTAGTTACGAGTACTAAAATTTAAACATAGGAAGTCACAAGGGAATGTGAGGCTTTTCGAATTTGAGGGATATTTGAAGAGAGTGTTTTTAAAAATCTAAAACCACTTTTTTGAATTATCTTTTAAATTCAGTTTCAATCCTCGAAAGACCTTCCTCAATATTCAACTTTATTTCAAATAAAGTAACAGGAGTTATTATGGGATTGAACAACAAAAAAACTTATTCACTGAACTACGGTGGAAAAGAAGTCACGATCGAAACAGGTCGATTGGCAAAACAAGCAGACGGATCAGTTCTCGTCAGCTGTAACGGAACACAAGTACTAGTTGCTGTGTGTTCTGCTCGCGAACTTAAAGACGGACAAGATTTCTTTCCGCTTTTAGTTGAATATCAAGAAAAATTCTACTCTGCCGGAAAATTCCTTGGCGGATTCATGAAGAGAGAAAACCGTCCATCGACAGCAGAAATTCTTGCTTGTCGTTTGATCGACAGACCTCTTCGTCCAATGTTCCCTGGCGACTACATGTTCGACACTGTCGTGACATGTTCAGTTCTTTCATACAATGAAAAAGGTGATCCTGAAGTTCTCGCAGGTCTTGGGGCTTCAGCAGCGATCGCTATCTCTGACATTCCTTTCACAGCTCCAATCGGTATGGCAAAAGTTGCTCGCATCGATGGAAAACTTGTTCTTAACCCAGATCACGCTGAATGGGCAAAATCGGATCTTGAAATTGCAATTTCAGGTTCTGCTGACGCTATCTTGATGGTTGAAGGGGAAGCAAAAATTGTTCCGGAAAAAGAAATTCTTGAAGCGATCAACTTTGGTCACGCTCAAATTAAAGAATACTGTGCTGTCGTAGCTAAAATGCAGGCAGAAGTTGGTAAGAAAAAACGCGAGTACGCTTCAGCTGAATCAAATAAAACTATGAGCGCAAAAGTTCAGGCGGATTTTGCTGCAACAGCAAGAGCAGCTCTTGCTATCAACGATAAAATGCAACGTCAGGATGCTGTCAGAGCGCTTAATAAAGCTGTGACTGAAGCGATTAAAGCTGATCCAGCTGCGTTTGGTTTAAAAGACGATAAAGGAGCTTCTAAAGAAGCTTACAAAGCAGTTGATAACCTTATGTACGACATGATGAGAGCGGACATCTTGAAAGAAGGCAAGCGTATCGCTGGCAGAAAACTAGATGAAGTTCGTAAAATCGAAACTGAAGTAGGTATCCTTGCAGCTCCACACGGATCGTCACTCTTTACTCGTGGTGAAACACAAGTTATGGCGACAGTTACTGTTGGTGGATCAACAGGCGATCAAATGCACGACCGTATCACTGGTTTAACTTACGATAAATTTTACCTTCACTATAACTTCCCTGGATTCTCTGTTGGTGAAGCAAAAGGATCAAGAGGAGCTGGTAGACGTGAATTAGGTCACGGTAACCTTGCAGAGAGAGCTCTTAAAGCAGTTATGCCACCTGAAGAAAAATTCTCTTACACAACAAGAGTTGTGTGTGAAGTTTTAGAATCAAATGGTTCTTCTTCAATGGGTTCTGTTTGTTCTGGATCAATGGCCCTTATGGATGCCGGTGTTCCTATCGTGAATCCAGTTGCAGGTATTGCAATGGGACTCATCACTGATGGATCAAACTATAAAGTTCTGACAGACATCCTTGGTGATGAAGATCATCTTGGAGATTTGGACTTTAAAGTGGCAGGAACTAAAGATGGTGTAACAGCGATTCAAATGGACATCAAAATCACAGGTCTTACTCCACAAATTATCGAAGATGCTATCGGACAAGCTTACAAAGGAAGAATGCATATCCTTGGCGAAATGGCGAAAACGATTTCAACTCCAAGAGAAGGATTCAAGCCAGGTGTTCCAACAATCATGACTGTTATGATTCCGACAGATAAAATCGGCGCTCTTATCGGTCCTGGTGGAAAAAACATCAAGAAGCTTCAAGAAGATTACAAAGTCACAATCGAAATCACTGAAGAAGGAATGGTTAAAGTTCTTGGTTCAGATGTTGAAGTTCTTAAAAAATGTACAACAGCAATCGATCTTCAAATCAATGGACCTGCTATCGGCTCAATCTTCACAGCAAGAGTTGATTCAATTAAAGAATACGGCGCATTCGTAGAATTCGCTGGAATTTCTGGTCTTGTTCACGTCTCTGAGCTTTCTGATGACAGAGTTCAAAATGTTGCTGATTACTTAACTGAAGGCGAAGCAATTCAAGTTAAAGTTATGGAAATCGACAAGATGGGAAGAATCAAGCTTTCAGCTAAAGCTGTAGCTCCAATCAAGAAGAAAGAAGCAAAATAATGATTACTGTAAAAGTTCAAAAGCTCCCGCATTATGACGGGGGCTTTCCTCTTCCTACTTATGAAACGACAGGCGCGGCCGGAGCAGACGTTCGCGCAAGTCTCGGTGCTGGTGAAAAACTTATTATCAAGCCTGGTGAGCGCGTTCTCGTTCCCACTGGGCTTGCGATGGAAATTCCGCACGGCTTTGAAGTGCAGGTAAGACCACGTTCTGGATTATCGTTCAAAACTGGCCTTATGGTTCTCAATGCTCCTGGTACGATTGATTCAGATTACCGTGGCGAAGTGAAAGTCATTCTGGGCAATCTCGGAACAAAAGAAGAAGTGATTAATCACGGCGATCGTGTGGCGCAATTAGTGCTGGCGCCCGTGACTCAGGCCCATTATGTTGTGGCAGAATCTGATCTTTCAGAAACGGCCCGCGGTGCAGGCGGCTTCGGTTCAACAGGTAGATCTTAAGGAGGCCCTCGTGGGAGTTAAAATTAATTACCATCAAGTGACAAACGCAGACGATGCTTATAAAAAAGCGCGCGCGCTTATTACTCCAGAGTATATTGAAAAATTTCAGGTGAAAGCGGATTTAACTTATGACGACGCTAAAAAATTAGTGACCGCCAAAGGGACAGGCTTTACTCTGCAACTTTGTTTTTTGCAGGATCACTGTGATCTCGATTTAGATCTTTCGTTTCTTCTTAAACCTTTAAAAGGGAAAATTTTGGAGAAGCTTGAAGGGCAAATAAAAAAGAATCTTTAACTAAAAAATTATAGAACGCATATAGGAAAGAAATGAAATACAAGGTGACTCTAAGACCAACGGGTGAAGTCGTTGAAGTGGAAGAGGGAAAAAATTTACTGACTGCTCTTCGCGAACAAAATATCTATGTGAAATCAAGCTGTGGCGGTCACGCAACATGCTCTGATTGCATCATTAAAATCGTTTCGGGTGAAGACAACCTGACTCCGCCACCCTTTAATGAATTAAAACTTCTCGGCAATGTTTTTCACATTACGAAAGAACGTCTGGCTTGTCAGACTTGTGTAACTGGTGGTGATATTACTATCGACATTAGCAAGCACGATAAAGCGAGTGACGAAGTTAAACTGAAAAGTAAAACGGCAAACTTCTCAAAGGCGAAGCAAAAAAAACCAGTCATCAGAAAAGAAGCTGATGTTCAAAAAATTCGCGAAGAAAAAATGAAAGAGCGCGATGAACTGGACCGCTCTCAAAAAATGAAAAACGAAGACTGGAAAAAGCATTGGGAAAAAGATAAAACTGAGGCCGGTGCTCCAAAAAGACTACAAGGTGGTAAACGCCCTAAGTTTTTTGATACTGATAAAGTAGACTACGAGAAAAATGATTACACTCGTCCATTGTCTGCTGAAAAACAAAAACTTCGCGATGAGCGCATTGCTCGTGAAAAAGAAGAAAAATTACAAGATAAGATAGTGGAGGAAAAATCAAAAGAGATTCCTTCAACTTCAGATAAGGATTTTAAAAAATTCAGAGGATAGGGGGACATTATGAAATTGAGAACCTGCATATTCTTTCTCTCGATGCTTTCAACTTCTGCTTTCGCCATTAGCGAAAAAAATTATCAGACAGATTATTCTTCAAAAATTTCTCCTCTCATTCAAAGAATGAAAGAAGGAACATTCGAGGGCGCTGAAGGCGTAAAAATCCATTACAGAACTCTCAATTCTCCATCTGCTCAAAATTGTCTGGTGATTCTTCCTGGACGAACTGAACCGATCGAAAAATATGCTGAAGTCGTTTATGATCTTCTTCAAACTCAGACCGGAAAAAATATGGACTACTACCTGATGGATCACAGAGGTCAGGGGCAGTCTGGTCGTATGGCCGCCCCATCAGATATGGGCCATGTCGATAAATTTGAAAATTACGTAAAAGATGTAGAAACATTTGTGAAACTTCAAAACCTCGACAAGAGATGCGAACACAAATTTCTTCTTGCTCACTCAATGGGCGCAGGAATTGCGACGGCAGTTCTTCTGAAAAATCCAAAGGCCTTTGATAAAGTTGTCCTTGGATCTCCTATGTTGAAGATTCAAACCAAACCTTATTCGTATACCACTGCCCGTGCGATTGTTCAGGGAATGGTTATGGCCGGTAAAGGATCGAAATTTGCCGTCGGACAAAAGCCATTTAATGGCGCTGCTAAATTTGAAGACAACACTTTCACGACCAGCCCGGAACGCTTTAAAATGGCGATGGGAATGTTTAATGCTTATCCACAGACAAAAGTGGGAGGCGTTTCCAGCCGCTGGATTCTTGAAGTGATGAAAGGAACTAATCCACTTCGTTCACGTTACCATGAAATCAGCACACCAATGATTGTGATCAATGCCGGAATTGAATCTTATTCAGAACCTTCAGAAATGGCCGAACTTTGTAAACAGGCAGCTAACTGCAAGCACGTTTTTTTGAAATCGAGCAAACATGAAGTCTTCATGGATCGCGATGAAAACAGAAATGTCGCTGTAAATGAAGTTGTTGAATTTTTCCGTTAAAAATAATCTACCGCGGACTGTTTTATTTCCTCAATATGAGTTGGTGAACAGTCCGCTTTTGTTTTATCCACTTCACAGATATTAATCAGCGCCGGTGCACACCAGGGCACTAGTTTTAAGGCCATTTGCCACAGAGACACGGCCTTCTCTTTTTCACCTTTGTGATAAAAATCCATCCCATTGGCCAGGTAAATCCAGGCATACTGTGAAAACAAAACTTTTTTGCTATGCCCTTGAACGCCCTCGAAAAGAGCTGGTTTCTCTAACCGAAGAATGTGTTCTTTAATTTCTGCAGAGGGAGAAGTTTCTCCTAGATATTTTCCTAGCATCATTTGAGTGACAATAAACTGGCCGGTAGGAGAATTATTATTTGTCCAGAGAATGCCCTTCTTCACATTGGGGCCGATTAAATCTGCTTCCAGATTTAATTTTTTATCCCGCCAGATGACTTCTTTATTTTTTAAAATGAATCCTGGAATGGTTTCCTCTATTTTTTGGGCCATCCATGGGTGAAAAAGCAGAGATGTCGATACAACTGCAGAATCAGTATTTTGCTTTTCATACTGCATGTATTTAAGGGCAAAGTAGGAATTGTCATTGTCTGCAAGAATGAGTTTTGCACCTGTTTTTTCGGCCACACGTAAAACGTCCTCAGCATAATGAGCAATGATTTCATCTTTTCGAAGTGAAAAGAGCCTGTCTGTATTTTTAAAACCTAAAAAAAGAACAATCAAAAGCGCTGCTACTGCTGCGATTTTTTCAAGTGATTTATTGAGTTCAGCTTCTTTAAAAAATTGAGTGATCGTGAAGGCAAGAAGAACCGAAGGCATGACGTGAAAGCGGGTGATAATTTCCTTTCCCATTCCATTCATCTGGAAATTGACCATCAGAAAAAAGACGATGCTGGCGGCAAGGCTCAACAGAAGTGACACTGTTTTTGCGTTGTAGATTTTTTTCTTCACAAAGAGCAGGGCCAGAAGCGATATCATCGCCCATTCCAGACCTGTCGTTTTGAAGAAAAACAGAAGAGCTTCCAGTTGCCCGCCGGCCTCTTTTGAAGAAGGAGCAAAAGCGAGCGTTCCATAATCGGAGCGCAGAAAATGATTCAGCAGATCTTTAAAAGTTTCGATTCTTCCCCAGGAGAAATAGGAATGCGTATTGAAATTAAACAGGCTCAGGTAAAAAAGAGTAGTGAGAAAAAGACCTGTGCCAAGACCGCTGAAAAATTTTTTTAAGTTGTTTTTAGATTCCATGGCCTCATAAAAGAGACCAAACATGAGTGGGGCAAGAAAGATGATGGTGTGGTGATGAGCAAGGCCAAGCGCCGTGAGGAAAGGAGCAAAGAAAAATTTCTGAGGTTGATTGGAAAGAGTTAAAGCACATATGCCCGCAACAAGGAGTGCATGAAAAGAAAATACATCAGGCAACAGGGCCGATTCCATAAACGCCGTTGTAAAAGCGAGCTGAAGAACGAGTAAAAAGGCCAGGAGTGGTTTTTCTTTTAACGTCCAGCCGAGCAGAGCAAGTGTTCCGACAGCGTAGAGCGCACTTAGCGTGCTGGCGCAAAAAAATGTGTTGGTCGGTGAAATGAGATATAGCCAGGCCGATTGTAAAAAAATCCAGAGCGGATAACCGGGAGGATGGGCGACAAAGAGCCCGCGCGCTGCTGTCACTAATTCAGCTGTGTCGCCGCCTTGAATTGAGCGGGGAAGTAAAAAAAAGTACAGCGCCGCAATCAGAAGCAAAACAAGTGAGAGAAGATTTTTAAGTGCGAGAATTTTTCTCATGAAAAATAATTGCACTTAAATGAAAAATATTCAAGAACTCTAGTAGCGTGAGAGAAGGTCTTTGATTTTCACCAGGTCGGCCTTTCGCGTATGGCGATCTACCAGAACTTTTTGTCCCTTAGAAAATGCGCGCAATTCAAAGTATCCTTTGTTTTCAAATCCACGGAGCTCGTCTTTGTTATAGATCTTTGCCATATTGGGTGAATCCATGAAGTGCTCGACGAGAAACGAATCTTTGTCATCTAATTCGATTGATTTGGAATAAATTGGGATGAAGAATACGCGGTAAATCAGTTTCAATTTTTTGCCCGACTTCACCATAAACTTTTCATAGAAGAAGAATCCAAGAAGGGTCAAAGGCGCCACAATAAGGGTGATGTAAACCAGGTATCCAAGCGCATTTAAGGTCGGATCATCATAGGCCAAAAGCTTTGTCAGAGTCGCCTTGCTTGCCAGCCACATAGCAAAGAAAATAATAAAGCAACCCGCCAGGTATGACCAAAAGACCATCGGCAAACCATAAGTTTTCAGCACTATGGCCTTCTCTCCGGTTGTTTTATCCGTTTTAATCTCTGTGCGTTCTGTCTCGTCATCGCTGACCGGAAAAAGATACATGAGTCCCATGGCCGGTTTCTTCCTTTAATTTACAAGATTGAAATAGGCGCCTATCATAGAAGTTAGTTTGAAAAAAAGAAAGATGAAATCGCCCTGGAGAGTTGATAATGTCAAAGCGCCTTTTAGTTCTGATTTGTTTGTTCTTATATTCCTTGCCGATCTTTGCCAAGACGGTCGTCATTTCAGATTTAGATGACACGCTTAAAAAATCAAATTCCATGGGAAAGCCGATGGAGCAGGCCTATCATTTTCTTCGCAAGGTGCCTTATTTTGAAATGAGAGATTTGTTTATTGAAATGAAGGGTGAGGCCCGCAAAGCTGACGAGGAAATCCGCTTTCATTACGTTTCTGCGGCCCTGGCCGTGACTTTCAAGGCCCAGGCCTGGATTTCGAAAAATCATTTTCCTGCAGGTTATTCTTACCTGAAAACGAAAGAGACCAAAGCTCCGACTTATGAATTTAAATACAAGACGATTCAAAAAATTATCGAGCAGGAAAGACAAACTCTGGCCGTCGGCGATTCCCTTCATGTTTTAATGTTTGGAGACAATGCTCAGGTTGATCAGATTGTTTATTCTGATTTAAAACGCGATATGAATCTCGATGCTGATATTTTTATTCGAGACGTTCGTTGTGAAGCAACGTATTTTGATTCAACTCTTCCTGTGAATAAACTTTCCGGAGTGAATTATTATTTCTCAGAGGTCGAATTGTTTTCTTTACCGGCCTTTGACTTTATTTCAAATGATCTTCGCATGAGAACAATTGAATCTTATAAAAAAGAAACGTTGGTTCCTCAGTACACATTAAAAACGCTTGAGCGCCGCTTAGTGACGCTGTTAAAAGATAAAACGCGTGCCAAAAATGAAGCGGGAAAATACTGGAAAGATTATTACGGCCGTTTCTAATTGTTTATCCAACAACACTTTCATAAAGCCGCTTTTGGCGGCTCTTTTCAAATCCCATTGATTTCAATGTTTAAGACATGTCTAAAGTTTTGATACCTCTGTAAATATCCCTCGCTTTTCTTGTAGATTGTTCCATAGAGCTTAGTATCTGGAGATAACCCGTTTCATGGAGCTCTCATGCTAAGACATCTGTTTATAAGCTGCCTTCTGATTTTTTCAATGACGATTCAAGCGAACGAAACTCTGTATGATGTATTAAGCAGAGAAGATGAAACGACAGATTATTTTAAGGATGTTGATTTCAGCAAAATAGAACTCGTTCAACCCGAGAGCGTAGATTTTCTCGACGTCAGCTTTTTGAACAAAGTTTTAAAAATTGATAAAGAGAAATCGATCTTTGTTCCCCTTGAATTAACCAATCAGGAGCTGATTGCTTTGGCGGCAGCTACAAGTTTAGGTGTTATTGCCTTTGCCAACGATCAGCAGATTTCGGATACAGTTCAACAAAACCAATCTGTCGTGGCAGATAAGATAACTTCAGTGGGAAATTTTATCGGAGAAACTGCGTTTGCGTACATTGCGGCCGGTTCTTATTTTCTTGGCGTTGTCATGAAAGACAACAAGATTAAGCAAGCTGGACTTTTTATAGTGGGAGCTGAATTAGCTCAGTCGATTGTGACAACAGCTGTGAAAGGAGTTGTCGGACGAAGCAGACCAAAAGAAAATGTCGGACCTTATGAATTTGGTAATGCCGGTCAAAAATCTTTTTATAGCGGACACACGGCCACGGCCTTCACGCTTGCCACAGTAATCAGTGAAACTTTTAAAGACGATTATCCGATTGTTCCGTATGTGGCCTATGGCCTTGCTTCACTTACGGCCTATGCGAGAGTTCACGGTGATAATCATTGGGCGAGTGATGTTCTGATTGGCGCGATCGCCGGACATCTTATTGCGAAGCTGGCCCTCTCTGCCTTTAATCAGGACCTGGATCGCAAGGGCATAACTATTACTCCTGAAATTAGTCCTAATGGAGATTCATTCCGGATCTCTGTGAGATGGACACCGCGATCTAAAAAATCTATTTTCAATTAAAAAAAAGGCCGCAAACAATGCGGCCTTTTTCATTCGTATTTTTAAGACTCTGTCGGGTTTGGATTATTGCATTTTTTTTAAGCGACGTGCTGGCTTTGCCAGAATTTCCAGGTAAAAACTTTTCAATTCTTTGGCCACCAATCCATCGATGGATTTATTTATATCAGCAACGGCCACATCATGAGCGTTTGAAGAATCTTCTCCGATTTTGCAATCGAAGTCCCAGTAATCAAAACCATCAGTGAGTTTTTTTCTTCTTTCTCTGGCGATGTATTTATTGATTTCGTGTTTTACGGCATCGACTTGTCTTGCCGGTGCGAGCTTAGTGTCTGTTAATTGAAAATTCTTTTTCATTTATAATCCTATTTAGCAGTTTTAACTTTTTTAAATTCAAGGTGAATGCGTTCATTGTCATTTGAGAGCCAGATTTCTTCGTCTTCAATTGTAAGACCCAGGTTCATTCCTCGTTCTGCAAACGCTTCGAGATCCTGACCGTCGAGAACACTCAGGTGAGTGATATTTAAATGATCAAATCGCGGAACAATATTTTTTACTTCTTCAAACCAATTGAGGCTCATTTGGTTTTGGTACGTAAAAACAGAAACCATTTTCGCGCGGCCACAGGCCTGACGAATTCTTCTTTCATCCAGATGGCCGAGTTCAATCCAGTGATCAATGCTTCCGTCGTAGTTAAGCTTCCACAAGTCAGGTTCTGAGTCAGTGGAAAGTCCCTTGGTGAATTCAAGTTCTTCCTGACAAAGAAGGGCAAAGGCAATCAATCTGTACATCAAGCGAAGATCCGTTTCAGAAGGATGTTTTGCCAGTGTCAGCTGATAGTCCTGATAGTGATGCAAATTGAGATTCGCAATCGACAATTTTGCTTTATGAATAGTTGCTTTTAAGGCCATGGAAGAGTCTTACACCTTGTGACCGGCTTGAGCAAGTTTAGAGCTTGATACCGAAGTATTTCACTCCTTGAACATACACGAAATAGACTCCTGCCATTAAGGCCGAAGACGTGATCAAAGCAGGATAGAATTTCCAGCCGATTTTCAGTAAGAATGGCAGGCATAAAAAAAAGAATAACGAAGGAATGACCATCCAGAAAATTGTGTAAGACAAGTCAGTCACTGCCTTGATGTCTTTAGTGTCATTATAAAGCCAGATGAAGGCGAGTACTGAAGTCAGAGGTAAAGAGGCGAGAATACCTCCGATCATTGAAAAGCGTTTTCCTGCTTCAGCAATGCCGACGACTAAGATGGCAGTAATAAGAGTTTTTAAAACCAGGTACATTCATTTCTCACTTTGCTTGAACAATAAAATCTTTAAATTTTTTAAGAGCTTTTTGAGGGGCCACATGGGCCATAAAAGCTTCATCTTTCGTGTAGTAAATGCCACTTTCACAACTTAGGGAGATATGCACATTGTTTAACTCATCTTGTATGTCTTGAGTTTCTTCTTGAGCTTCTTTGATGTGCATGAAAATATGCGTGATGGCCTCTGATTCAGGAAACCCTGGCTCCAGTTTTTTTACTCCACTAACCACCTTATCTACTACTAAAACGGTCTCTTTGGCGATTGTTAAGTTTCGGGCAGAACGGTTTTGAACAACGATGGCACATCCACTGTTGTAAATATCTTTTTTCCCGAAATGTTTAGTTGAATTGGCCTCGATCGAAAGATCTTTTTTCAAAATCATTTCAGTTCCGTTCATTGTCTCGGCCTGAATCGTCGGGGATAAGATTGCAGCGATTAAAAGAAAACTCAAAGTGATCATCTTCATGGGTATGTCCTGATTTAAGTTTTTCTAAAAATATCACAAAGGGATGTGGCGGTGGGAGAAGTGCCACTTTTTTTCACGGTCAACATTACCTATTGGCTAATGCATTTGCAGGGTGCCGACGACCAGACCTTCCCAGTTTTTGATTTGGGGGTGCAGGAATTTCTGCAGGACTTTTTCTTCATCTTCGCTGATGCAGCCAAATTTTTTTAAAAGACAGGCAGTTGCAAACTGAGAAGCACGGTTGGCCCCATCTCTCACTTTTAAAGCAATATAGATTTTCTCTTTTGGCGAAAGCGCACAATAAACCCCTTCGGCCCCGACCTTGGCAAACACCCGGCCATTTGTGGCGCGGGTAATTTCGGTTGGAAAGTTTCCTGCCCCTGAAATGAGGTCTGGATGCCTGGACACACCATCCAGAATTAATTTACCGCTGAGGCTTTTAAAGAGGTTCACATGTCCGACGGCCAGATTGTAGACAGGAGTCGCCATCGTAGGAATTCCGCATCCATCAATACCATAGGCAGCGTTCGTCAGATCATATTCATAAACTGAGCTCAGAAGTTTCATCAAATCTTTCTGCACAGGATGAGTGTATTGATCATAGTGAGCGACATCGTACCCTTTGTGGACACAGACAGATATCAGACCGCTGTGCTTGCCTGAACAATTATTGTGGCCGCGGTTTGGTTTTAAATTCGCAAGAAGTAGCGAGTCGCGAACAGCTTCGCGCGAAGGAGATTGAACTCCACAGCGAAGATTGTCTTCATTCAACTTATACTTTGCAAGCCACTCATGCACGAGTTCAGTGTGAACCGGATCCGCGTAATGAGAAGATGAGGCGAGAGCAAGATGGCGGTGATCAAGCTCGTGAGCTTCATAGGCCCCTGATTCAATGATGAGCATGGCCTGAAGTAATTTAATGGCCGATCGAGGATAGACAGGTGTCTGAATATCGCCCCACGATTCAAGTATTTTTTTATTCTCATCCATCACCACAGCATCGACCAGATGAACGGATTCGCTCATTGGTCCCCGTGTGACGTGAATTTCGAGAGGTGCGTTCATTTTAATTTCTTGCAATCGAAGGAGCTTCATGACAAGCAACCCATCGCCCTTGTTTCTGAATCAAATCCGGAACAACTTCTTTACAGCCGAGAGTTGCATAAGGGCAACGCGGTTCAAACGCACATCCTCTAGGCAGATTGAGCGCCGAAGGAAGTTCTCCATTTAAAATATGGTCGGCTTCTTTTTTCTCGCGATTGGTTTTAGGCGCACTTTCGAGAAGAATTTGAGTGTATGGATGAAGCGGATTATTGAAAATTTCGTCGCGTGAACCATACTCGACAACTCGTCCCAGGTACATGACAAGAATTCTGTCAGACATATGTTGAATGACGGAGAGGTCATGTGAAATAAAAAGATAAGCGAGATTAAACTCTTTCTGTAATTCAAGAAGAAGATTCAACACCTGCGCCTGAATCGAAACATCCAGAGCAGAAACCGGTTCATCCAGAATCAGAATTTGTGGATGAAGCATAAGCGAACGGGCAATGCCCAAACGCTGTCTTTGCCCGCCGGAAAAATGGTGAGGGTAGCGCTTGGCAAATTCTTCGCGCAAACCAACTTTTTTCATCATGGCAAAAACTTGTTCTCTCACTTCGGCCGCGGATTTTTCCGGTGTGTTGATCGTCAGCGGATCTGAAATGATATCAAAGGCCTTTTTTCTTGGGTTGAGAGACTGATAAGGATCCTGGAACACCATCTGAATAGCGGAATGAAATTCTTTTGGATTGAACGTATCAAAATTTTTTCCAAGAAGTTCGATCGAGCCAGATGTTTTTTGTTCAAGCTTCGTCAGAACTTTTGCCAGTGTCGATTTTCCACAGCCAGATTCACCGACAATTCCCAGTGTTTCTCTTGAATTCAAATGGAAATTGACATTCGACAACGCTTTTAATTTCATTGTCGGTTTGAACATTTTTTTAATGTCGTAGACTTTATCCAGTCCACTGACTCTTAGTAATTCACTCATACCACTTCCTCCTTCATTGGATGCAGACAGCGAATGCCTTTTTCCAGCGCAATAGGCGACGGAATACAGTCATTCTGCACATGCGGACAGCGCGGATGAAATTGACATCCTGACGGTCTTTGATGAAACGCCGGCACAATTCCCGGAATCGAAGGAAGAACGCTTTTAGCGGGACGTACAACTGCGCCCGGACGACTTGAGAGAAGTCCATAAGAGTAGGGATGAAAAGGATGCTTGATCAGATTTTTCGTCATGGCCGTTTCAACCAGCTCACCGGCGTACATGACCTGTACGCGCTCACTGAATTCGCTGACAACTCCAAGATCGTGCGTGACCAGAATCACAGACATATTGTTTTTTTCCTGAAGCGATTTAATCAACGTCAGGATTTGTTTTTGAATCGTCACATCGAGAGCAGTCGTTGGCTCATCGGCAATGAGAAGTTTGGGCCCGGTTGAAATGGCCATTGCGATCATTACTCTTTGGGCCATCCCGCCCGAAAGCTCGAACGGATACGCCTTCAATCTTTCAGTTGGCGACGTAATTCCCACCTGCGCGAGGAGATCAATAGCGAGCTCACGCGCTTCTTTTTTACTGATTTTTTTATGAGCGAGAATTGTTTCGACAATCTGAAATTCCACAGTGAGAAATGGATTAAGCGCAGTCATCGGATCCTGAAAGATCATCGAAATTTCACCGCCGCGGACTTTTTGCCATTCTTGTTCCTTTAACGTCAGCAGATCGCGATTGTTAAAATGCAGTTTATCGGCCTTGACGATCGAATTGTCGCCAAGAATTCCCATAAGAGCGAGATTGGTAATACTTTTACCAGAGCCGGATTCTCCAACTACACCAAGCATTTCTCCCTGCTTTAATGAAAAAGAAAGATCTCTCACCGCATGGATGGGTTCAGGATTTTTATCCGATTTAAAAAAGATATTGAGGTTCTGAACCTCGAGAAGTGTTTCACTCGTCATCATTGTTTCTTTGGTTAATTCTGTTTTTTCAGGCGTGGATCGAGTGCGTCTCTTAATCCATCACCGAGTAAGTTGAACGATAAAACGGTAATCAAAATGCAAAGACCCGGAAGTGTCACCATCCATGGACTAGATTCAATAAAACTGCGTGCATCCGAAAGCATGGTGCCCCATTCGGACATCGGCGCCTGTGCACCCAATCCTAAAAATCCCAGCGCGGCCACATTCAGAATACCATCGGAAAAACCGAGTGAAGCCTGAACAATGAGTGGGGCCATACAGTTAGGAAGAATTTCTACAAACATTATTCTGAAATTGCCGGCGCCAAAAAGTTTTGCTGCCGAAACATATTGTTTATTTTTTTCGACTAAAACCTGAGCGCGGATGATTCTGATGAAGTTTGGAACAGCAACCACTGCGACTGCGATGATGGCGTTGGTAATCCCAGGTCCTAAAACTGCGACAATGACGATCGCAAATAAAATGCTTGGAAGAGACATGATAAGATCTGTCAGTCTCATAATAACTCTGTCGACAAGGCCGCCGTAAAAACCGGCAAAAACGCCCAAGAGAGTTCCGGTAAAGAGAGCGAGGATGACTACCGAGAAACCGACGGCAAGAGAAATTCTCGAACCGTAAATAAGACGCGATAAAATATCGCGGCCGATATCATCAGTGCCAAAGAAAAATCCGGTCTTTCCGCCTTCGATAAAGGATGGAGGAAGTCTCAGGCTTTCTGAAAAGACTTCTGTCGGATTATGAGGAGCAATCACTGGGGCCAGAAGGGCGATGATCACAGAAAGAATGATGATCACGATACCAATCATGGCGCCGCGATTTTTTTTCAATTCAAAATAGAGCTCATTAAAAAATTGTTTCATTTATAGCTGCTGGTTATCTCATTTTTGGGTTGAGGAAATAATAAATCACATCGACGATAATATTGGTCATGATGATGATAAAAGAAATGATAAGAACCCCGCCCTGGATGACAGGATAATCTCTCGACGTAATACTTTGAACGATCCACTTGCCGATACCCGGCCATGAGAAAATCGTCTCGGTTAAAATTGCACCGGTAATAATGGATCCAAATAAAAGAGCGAGAGTCGTCACAATTGGGACGAGGGCATTTCTTAAAGCGTGAATATAAACGATGCGTGTCTTTCCCATTCCTTTAGCGCGGGCCGTGCGAATATAATCTTCGCCTAAAACTTCCAGCATGCTCGATCTTGTCATTCTTGCGATGACAGCAAGAGGAATAGTTCCCAGCGCGATCGATGGCAAAATAAGATGCTTAATAGCGCTCCAGAAAGGAGCAAAGCCTTCTGCTTTCACTACTTCAGATTGAAGAGTGTCGATGAGATATAATCCGGTCATGACCGGAATGTCGTAGGTGAGTTCAATTCTTCCAGAGACAGGCGTGAGTCCGAGTTTAACTGAGAAAAGAAGAATGAGAATGAGACCCCACCAGAAAATCGGCATTGAGTATCCGATCAGTGATGTTCCCATGAGAAAATAATCAAAGAATGAATTGCGCTTTAAGGCCGCATAAATTCCCAGTGGAATTCCGATGATTGTTGCAAAAAACAAACTGAACATTCCCAATTCAAATGTAGCCGGGAAGCGCTCAATAAATTCTGCCCAGACCGAATTGTTGGAAACAATTGAAGTTCCCAAATTTCCCATGCAGGCATTTTTCACAAAAAACCAGAATTGCTGGATAATCGGAAGATCCAGTCCAAGATTGTGTTTCATTTCAGCGTAACGAACGGGATCAACTCCGCGCTCGCCGACGAGATTTAAAACCGGATCTCCCGGTATCAGCCTGATGATGAAAAAACATATCAAGCTGATACCAAGAAGAGTCGGTATGAGATCTAAAAATTTTTTGAGAAAAAATTTCATTATTCAATCACCAGGAATGTAAAGAGATCGTGTCCAAGTGGATCGATCTTGTATCCTTTTACATTTTTTGCCATTGCTTTAAACACTGTTGAGTGAGCGATTGTGACCCATGGGGCCTGTTCTTTAAAAATTTTCTGAGCGTCTTTGTAAAGCGCAGTTCTCTTCTTTATATCAGTCTGAACTTTTGCATCGACAACGGCCTTGTTGAATTTCTGATCACACCATTTTGAATAATTTGATCCTGCTTTAACAGCGCCACAACCAAGAAGAGTGTTTAAGAAGTTATCCGGATCACCATTGTCTCCAGTCCAGCCCATTTGCAGCATCGAGTGCTCGCCCTGGCTTGCTTTTTTCAAGTATGTCGGCCAGTCGTAAGTTTGAAGTTTAACTTTGATTCCCACTTTTGCGAGATCAGCTTGCATTAGTTCGCCCATTTTTTTTCCATTTGGATTGTATGGACGGGCAACAGGAAGAGTCCACATGTCAGTTTCAAATCCATTTGGATAACCGGCCTTTGCAAGGAGCGCCTTCGCTTTTTCTACGCTGTATTCGTAATCTTTAACAGCATCGTTGTACGACCAGATAGTTGGAGGAAGCGGGTTCTTTGCAACCACTGCATTACCCATATAGATGGCATCGATATACGATTTTTTGTTAAGAGCGTGGTTGACTGCCTGACGAACTAAAAGATTGTCGAAAGGTTTTTTAGTTACGTTAAGAGCAAGGTAACCTACGTTCAAACCTGCATCTTTCATGACTGTGAGCTTTGCATTTTTTTGCATTTCAGGAATATCGGCCGGTGCCGGTTCATTGGCAAACTGGCATTCGCCTGTTTTGAGTTTCTGATGACGAACGTTCGCATCCGGTGTGATAGCGAAAATCAGCTTATCAATATTTCCGTGCTGGCCCCAGTATTGCGGGTGAGCAGCGTACTTAATGACCGAATCTTTTGCGTAAGATTGAAACACGAACAATCCTGTTCCCACCGGCATTGAATCCATTTCTGATTTTTTATTGGAAGCAATCAGCTTAGATCCGTATTCTTCAGAAAGGATA